>Ga0182024_10005187_pt1 | contig 29369 bp, 25 predicted proteins | sample P32metaG_FD_120480 | JGI IMG/M metagenome (GOLD analysis project Ga0182024, IMG submission 120480) | Permafrost microbial communities from Stordalen Mire, Sweden - P3-2 metaG (Illumina Assembly) | ecosystem: Environmental > Terrestrial > Soil > Wetlands > Permafrost | place: Sweden: Stordalen...
AAGGAGACTGCCATGCGCGAGAGCGCACAACCTATTTTAGGGAAACCAACTCGCAGGGCTTGGGGAGCCCATACCCCAAGTGGGTCTTCGACTGAGGAGCAACGAAGCCAGACGGCTTTTTCCGCAAAAACCCTCTGGGCGGCGGGCCTTTTGTCTTTGTCCAGCGTTGGCTCGGTCGTTACAGCCCGCTGCGGGGCTGCTCCTCCCTCGCCGCCTTGGCCAAAGCCAAAATTCCCAGCCGCAGCACCCTTTGCAATTTTAAGACAGGCTCTTAACCATCTCCGTGCGATATTTGGGGAGGAGTGCCAGGATTTTCTTCATCGTCGCGGCTTGTTTGGCAGGGCTGGGTTTGGGGGCTGGCGTTGTCCGGTCAGCCACGGGAATCCCGACTGCGAGAAAAAGTTCTTCCTGTCCGGCGGGCGAGCAGATGCAAAGCAACCGGGCCGGTTGCTGTGATGCGTTGGTGAAGAAATGTGGCGCATTGGCCGGAATGTTGATGCTCTCGCCTGCCCGCACGACGGATTTTTCGCCGCGAAAGGTGGCTTCAATCTCGCCGGAGAGGATGGTGAACGATTCCTCGAAGTCATGGCGATGGGGAGGCGGCCCGCCGCCCGGCGGAATGTGCATTTCAATGAGGCAATAGCGACCGTCGGTGTCATCGCCGGAGAGCAGGATGGTATAAGTGTCCCCCACGATGCCGAGGTGGGGAAGGCTCTGGTCATTATTGGGGTCCGCAACCGCGAGGTTTCGCAGGAGTGTGTCCGCCGGAATCGGCGAGATGGGTTGAGCGGTGATGGAGTTATGGTTCATGGTGTGGATTATGAGTCGAACATCGGATTGCTGCCATTTCATGGATTGTATCGAACTGCATCTAAATTATTTTGCGGCATGACCCAATCCTTTGCTATGGGGTCTTCCACCCATGGAGCAGAAGCAGCGTCCGCCATTCACTTGAAAATCCGCACGCTAGAAATGGCATTGATATTTCGCCGATGCGTGTGCGTCATGGCCAAACGCCTGCGCGACGTTTGCGCGTTGCCGGAAAGCGAATGCTCTGGCGCGCCGGACGCGGCTTCGTCGTCCATGACCGTGCAGGAAATCCTCGACGCGCACATCGCCAAGAAGCTGGTGTGAGTATTACTGCATTAGGCGGAAGAAGGCAGCATTGAGGTTCTGGGTGTTGGTGAACATATAATTGGTGCCGACAATGGTTATTCCACTGGTGACATTGCTCCAGCTTCCGGAGGACAGATTGGTGATAGATTGCAATACATAACCGGTGGCGTTCGTCGGCCAGAACACCACTGGCAGTTTGCTGGTCGTGGTGATGCTAATTGTGGGTGGTATGGGAAATGTGGTAATAATAATCTCGCCATTGCCCGTCGAGTCGTCGGGGCTGGCGATGCCGGAAACCTCGGCGAGATTCGTTATTGCAGATGAATCAATGATGGAAGCGCCGCCGCCGCCGTTGCCGATGGCTCCGCTTCCTCCACTGTAGCCACCACCGCCACCACCGCCGAAGTAGCAGCCGCCGCCGCCGCCGCCGTAGCCGCCGGTGCCACCGCCGAAACCGGCACCGCCACCGCCGCCGCTGATAAAGCTTTGTCCTCCTCCTCCGCCGTAGCCAGCGGTGCCGCCGCTGTAGATGCCGCCGCCGCTGCCGCTGCCGTATAAGCCGTGATCGCCGTCTCCGCCGTTGCCGCTGGTGCCGCCTACATCGGGGGTGTAGCTGGTCTGTCCGTTGCCGCCCGTGGTGCCAGTTAAGCCAGGGTCGCCGTAGCTGGAGCCGCTGCCGGCGCCACCGCCGCCGCCGGCGACCACTAACGGTGTGCTGACATTCACAACGAAGCTGCCGCCGCCGCCGCCTCCTCCGAAGGAGCCGGTGTAGTAGTCTCCGCCGCCGCCGCCGACCAGAAGTGTCAGGGTTGTGTTTGTTGAGAAAATAAATTGGCCTTCCATATCAGCTCCGAGGCCGCCGCCGTAGATGCTGCCCCCGCCGCCCTGAGCGCCATAGGCGGTGATGATGTAAGTGCCAGGTGACAGAGTGATGTTCGTCTCCGAGCCAGTATACAGATATTTGTTGGTCTGGGCGGAACCGACGAGCATTCCCAACTGCAAGGCGACCGCGATGGAAATACCGCAAAGGGTGTTATTAGTTTTCATAAATGATTTGGAATTTGCCTGCCTCGCACAGACGGCCTCGATTTTCTGCTGCCGTTTTTACGCCCCCTCCGGAATAAATTCAACTAAATAGTGGCATTAGACCATTTCACGACCAGCCGCGTCCCGGCCAAACGCCTGCGCGACGTTTGCGCGTTGCCGGAAAGCGAATGCTCTGGCAAGGCCGGACGCGGCTGCGTCGTCCGCAATTGGCGTCTCGGCGTCTCGGCAGAGCGCCGCCATCTGAAAAAGAGCGGAAACATTTGCGGCGGTCTGCCGACGCGCCGCTACGGTGCAGGAGCACGGCGGGGGCTCATTATGTTAATTCCAAATTCCAAATTCAAAATTCTGAATTTGAAATGAGCCTCCTTCCGCCTTTGCCCGGCTACGGCGAGACAAGCACGTCGGCTCCTACGTCATTGAGGATTCGGCAGCAATCGGAAACTGGAGGCGGGATTGCTACACATATAATAAGCAGGGCGAGTGAAGACGAATATCGCCTAGGTCTGGCTGTGTCAATAAACAGGACATTTGGCCAAAGCTTTTGGTTCCCGGCACCCTTTCTTAGGATTAAGGGCTGGTTTCTTAATACTAAGAACGTCGTCCGCAGTATTAAGAACGCCGCCATTAATACTAAGAACGGTGTCCGCAATACTAAGAACGTCGCCATTAATACTAGGAATGGCGTCCGCAATATTAATGATTGGCTTGGCAGTGCTCGGAAAACGTCATTTTACCTTGTTTTATGGGTTTTTCACCGGGTGGCCGCAGGTCCGCACCACCGGTGAAAAAATATTTCAAAAAAAGTGAGATTTTATTAAAGCCGGAATAAAGATTGCCGATTTATTCAATCACATACTTGGCGGTTTTCCGCCGCAAAAGACCACGCGCACGCCGGTGGGCATTCTGCCGGCGCCGCAGGGGTTGATCCTCAAACAAGGCCCGTTGAGCGGTCTGCTCATTGCCAAGGCCAACCCGGTCTTCGGGGCGCAAAGCCGAACGCGCCGGATATTTCCGACGCGTTCTTTTTTATCCCTCATGAACTGCGGAGCGCCGGCGTCCCGCCCGGCGCTGGAACTGGCGACGAGGCGTCGCTGGCACCGGCGGCGATGGGGGCGTCACAGCTACCTTGGCGTGGACATCAGGAGGCTCATTTCAAATTCAGAATTCGGAAGTTTGAATTCGGAATTAAACCATGAGCCTCCTCACGTCGGCGGCTACAGTTCAGGGGTTTGAGGCGCGAAATTCAAGCTCGGAGAATGCTGGCGGACGGCCCAAAGAATTTGGGCGAACCGCAGTTTGCTCTGCCGTTTCCCATCCGTGCCGCTATTCATCCCGGTGTTTGAAGGAATTCTGCCATTCTGCCACGGCCAGAGAGCGCGGCGTGTGCTGGGTGCCAAACAAAAATTGCGTCTATGGCCGGATGAGCAGCCGGTTCCCCGCTCAAGCAAGTTTGAACAAAAACGGATTGCCTTTGTCTGCTGAATCCAGAATTATTAGCGTTCGCGTATGAACCATATGAAAAAAATTATTTTTGGAACCGTTGTCAGCCTCAGCCTCGCCTCCAGCGTGATGGCCGATGGCACTAATCTGTTGACCGATGAAAAATCCCGCGTGAGCTATGCCATCGGCATGATGCTCGGCCATAACTGGCAGCAGCAGGGCCTGGACGTGGATCCGGACATCGCCGCCCGCGCCATCAAGGACATCCAGTCCGGCGGCGTGACGCTGCTCTCGCAGCAGGAGATGCAGCAGACGCTGACCAGCTTCCAGCAGGAATTCCGCGCCATCCAGCAGAAGAAAAAAGCCGAGCAGGCCATCAAGAACAAGGCCGATGGCGACGCGTTTCTCGCCGCCAATAAAAGCAATCCCGGCGTCCAGACGCTGCCCGACGGCCTGCAATACCTCGTCCTCACCAACGGCACCGGCGCGATCCCCACGGCCACCGACACGGTGACGGTGAATTATCGCGGCACGTTGATTGACGGCACGGAATTTGACAGCTCCTACAAGCGCGGCCAGCCGGCGCAATTCCCCGTGGGCGGGGTCATCCACGGCTGGACCGAGGCGCTGGAGAAAATGCCGGTCGGTTCCAAGTGGAAACTGTTCATCCCCTCCGAGCTGGCCTATGGCGAAAACGGCCAGCGCGGCATCCCGCCGAATGCGGTCCTGATTTTTGAAGTCGAACTGCTCGACAGCAAGACGCCCGCGCCGCCCATGGCTCCCACGCCCGCCCAGCCGCTCACCAGTGACATCATCAAGGTGCCGTCCAAAGCGGAGATGGACAAGGGCGCCAAGATTGAAGTCATCCCGTCCGCGGACGCCGCCAAGGCGGCCACCAACGGGCAGTAAAAGTCCCTGCATTGAACGTCGCGGCGGTTGCCGTGTCAATTTCTAGACTATGAAATTGATTTCCAAGCCCCTGTTTGGTCTGTTCGGACTGGTGGTGGTCACGGCGGGAGTGGTGGTGGTGCTTTCGGTTTCGCATCTGACCAGCTGGGGCCGCGATGGCCAGCCGCTATTCAGCTTTTCGTCCACGCCCATCAACCGCGACGCCCGGATGGGCACCAGCTTTTCGCCCATCGTCAAGAAAGTCGCGCCGAGCGTCGTCAACATCTACTCCACGCGTTTCGTCAAGGAGCGGCCCAGACGCAACCCGATGCTGGACGACCCGTTCTTCCGCCAGTTTTTCGGCAACCAGTTGCCGTCCCAGGGCGACGACCGCGAACGCACACGCAAGGAACAAAGCCTCGGCTCCGGCGTCATCGTTTCGCCGGATGGATATATTTTGACGGCCAACCACGTCGTTGCCGACGCAGACGAAGTCAAGGTGTCCATCGCGGACAGCAAAAAGGAATACACCGCCCGGGTCGTCGGCAAGGACCGCGCCACGGACATTGCCGTGCTGAAGATTCAGGCATTCAATCTGCCCGCCGTCACGCTGGCGGACAGCGACCAGTTGGAAGTCGGCGATGTGGTGCTCGCGCTCGGCAATCCGTTTGGCGTGGGCCAGACGGTGACGATGGGCATTGTCAGCGGGCTGGGCCGGAGCGGATTTGGTTTCAATGGCTACGAAGATTTCATCCAGACCGATGCCGCGATCAATCCCGGCAACTCCGGCGGCGCGCTGGTGGATGTGGAAGGCCGGCTCGTTGGCATCAACACCGCCATCATCAGCCCCAGCGGCGGGAACGACGGCGTCGGCTTCGCCGTCCCGATCAACATGGCGCGCAACGTCCTTGAGCGCCTCGTCAGCGGCGGCAAGGTCACGCGCGGTTATCTGGGCATCATGCCGCAGGACATTGACGCCGACCTCGCGAAGCAATTTGGCCTGCCCGACCAGAACGGCGCGCTCGTGGGCGACGTGATGACCGGCACGCCCGCCGCCAAGGCCGGCTTGAAATCCGGCGACGTGATTGTGTCCGTGGATGACAAGCCGATCACCGACGCGCACAGCTTGCAGCTCACGGTTTCGCAGATCAGCCCCGGCACGGCCGTCGCGGTTAAAGTCATCCGCGACGGTGTGGAACACATCATTACCGTCACGCTGGCCGAACTGCCCGGCGGCGGTGAAAATGCGAGTGGCGACCTGGATAATTCTGATTCCGACAGCGCCGTGGCCGATGCCCTGGACGGCGTGACCGTGGCCGACCTGGAACCGCAGGTCCGCGAACAGTTGCGCGTGCCCGCCGATGTGAACGGCGCGCTCGTCACGGACGTGAGCGGCGATTCCAATTCCGCCGACGCCGGGCTCCAGCCCAACGACCTCATCGTCGAGATCAACCGCCAGCCCGTGACCAGTGCCGACGATGCCGTGCGGCTGTGCAAGGCCGCGCGCGGCGAGCACATCCTCGTCAAGATCTGGCGGCGCAACGGCGACTTCGCCGGCACGCGCTACCTGAGCGTGGACAACACCAAGCGCGCGAATTAAAGGCACCTCAAGTTGCAAGGTGCCGGTTGAAAGTTAAAAGCGGGCAAGTGGTTGAACTTGCAGCCTTCAAGCTGTAACCTGCAACCCACGATGGCTGCCCAATACAAAGATTATTACCAGACGCTCGGCGTGCCGCGCACCGCGACCGCCGACGAACTTAAAAAATCCTTCCGCAAGCTCGCGCGCGAGTTTCATCCCGACGTGGCCAAGGACAAGAAGAAGGCCGAGGAAAAATTCAAGGAAATCAACGAGGCCTACGAGGTCTTGTCCGACGCCGACAAGCGCAAGAAATACGACGAGCTGGGCGCGAACTGGAAGTCCGGCGCGGAATTTCGCCCGCCGCCCGGCCACGGCGGCTTCGCCGGTGGCCAGCCCTTCCGCCATACGCGCGGCATGAGCAGCGACGATTTCCAGACGCATTTCGGCGGCACCGGCTTCAGCGATTTCTTCGAGCAGATGTTTGGCGGCCAGCGGCCCGGCAATGGTTTTAGCGGGCGCGGCGGTTTTGCCGGGGAACCGGCGGCCGAGGAAAGCCGTGACATCGAGGGCGACATCATGGTCACGCTGGAGGAGGCCAAGCGCGGTTCGCTCCGCACCGTCACCATCCGGCACGAGAACCGCACCGACTCGCACCAGGTGAAAATTCCCGCCGGCATCACCGAGGGCCAGAAGCTGCGCATCGCCGGGCGCGGCGAACACGGCGGCGATTTGTATCTGCGCGTGCGCCTCGCCAAGCATCCCGACTTCGAGGTGGACGGCCACAACCTCGTTTACGAACTGGAGCTCGCGCCATGGGAGGCCGCGCTCGGCGCGGAGATCGCCGTGCCCACGCTCGACGGCAAGGTGAACATCAAGATTCCAGCCGGCACCGCCAGCGGCCAGAAGCTGCGCGTGCGCGGCCGCGGTCTCGGCAAGGCCGGCGACCTGCTGGTCAACACCAAGATCGTCGTGCCGGACAAAATCACCGACGCGCAGAAAAAATTGTGGGAGCAGCTCGCGAAGGAATCCAAGTTCAATCCGCGCGACTGAATTTTAGCGCAAAGACGCAAAGGCGCGAAGATTTTGGTGGGGCGAGCGTCCTCGCAAGCCGGGATGGAAGGTTTCCATTCACGGTGCGTTGGACTAGATTTTGAAAATGAAAACCAAACTTTGCCTGCTGCTGGCGGTTGTTGTCATGGCCGGGATTCAAAACCTTCACGCGGCGGAGTCCGACTTGTCAGCGCTCGCCGTCGCGAACAACACGTTTGCCTTCAATCTGCTCAAGCAGCTCGCCACGGAGCAGCCGGGCGCGAGCATTTTCGTTTCGCCTTACAGCGCGGCGACCGCGTTGCAGATGGCGGCGAACGGCGCGGGCGGAACGACGAAGGCGGAAATGCAGCAGGTCATGCAAACGTCCGGCCTGTCCACGGCGGCGCTGAACGCGGCGGGCAAGGCCGCCGCCGGTTTGCTGGACTCGCAGGATACCAACCTCATTCTCACCACGGCCAATGCGTTCTGGTATCGTCAAAACGCGCAGATCAAGCCCGGCTTCCTCGCGGCGAACCAGAATTTTTTCGCGGCCACAGTCAAGCCGCTGGATTTTGGCAACGCGCCGGCGGCGGAGGCGGAGATCAACCAGTGGGCCAGCGACCAGACGCACGGGCGCATCACCGGCATCGCCGACGGCATGGTGGATCCGGTTTACACGGATTTGATTCTGGCCAACGCGATTTATTTCAAGGGCAAATGGCTCGACCCGTTTGACAAAAATCTGACGAAGGATCGTCCGTTTCATCCCGCATCCGGCGCGGCCAGGAATTTGCCGATGATGGAAATGTCAAAGACCTTTACCTACCGCAAAGGCTCCGGCTATCAGGCGGTGCGGCTGCCCTACATGGGCGGCGAGTTGGCGATGTATGTTTTCCTGCCGGACACCAATTCCAGTCCCGCGAAGCTGCTGCAAATCATGAACGGTGACAAATGGTGGCGCGTGACCATGCCGGGATTCTGCGAAAGCAACGGCCTGGTGGTGCTGCCGAAGTTCAAGCTGGAAAACATGCTCGGAATGAACCGGCCGCTGGCAGCGCTGGGAATGAAAACGGCGTTCGATCCGACGAACGCGGATTTTTCCGGTATGTTCAGCGACCGGCATTACATTTCCGGAGTCGTGCAGAAGGCGTTTGTGGAAGTGGGCGAGGAAGGCACCGAAGCGGCAGCGGTGACGGAGATCAATTTGCCGAGTGCATCGTTAGCAGAATTTAATCCGCCGCCGCCGTTTGAGATGATTGTGGACCGGCCATTTTTGTTTGCCATCGTGGACGCGCGGAGCGGGATGATTTTATTCATGGGCGTGGTGAATGATTTGTGACTTGGCGGTTGGATGATTGAATTGGCCGGAACATTTTGCGATAAATCTGGAACATGATGGCGAAACAAAAAACCATTCTCATCACCGGCGTCTCGCGCGGGCTGGGCCGCGCCATGACGGAGGAATTCATCCGGCTCGGCCACGTCATCCTCGGCTGCGGACGCTCGGCCCGGGAAATCGCACAGTTGCAGAAACAGTTTCCAGCTCCGAACGATTTTTCCGTCGTGGACGTGGCCGACGACGCGCAGGTCGCGGCGTGGGCGAAAAAGGTTTTGACCACGCACGCCGCGCCGGATTTGCTGCTCAACAACGCCGCGCTCATCAACCGCAACGCGCCGCTCTGGAAAGTTCCAGCACAGGAATTTTCCGATGTGGTGGACGTGAACCTCAAAGGCGTGGCGAATGTCATCCGCCATTTTGTGCCAGCGATGATCAAACAGGGCCGAGGTGTCATCGTGAATTTCAGTTCCGGCTGGGGCCGTTCGACAGATGCCGAGGTCGCGCCGTATTGCGCGACGAAGTGGGCGGTTGAAGGGCTCACGTCGGCGCTCGCGCAGGAACTGCCGCCGTGCCTGGCCGCCGTGCCGCTCAATCCCGGCATCATCAACACCGCCATGCTGCAAAGCTGTTTCGCCGGCGGCGCCAGCAATTATCCGACCGCAACCGAATGGGCCAAAACCGCCGTGCCGTTTCTGCTGAAAATAAATTCCACCGACAATGGCAAACAATTGTCCGCGCCGGTTTAAATACGCCACTGGCTTGACCGGGCCGGACGCCGGCTTTAGCCTGAATCAAATGGCGAATGCAAAAAAATCAAACGCAAGGCCGCGCTGCTCGGTGTCGGCCTGGATTCCGACGGGCACAAGCGCATCACCACCGGCCCGAACTTTGCGCTCGTCGGCGGCACGCAGGAAACCCACGAGGCGATGACCGAGAAGGCCATCAAGATCAACGAAAAACTCAAGGCCCGCGGCCAGCAGCTCGAAACCGTCAGCCGCGAGGAGTTCGACGACATCGCCCATGAGGTCGGCTTGCGGAAACTACCCGCCAAATGATGAGGCTGCCGGTTGACGGCATGATTCGGGAGATTCCCGACCTTTTCCGGAGACGCTTGATCTGGCCACAAACGCAACCATCCGCCGTTTTGCACTGTCATGAAACCTATGCGATGATTCATTCGTCTGTTGAATGGTATGCTTAAGCCGCTCTCATCCGAGCAATGGAACTATGCTGCGGCGGCGCACCTGTTGAACCGCGCCGGTTTTGGCGGCCCGCCGCCGCAAATTGAAGCGCTCGCCGACCTCGGCCAGGACCGGGCCGTCGCTCATCTGCTGAATTACGAGGCCATACCCGACCCGACGCCGAACCCCGACTGGGCCATACCCAATCCTGATGAAGTCCGCCAGTATCGCGAGGGCATCAAGAACGCGGCCACCTCGGAGGAAAAAAGAAAACTGCAGCAGATGGAACAGCAGACCATCCAGCGCCGCATGATCGAGCTGCGTGGCTGGTGGCTGCAGCGCATGGCGACCGGGCCGCGACCGTTTCAGGAAAAAATGGTTTTGTTCTGGCATGGCCATTTCGCCACCAGCTTTGAGAAGGTGCGCAATCCCTATTTCATGTGGCGGCAGAACGAATTGTTCCGCCGGCTGGCCACCGGCAACTGGCAGGAACTGCTCGCCGAGGCCGGCAAGGATCCCGCCATGCTCGTCTGGCTGGACCAGGCGCAAAGCCGCAAGCTGCATCCGAATGAAAATTTCGCGCGCGAGGTCATGGAGCTGTTCTCGCTCGGCGAGGGGCATTACACCGAGCACGACATCACCGAGGCGGCGCGGGCGCTGACCGGCTGGTCGCTGGATTATCAGACCCAGCAGTTCATCTACCGGCCGTTCATCCACGACAACGGCGACAAGACGATTTTCGGGCGGACGGGAGATTTCGACGGTGACGATTTCATCGCCATGATCGTGGCGCAGCCGCAGGCGGCGAAATTCATCACGGCGAAAATCTGGAATTATTTTGCCGGCCAGGAGCCGTCGCCGGAACTGAACGACGCGCTGGCCGCGAACTTCCGCGCGAACGGCAGCAACTTCAAGCCGTTTCTCCACGCGATGTTCCGCTGCGAGGAATTTTATTCGCCGGACATCGTCCGCAACCAGGTCAAAAGCCCCGTGCAATGGCTGGTCAACAGCGTGCGCGTGCTCGAATGCAACCTGCCACCGACGCTCGTAAGCTGGGGCATGTTGCGGCAACTCGGCCAGGATTTGTTCGCCCCGCCAAACGTCAAGGGCTGGGACGGCGGCGTCACCTGGATCACGACGAACACGCTGCTCTCGCGCTACAACGACGCGCAGGCGCTCGTCGAGGGGCAGTTGCCGCCGCTGTCGGCGGCGGATTACGCGCGCAAAGAGGGCGGGGCCGGCGGGCAGAAAGTGATGCAGGCTTTGCAGCGCGTCCGCATGGGCGGCGTGGATGTGGAAAAAATCCTTACGCCCGAACAGCGCGCGGACAAGGCCACCATCGTTGCTGCGCTGGAACACCGTTTGTTCCAGACCACACTCAACAGCGACCAGGAGCAAACCCTCCGCGAATTTCTCGATGCCAAAACCAAATTGTCCGACGCCGACATCGTCACCACCATCCGCTTGATGATGTCCACGCCGGAATACCAAGTCACCTGACCTATGAAAAGTGAAATTACCCTCCAGACCCGGCGCGAATTTTTGCGCCGCACCGTCCTCGGCAGCTCGCTCGCGTGGACCGTGCCGGCGTTCCTCGCCAACACTTTTTCCGCGTTGCAGGCTGAGGCCGCCGACTCCGCCATCCAAACGCCCACCGGCAAGGACGCCACGATTCTCGTCGTGCTGCAGATGGCCGGCGGCAACGACGGCCTCAACACCGTCGTTCCCTACGCCAATGATTTTTATCACCGTGCCCGGCCCACGCTCGGCCTGAAAACGGAAAATGTTTTGAAGTTGAATGGCGACATCGGCCTGCATGGCGCGATGAAAGGTTTCAAGGAGCTTTACGACGGCGGCCAGCTTTCCGTGATTCAGGGCGTCGGCTATCCGAACCCGAACCGCTCGCATTTCCGTTCCACAGAAATCTGGCAGACGGCGAGCGACTCGGATCAGATTGAAAAAAACGGCTGGATTGGCCGCTACTTCGACAACGCCTGTCCGGGCGCCGACCCGGCCGTGGGCGTGGTGATCGGCAACCAGCTGCCGGAATCCTTTTTCGCGGCCAAGCCCAAGGGCATTGTCTTCAACAATCCGCAGAACTATCGTTTCATGGCCAATGGTGCGGCCACCGAGGAATCATATAAAAAACTGAACGAGCTGGAGATGTCGAGTCCGCTGCCGGATGACAATTCCGGCGGCAGCATCGCCATGTTGCCGGCCGGCATGCCCATGACGGGCGGGCGCGCGGTGGATTTTATTTCCCGCACCGCGCTCGACGCGCAGCACAGTTCCGACGAGGTTCGTGCCATCGCCGCGCGCGTGCAAAACCAGGCGGTATATCCCGGCTCGCAACTGGGCGGTTCGCTCAAGATGGTGGCCAAGCTCATTGGCGGCGGCCTGCCGACGCGGATTTATTATGTCTCGCAGGGCGGCTACGACACGCATACCAACCAGCTCAACTCACAGCAGCGTCTGCTTGGCGATCTCGGCGATTCCGTGAAGGCGTTCACCGACGACCTCAAGGCGCAGGGCAATCTGGGCCGCGTGCTGGTGATGACCTTCAGCGAATTTGGCCGGCGCGTTTCCGAGAATGCCAACGGCGGCACCGACCACGGCGCGGCCGCGCCCATGTTCATCGTCGGCGACAAGGTGAAGGCTGGTTTGCTCGGCCATTATCCGAGTCTCGCGCCGCAGGATTTGTATCAGGGCGATGTAAAATACAACGTGGATTTCCGCAGCGTCTATGCCGGCGTGCTGGAGAACTGGCTCAAGACGCCGAGCACGCCAATTCTTGGCCGGCAGTTCACGCCGCTGCCGGTGGTGTGAGCGGAAAAACGGCTGGTAAAGTTTTCGGCGGCGGCGTTTGGTTCCGTGGCGGTTCATGGATTGATTCCGATTTATTTCCTCCGGTTTTTCTGGTTAAGTCAAACGATGATGGACGCCGCCTTGCCGCCGCTCACCGCCAGCACGCTTTATCTCGTGGCCACGCCGATTGGCAATCTCGAAGACATCACGCTCCGCGCCTTGCGCGTGCTGCGCGAGTGCGACGTGGTCGCCGCCGAGGACACGCGGCATTCCGGCCAGTTGCTCAAACATTTTGGCATCAGCAAGCCGCTCCTGAGCTATTTTCAGTTCAACGAGGCCAAGCGCAGCGAGGAAATCATCGAGCGGCTCCGGCGCGGCGAGAAGGTCGCGCTGGTCACGGACGCCGGCAGTCCCGGCATCAGCGATCCCGGTGAACGAGTGGTGAAGGCCGCCATTGCCGCCGGCTTCCGTGTGGAGGCGGTGGCCGGCCCGTGCGCGCTCGTTGCCGGCCTCACGGCGAGCGGCTTGCCGACGGAGGAATTTCATTTTGTCGGTTTCCTGCCGCACAAATCCGGCCAGCGGCGCAACAAATTGGAATCGTTAAAAACCATTGAAGGCACTTTAGTTTTTTACGAATCGCCTTACCGCATCGAAAAGCTGCTCGGTGAATTGAACGAAGTTTTTCCCGAACGCGACGTGGTGCTGGCGCGCGAGCTGACGAAGAAGTTTGAGGAATTCTTACGAGGCAAGCCGGCGGCGCTGCTGGAGATCGCGGCCAAGCGCAGCTTGAAGGGCGAGTTTGTAGTTTTGGTGGCCGGCACGGAATGAGGTCGCGCGAAGAACGCGAAGGTGGCGAAGGGGAAAAATTCCTTCACAGGCTTCGCGGCCATCGCGCGAAATAGTTTTTGAATTTGTCTTCGCTTCCCGTCAAAGTTGGTGGATGAAATTTACCGCGATCATTCTTCTATTTCTCACCGCCATCGCGGCGGCGGACAATCCCATTTATCATCCCGGCCCGTCTTCGCCTTCAGCTACGACGCGGCAGGGCTGGATTGATCTGAACAAGGACGGCAAGAAACACATTTACAAAGACCCGTCGCAGCCGGTGACCAGGCGCGTGAACGACCTGCTCAAGCGCATGACGCTGGACGAAAAAATCGGCCAGCTCTGGCAGGTGGACCTGGCCAATGATTCGGACAAGAAACGCGCGGCGGAACTTCGCCAGGGCGAGATCGGCTCGTTTCTCGGCAGCACCGCGCTCATCGAAACGCCGGTGATGCGGAACAAACTGCAGCACATCGCCGTCGAACAAAGCCGGCTCGGCATCCCGCTGATTTTTGGTCACGACGTCATTCACGGTTTCCGCACGTGCTTTCCCATTCCGCTGGCGCAGGCTTGCGCGTGGGAGCCGGAGCTGTTCGAGCAGACGCAGACGATTGCCGCGCGCGAGGCGGCGGCGGCGGGCGTGGACTGGACGTTTGCGCCGATGGTGGATCTGGCACGCGACCCGCGCTGGGGCCGCATCGCGGAAGGGTTCGGCGAAGATCCTTATCTCGGCGTGCTCGACGCGGTGGCCAGCGTGCGCGGTTTTCAGGGAACCAACTGCGCGGACACCAACCGCGTCGTCGCGTGTTTGAAACATTTCGTCGGTTACGGCGCGGCGGAGGGCGGACGTGATTACAACACCACGGAAATCTCCGAGTTCACGCTGCGTAATTTTTATCTGCCGCAGTTTCAGGCCGGCGTGGATGCGGGCGCGCTGACGGTGATGAGCGCGTTCAATTGTCTCTCCGGTTTTCCGGCCACGGGCAGCCGCGACACGCTCACGGACATTTTGCGCGGCGAATGGAAGTTCCCCGGCTTCGTCGTCAGCGACTATAACGCTGTCTTGGAACTGATTGATCATGGCGTCGCCGCCGACACCAATGACGCCGCGCGACTGGCGCTCAACGCCGGCGTGGACATGGAAATGGTTTCAACCACCTATCACGACACGTTGAAGCAGCAGGTGGAGCAGGGGACGATCTCCAAAAAAGTTTTGGACGAAGCCGTCCGCCGCGTGCTGACGGTGAAGTTTGAGAAAGGCTTGTTTGATCATCCGTTCAGCGACGAGTCGCGTTATAAAACCGCTTATCTTCAGGACGACGCGGTTGATCTGGCGCGCGTGGCGGCGGCGAAATCCTGCGTACTGCTTAAAAATGAAAATGGCGTGCTTCCGCTGTCGCCGCACCTCGGCAAACTGGCGCTCATCGGACCGTTTGCGGAAAATGCAGAGGAGCTGGTCGGCCCGTGGCATTCGCGTGCGCACACGAACGACCTCATCACCTTCGCCGAAGCCATGCGCAAGCAGTTGAATTTTGATTTTCAAATGTCCGTCGCGCGCGGCTGCCCCATGCTGGAACCGGGCAACGCCAAAGTGCCGTTGAACATCACCGATTTCTCGCCGCTCAAGGAACGGCCCGACGGCACCAACGAGCTTGCCGAGGCGGTCAGGCTGGCGAAGTCGGCGGACGTGGTCGTGCTGGCGCTGGGTGAACCGCTCGACTGGAGCGGCGAATCCGCCAGCCGCACCGACCTCGGCCTGCCGGGCCGGCAGCAGCAGCTTTTCGACGCCGTCGCCGCGACCGGCAAACCCGTGGTGGTCGTGTTGTTCAACGGCCGGCCGCTGGCCATTCCGCAAATCCAGGCCAAGGCCGCCGCCATTTTGGAGGCGTGGTTCCCCGGCGGCGAAGGTGCCGACGGCGTGGCCGACGTGCTGTTTGGAGAGGTGGACCCGGCCGGCCGGCTGACCACGACTTTTCCGCGCAATGTCGGGCAGGTGCCGTTTTATTACAACCATTACAACACCGGGCGTCCCGGCTTTGGCGACTATCATGGCAACTACGTGGATGTGCCCACCACGCCGCTGTATCCCTTCGGCTATGGCCTGGCTTACACTACATTTGAATTTGACCCGGTGAACCTGGACACGAACACGGTGTCGCTGAACGGAACCATCACCGCGACGGGAAGAATCAAAAACACCGGCACACGGGCCGGCACAGCGGTGGCGGAACTTTATCTCCGCGCGCTTTACGCGTCTGCCGGTTCCCGGCCGGTGCGCGAGCTGAAGGGTTTTAAGAAAATCCTGCTCCAGCCCGGCGAATCGCGCGCGGTTAGCTTCACCCTGACGGCGAAGGAACTCGGCTACCACGACGCCCAGGGCGGCTGGCTGGTCGAGCCGGGGAAATACCAGTTATGGATCGCCAAAGACTCTGCCCCCGGCGAACCGGCGTCGTTCCAGTTGGTGAAATGATTCAACCGCCTGGCCGGCTGCCGCGTGAAAAATGAATCCGGCTGGCCGGCAATCGAGAATTCAAAACCTTGCCGGCCACCCACCGACCGCGTCCGTCAAAATCACCAGTTGGCTCCGGGAAGGATCAGGCGTGATACCCCGTCCACCAGTTTCAATTCGTGAAAATTGATGAGCAGCCCCAGCGGGACATCGAGGAGCTTCATGTAGCTCAACAACTACGCCTTGTGGATGGGCAGGATTTCCTGAACCGATTTCAACTCCAGCAGCAGGCAGTCGTCCATCAGGACATCGCAGCGCAGCGGCTCCTCAAAGACCAGTCCCTTGTATTCGATGCGGATCTTGGAGGGCTCTAACCGAGCGGCGCGCAGAGGACTGCGCGCCCTGCCAAACCGATGACATGGCAAACCTGTGGCCGGTAGGGCGGTCAGTCCTCTGACCGCCGGGGTGTGTCTTGCCAACCGGACGGCGCGCACGGAGTGAGGCGCCCTACCGGCCATCCAGCAAAGGCGGCGGGCGGTCTATCGGGCGATAAACCCACACCCAATCTTCCATCCGCTCACACAAACCGTTGCGCACAGGATTCATCAGGATGTATTCCGTCTTTTCCTGCAACCGATGATGGTCACGCAGGCGGTGATCGAAAAAATCCCACTGCCATTCCACCCCAAACTTGACGGCCACAAACTTTTTCCAGTTGGTCACGAGCGTCTTCAGGCCCGGCTCACGCGGAAAGGCGATGATGGCGTGCAGGTGGTCGGGCATCAGCAGGCAGAGGCGGCAATGCCAGAGAAGTTTTTCATGGTTGTGCGCCATTGCGGCGAGAACGCTCTCACCAACGCCGGTCTGGCAAAGCTGGTTTCTGCCCGGCGGCACGCATTTGATGGTGATGAAAAACGAACTGCCTTCGGGCACCCATTGCGGGACGGTGTGCGGCAGTTTTTTACGGACGGGCAGGTCCATCACCGGATGATAAGTAAATTGTTTGGCGGAAAAAAGTCCGAAGGCAGGGCGTGAAATCTCTTGCCAGCCGGGGCGCGTTTTGGCAAAGAGGCGGCGCGCAGAGGACTGCGCGCCCTACCATAACGATGACATGACAAACCTGCGGTCGGTAGGGCGGTCAGTCCTCTGACCGCCGGGGCGTGGATTGCCAACTGGGCGGCGCGCACGGAGTGACGCGCCCTACCTCCGCGCCTTACCACGAATAATGCACGGTGTAGGTCACGGTCTTTTCCTCGTCGGGCTTGACGGGGATGCGGAACTCGATGGTCTGGGAATCTTTCTTCACGAAGTCGTCGGACTTGGCGGTGATGGTCCAGTTGTTCCAGCGGTAAAGGTGCTCGACCACGCGGATTTCCACGGCGTCGGTCTTTTTGCGGTTGCGCAGCTTGATCTCGAAGGATTCATCAATCCATTTCTCGCTGGTGTCCACATGGAAATCGGTCTGCTTGCGCTCGCCGACGAGGTCGAAGGCGTTGCCGGTGGTCACGCGGACGGTTTCGTTGCACGGGGTGTGGTCAATGGTGTTCTCGCCGACGAATTGCAACTGGCCGTCGTCGTCGCGGCGATAGAACCGCAGCTTGCCGGCGGGCAGGGCGATGCCGAGCTGGTTGGTCTCGGCGTTCTTGAACTCGCGCTGGACGATGATCTTCTTGTTGTCGCTCTGGCCGTAGCCCTGGTCGTAGTTCAGGCCGTAAAACTGGTAGCCTTCCGCGCCGTCATAGACGTAGATGGTCGGCGCATACATTTTCTCGGCATGGACAAATTCGACCTGCTTGGTCTCGTGGTCGTGGAGCGTGGTGGGCCGGGCGATGCTGTAGAGATGAAATTCGTCAAAGGCCTTCTCGGTGACGGGAGGAGCTTCAGCGGCCATTGCGTCCATGACCATCGCTTGCCTTACCATGCCATATGCAATTGGACGGTTCTGCGGCTGGATTTTATTCACGTCGCCGGCCATGAGCTTGATCTTGGCGTCTTCGAAGGTCTTTCCGCTGTTGTTGTTGATCGTGATCCAGCCGACGAGGTCCACCAGGTCGCCTTTCTCCGGCGAGACAAGATTGTAACTGGCGCTCCAATCGAAGCCTTCGGTGATGTAGCCGACCTCCGCGTCGAACGCGCCGGGCTGGTCGGATTGCAGAAGCCAGTTGAAGGCGGGCTTGAGGATGGTGTCGTTGCCGAGATCGGGGAAGAGCGGCTCGCCGGGCAGGGAAAACTGTAGCTTGCCATTCACTTCGATGATGGGCTGCTCGCTGCCGCCGCCGGGAACGAAGCCGCTGCGGACGATTTTGCCCTGGATGATTTCAGGAACCTGCGTGCTGTCCTTGGTGCGGATGTTTTGGAAGTCAATCGTCTTGCCTTCGAAGAGCGACAGCAGCAGTTCCTGCGAGACGGGATCATTGCGGTAGTTCTGCTCAAGGATTTGCAGGGAATGTTTGCCGGCGGGATCGCGCAAAATCACGGAGTCCGGCTCGACCTGCGCGGTGGCGCCGGAGTAAATCACGGCGTTCGCGCCGGCCTTGAGGTCGAGCGGCACGGTATCGCGCACGACGGCGAAGTTCTGGTTGTAAATGGTGAGCGCGGGCTGCGCGCCGGCAGCCAGCGCGGCGGCAAAGAGAAGGGACGCGGCAATTTTTTTCATAAGCTTTGACAGATCGTCGGGCAGTTGGACGGAATCCGTCTGGAAATACTCCCGCGCGTTGCCGGTGACAAGCAGTTTTTTTCCGCAGGCGGCAAAATACAGAACGGAAGTGGATGTTTAGGCGGGAGCAATCGTCATTTCATTCGGCAACCGACACAGGTTTGGACAGAAGGCAACGAAGGGAACAAAGGAATTTCGTTTTTTCATCCGTAATCTTCGTTTCCTTCGTTCGCTTCTGCTACTGCAGGCCGGCAACCCTAGATCCGTCCCGCTTTGCCTTGGCGTGCGCGGGCAAATCAGTTGATGCTGAAATAGCTGGTGAGTGTGTAGGGCGGCGGCCCGGAATTGAAAGTGACCACGATGGTCTGTGAGCCGGTCGGCGTGTAGCCGGCGGGGATGGTGAACAAGGCCGTCACCGTGCCTTGCGCCGTGCAGGTCGCGCTGAGGGCTGTGAGGCTGCCGATGGTGACACTCGTGATGGGCGCGCCGGCCGGCGGCGCCATTGGCGGGTAGGTTCCGCCGGTGGGCAGCGTGATGGTCAGTTCCACGCTTTGGCCCGGATATGCCGAACCGCCCGGCGCGACGCAGTTGGTGGCGAAGAGCGTGGTGCCGGCGTTGTCAAAGCTCGCCACCGAGTCGCGCCCGATGCGATAAAACCGCTGGCTGAGCGCCGTGACATTCGTGTAGCCGCCGGCGGTTTGGTTTGGCAGAACGCCGGTGCCGAGCGTGGTCCAGGCGGAGGCGTTTGCCAAATTCGTCGTCGCGTCAACTTGATAACTGCCGCCCTCCACCGCGCTCCAGGTAAGCGTGACGGTGCCGCTTTTTACGACCGGCGCATTCAACGTGCCGGCGAGATTGGTGCCACCGAGGAAATTGGTGACGACGGTTTCCGAGATGGCCTGAACCGTGCCGCCGGTCGGGCTGCCGTAAAAACCGCGCCCAATGTTGTAGGGAAAAACCGGCGTGCCGTTGGTGTTGATGCTCACAAAGTAGGCGTAAGTGCCTCCGGGAAATTCCGGCGTGACGCAAAAGCGTCCGTTGTATTCATCGAGATCAAAGTCGGTGCCCTGCTGATAATTGGTGCCGGTGACGGAATTGGTCAGGTCGCCGAGATACGCATTATCTTCCATGTATTTTCCGATGTTGTTGCTGATCGCGGGGCCGGCATTGTCAAATCCGTAGTTTGTTCCGAAAAGCCGAGACGACCACGCCGGCCGCGCGGCGCGCAGCGTGTTGGTGAGATTATCCGTGCCATACAGGCCGTTGCGAAGAACGTAGCCGGAGATCATCCGCCGGATGCCACTGCTGGCGTTGGTGGCGTTGGCATAGCCGTAAGGACCGTAAAGCGGGCAGCCATCCGCCGTCCACGCGAGAATCGGCGAATGTTTCAGCGTTGTCGTGTTCGTGGACTCGGTGTAAATTTTCGTCACCGGGTTGAAATCCACATGGTCGCCGAGCTGATAGCGCAGCGCGGGCGGATTCGCATGGTAATGATACTGGCCGCCGGCCTGATGGGCATTGTTCGGATCGAAGCTGACGCCTTCGTTCACATACGCATCGCGATTCCAATAGCCGGTGATGTTTTGCGCGTCCACATTGGAGACCGTGCTCCAGGTGTAGGCGTCCCAACTGTTGAACATCGCCGCGCCGTCCACGAAATATCCAATCGGCCCGCCGCCGTTCGCGGTTTTCGTCGTCGGCACGGTCGGAACGCGCGGAATGCGATACAAAGTCTTTTGATTCACCGGCCAGTTTGGAAATGGCTGAGTGTGTTGCGCGTTGAGATACCACGGTCCCATCACAAAACTGCCCAGCCCGGTGCTGCGGATATATATCCAGTTCGACGATGAATAAATTTCCTGCACGCCGCAATACGCCGGCAACGCCTGGATCGTCGTGCCGTTCGTCCAATCGGTCAGCGAAACTCCATTGGTGCGCGAAACGTCGTTCGTGTAAATGCGCGCATATTGGCTGGCATAGGTCGTGAACCACGAGTTGGTGCGCGGGTCGCTGGCACTGGCGATGGTCAGCAGCGCGAAATAAATTCCAACCAGCGCGGTGATGACGTTGATTTTACATTGGGTGCGAATTTGAGTTTTCATGCCGCCACTCTACAAAAACGAACCTTAAGCAAACGTGAAGCTGACCATTATTTGCGCGGTGGTGCGCAAAATTTATCTTCATCTCCCATTAAGGTTGGAGTTGCGAAAATTCGCGCGCTGGCGGATTCGGCTTGTCCGTGATAAAACTTCGCCAGCCTGAACATGAGAATTCTTGTTGTTGAAGACGAACCGGATTTGCTCGCGAGCCTCGCCCAGGCGTTGCGCGAAGAGGGTTACGCCGTGGACACCGCCGACAATGGCGACGACGGACTCTTCAATGCCGAAGGCACGGACTACGACGCCATCGTGCTCGACGTGATGCTGCCGGGCCAGGACGGCTGGGAAATTCTGAAGCGCCTGCGCAAGACCAAGAAAACACCCGTGCTGATGCTCACCGCGCGCGATCAGACGCGCGACCGCGTGAAGGGACTCGACACCGGCGCGGATGATTACGTCGTCAAACCATTTGATCTCGAAGAAGTTTTCGCGCGTCTGCGCGCCATCATCCGCCGCAGCGCGAACAAAACTACAAACCTCGTTGAAATCGGCGAGGTAAAAATAAACACCGCCGCACGCCATGTTTTCTTCAAGGATAGGATTATCGAGCTTACCGCGCGTGAGTATGCGCTGGTGGAATTCATGGTGTTGCATCGCGGCGAGGTTGTGACGCGTACGCAGCTTTACGAGCATCTGTTTGATGAAAACGACAGCTCGCTGTCCAATCTGCTCGACGTCCACGTTTCCAATGTCCGCAAGAAACTCGGCGCGGAATTCATCGCCACGCGGCGCGGCCACGGCTACTGCATCGAATGAAGATTTTCAAATCCATCAAGTGGCGGCTGCAGATCTGGTATGGCCTGATCCTCGTGGTCGTGCTCGCCGGCTTCGGCATCACCGCCTATCAACTGGAGCGCAACCGCCAGTTCCGTCAGATTGATGAGGAATTGCATCGCCGGGTTGGCGTTTTGGGAAATGCACTGCATCGTCCGCCCCCGCGCCGGCCGGATGCAGAACAACAGCCGTTTGACCGTCCGCCGCCCGGCCAGTTTCCTGACAACGGCCCGCCGGAGCAGAACTTTCGTCCACCAACTGAATTTCATTTGCCAGAGCAAGATGCGCACTTTTTTGACGCCAGCGATCCGCACGGTTTTTATTTCAAAATCATTGCGCGCGATGGCAACGAAATTGGACGCTCGACAAACCAGCCTGCAGCACTGATCGAACACGCTCTTGAATCCGGTTTGGATTCACATCCGGCCAATAATTTTGACCAAGTGTCCGCAACGCCTGGAAATTCCCCCCGGCAGCCCAAGGTCTTGAACTTCGATAACTATCGCGAAATTCGCGACGTGCTGCCTTCAGGAGAAAACATCGCGGTCGGCTGTTCCATCACGCCGGAATTGAAGGAACTGCGACACACGGCATTGAATTTGGTGGCGGTTGGCGGTTTGATTTTGCTGGTTGGTTTGGCCGGTGGCGGTTGGCTGGTGGCGCGCGCCATCAAACCAATTTCCAGCATCAGCGCGACGGCGGTAAAAATTTCCGCCGGCGATTTGTCGCAGCGCATTGATTTGACTGAAGCGGAAAGCGAACTCGGCCAGCTTGCCGCCGTCTTGAATTCCACCTTCGCGCGATTGGAAACCGCCTTCGCCCAACAAAAGCAATTTGCGTCCGACGCGGCGCACGAACTGCGCACGCCCATTTCGGTGATTCTCACGCAAACGCAGACCGCGCTGAACCGCGAGCGCGATGCCGCCAGCTATAAACAAACTGTCGAGGCCTGCCAGCGCGCGGCGCAGCGGATGCGGAAGTTGATTGAATCGCTGCTCGCGCTGGCGCGGCTGGACGCCGGACAGGAAGTCTTGAAGCGCCTGCCGTTTGATTTTTCAAAAACCATTTCCGATTGTGTGGAGCTGGTGCAGCCGCTGGCCGACGAGCGCGGCGTGAAAATCATTTCCGAGCTGTCACCGTTGGAAATCACCGGCGATGCCGAGCGGCTCGCGCAGGTCGTCACCAATCTGCTGAACAATGCGATTCAATATAACAACCCCGACGGCGAGGTGCGGGTGAAGCTGGCTGCAGAAAACGGCCTCGCCGTGCTGACAGTGGCGGACACGGGGCAGGGGATTGCCGCCGAAGATTTGCCGCGTGTGTTCGGAAGATTTTTCCGTGCCGACCAGTCGCGCACCGGTGCCGGCAATTCCGGCCTGGGGCTGGCCATCTGCAAGGCCATTGTCGAGGCGCATGGCGGCACGATTGAAGTGTCGAGCGAACAAAATGTCAGGACGACTTTCGTGGTCCGGCTGCCGTTGGGTTGAATTTTACCGCAGGAAAAGTTCCGCCGCCGTGTCGGCGAAGCGCAGCCCCTGATGCGTCAGTTGAAATGTCTGGTCGTCGCGCAACGCCCAGCCGCGTTCGGCAAGCTGATCCATTTCCGAGGACCACTCGTTCCGCAAATCAAAATCCGTTGTGCGCTTGAATTCGGCAAACGGCCAGCCGGCGTTCATGCGCAGGCCGAAGGCGGCGATTTCGCCGGCGCGGCGCAATGGCGGCAGTTCCTCGCTGGATTCAATCGCGCGTTTGCCTTTTTCCAACTGTTCGCAATACAGTTGCGTGTTCGACCAGTTTTTCGTTCGCACACCGCGCACATAGCCCGTCGCGCTGGGGCCAAGTCCGTAAAACGAACCGCCGCGCCAGTAGTTCACGTTGTGCTGGCAAGCACGGGAAGGAATTTTGAATTTTGAATTTTGAATTTTGAATTCGTGATCTTTGGTGAAGTTGGCAACCTCGTATTGGTGAAAACCGGCGGTTGTCGCGCAGGAAATCAATTCCTCATACATTTCACAGGCAAGATTTTCGTCCACGGAAAATTCGCCGGCCTTGAGCTGTTCGTAGAGCGGCGTATCGTCCTCGTAAATGACTTCATAGCTGGACAGGTGCTCGCCCTGCATCGCCATCGCTTCGTTCAACGTCGCGCGCCAGATTTCCATCGTCTGCGAGGGAATGGCGAACATGAGATCGAGATTGATGTTTTCAAAGCCGGCGTGGCGCAGGATGTCGAAGGATTTGAAAACCATCTCGCGCGAGTGGATGCGGCCCAGCCGGTCGAGCAATTTTTCATCGAGCGATTGGACGCCCATCGAAATGCGGTTGATGCCGAAGTCGCGGAACAGTTTCGCCTTGTCCGCCGAGACCGTGGCCGGATTGCATTCCACGGTGAATTCCTCCGCGCCGAGCAGATTGCATTTTTCCATCGCGCGGAGGATCGTTTCCCATTGGCGTAGGTTCAAAAGCGACGGCGTGCCGCCGCCGCAGAAAATGGTTTTTGGCTTGAGGTCGGCCGCGACGATTTCGAGTTCGGTGAGGAGGGCGTTGACGTAGCGGTTGATGAGTTCGCCGGACGAGGCCTCGGAGTAAAAGGCGCAATACGCGCATTTCTGCGCACAAAAAGGGACGTGAATGTAGAGGCTCGTGATCGGAGCCGATGACCATCGCAACATGGCTTCAGGTTAACGGAGCCACGGGCGGACGCGAATGAAATTTGTCGGCGTCAGGCCGGGCTGGCGCGCTGGACATTTTGCGCCTTCAAACCTTTTTCGCTGGGAACGGCTTCAAAGGTGACCGGCTCGCCTTCATTAAGCGTTTTGTAACCGGAACCCATGATGCACGAATGATGCACGAAGACGTCCTGCCCGGAGTCGCCGGCGATGAAACCGAACCCTTTTTTGTTGTCGAACCACTTCACTTTGCCACTGGCCATAACTGCTCCTGATTTGCGAGGCCGTCGAAAAATGAAAACGGACCCGGCTGGTTCAGCCGCGTCCGTGAAACATCAATTTTCCCAAATTCTCATGCCTCGGTGTTGTGAGGCGACTATGAAATCAATTTATCAACCTGTCAAGGGAAAGTTATGACCTAATCCACATGCAGGGCCTGCTCCAGCATCTGCGGCAAATGGCTGGTTAGGGCGCTTTCGGTGACCGCCAGGCTGGCACCGGCCTGCTGCCCGGCGGCCAGCAATTCGGGGGCGTCATCCGGCGCGAAGCCGATGATGGGGACGTGGCTGGTCGAGCCGTCGGCCTTGATTTTTTTGATAGCCCCCATGACATCGCCCTTGGCGTCGAGATCGGCGACCAGCAGCAGCGGCATTTCCCGCTGCACCGTGGCGGCCAGGCGGGCGGCGTTGTCGAGCGCGAGGACGCGGTATTTCAAATCCTGCAGCCGGTTCACCAACTGGCTGCCGGGCATGAGGCGTTCGTAGAAAAAAATCGCGAGCGGTTGCGACATAATTGCCCGGTGTTCAGGGCAAATCCGTTGCGCCCATCAGAAAACGGTCGCATTCGCGCGCCGCGCCGCGGCCTTCGTTGAAGGCCCACACGATGAGGCTCTGGCCACGACGGCAATCACCGGCGGCAAAGACGCCCTTGAGGTTCGTCGTGTATTTTTCAAATTCAGCTTTTGCGTTCGAGCGCGGATCGCGTTCGATGCCGAGGGATTCCAGCAACGGCTGTTCCGGTCCGAGGAAACCCATCGCCAGCAGAACGAGTTGCGTGGGTAAAACTTTTTCCGTGCCGGGAATATTCTTCGGGATGAACTGGCCCTTGTCATTCTTCGTCCATTCGACCTGCACGGTATGAACGGCTTTGACGTGGCCATGGGTGTCGCCTTCAAATTTCGTCGCGGTCGTCAGATAAACGCGCGGGTCGGCGCCGAATTTCGCGGCGGCTTCTTCCTGGCCGTAATCCAGCTTGTAAGTCTTCGGCCATTCGGGCCACGGATTGTCCTTCGCGCGATCCAGCGGCGGCTTGGGCAGAATTTCCACCTGCACAAGCGATTTGCAGCCATGCCGGATGGACGTGCCAACGCAATCCGTGCCGGTGTCGCCACCGCCGATGACAACGACATCCTTGCCGGTGGCGTCAATGAAGCTGCCGTTCTTGTGCTGGTCCAAAATGCTTTTCGTGTTCGCGGTGAGAAAATCCATCGCGAAGTGAATGCCATTCAGTTCACGTCCGGGAATTGGCAGATCGCGCGGCTTGGTTGCGCCAGTCGCCAAAATGACCGCATCGAATTCCTTCAACAATTTTTCCGCCGGATAATTTTTCCCGACTTCGGTGTTGCAGACAAACTGGACGCCTTCTTTTTCGAGCAAGGCCAGACGGCGCAGCACGACATCCGTCTTGTCGAGCTTCATATTGGGAATGCCGTACATCAACAAACCGCCGGGACGGTCGGCGCGTTCAAAGACGGTGACGGTGTGGCCAGCCTTGTTCAACTGCGCGGCGGCGGAAATGCCCGCCGGGCCGGAACCGATGACGGCGACTTTTTTGCCGGTGCGCAGCTTGGGCGGTTCGGGTTTGACCCAGCCGTTTTCCCAGCCGTGGTCAATGATCTCGCACTCGATGTTTTTGATCGTGACCGGCGGATTATTGATGCCCAAGACGCACGAGCCTTCGCACGGCGCGGGACAAACGCGGCCGGTGAACTCCGGAAAATTATTCGTCTTGTGCAACCGGTCGAGGGCTTCCTTCCAAAGTCCCCGATACACCAGATCGTTCCATTCGGGAATCAGATTGTGAATCGGGCAGCCGCTGGCCATGCCGCTGACGAGCTGGCCGGTATGGCAGAACGGAATGCCGCAGTCCATGCAGCGCGCGCCCTGCTGCTTCAGGTCGGCCTCCGGCATGTGGATGTGAAATTCCTGCCAGTCGGCGACGCGCCCGAGCGGCGAGCGATCCTTCGGCACTTCGCGTTGAAATTTTAAAAATCCGTCTGGTTGTCCCATCTTCGTTTTTTCGGTTAAAGTTTTTGGTTCAATGTCCGCCCTTCACGTTTTCCTCGAACGCGGCCATGATGGCGTCGTCGCCGCTCAGGCCCTGCGACTGCACTTTTTTGAGCGACAACAAAACGCGCTTGTAATCCTGCGGCATGACCTTGACGAATTTCAGCACAAAGCTGTTCCAGTCGGCGAGAATCTTCGCGGCGCGATCGCTCTTGGTGTAAGCCTGGTGGCGCTGGATCAACTTCCAGACCAGTTCAATCTCGTCCGCGTCCACGAGTTTTTCTAGGCCGACGAGTTCCATGTTGCAGCGCGTGGCAAAATCGCCGGCTTCATCTAAAACATACGCGACGCCGCCGCTCATGCCGGCGGCGAAATTGCGTCCGGTCTTGCCAAGAATCACAACTCGGCCGCCGGTCATGTACTCGCAGCCGTGGTCGCCGATGGCCTCGACGACCGCGTTGACGCCGGAGTTGCGGACGGCAAAGCGTTCGCCGGCCATGCCGCGCACAAATATTTCACCCGCCGTCGCGCCATAAAGCGCCACGTTGCCGATGATGATGTTTTCTTCCGGCACGAACGTTGAACCTTTCGGCGGATAGACGATTAATTTTCCGCCGCTTAGGCCTTTGCCGAAATAATCGTTTGCGTCGCCTTCCAATTCGTGCGTCATGCCGCGCGGCATGAACGCGCCAAAGCTCTGGCCGGCGCTGCCGTTGAATTTCAGCAGCACCGTGTCTTCGGGCAGTCCGTTCGGCCCGTGTTTCTTGGTGATTTCGCTGCCGACAATTGTGCCGACTACGCGGTTGACGTTGATGATCGGCAGTTCGGCGCGGACTTTTTCGCCGCGCTCAATCGCCGGTTTGCAGATGTCGAGCAGCTTGGTCACGTCCAAGGATTTTTCCAGGCCGTGATCCTGATCCTGCTGGCGGAAACGTCCGACGTCCGCGCCCATTTCCGGCTGGTGCAAAATCGGCGTGAGGTCGAGGCCGTTGGCCTTCCAATGCTCAATCGCTTTCCACGGAAACAATTTGTCGGTGCGACCGACCATGTCTTCCAGCTTGCGGAAACCGAGCTTGGCCATGATCTCGCGCAGTTCGCCGGCGATGAAGCGCATGAAATTCACGACGTGTTCCGGCTCGCCGGTGAAACGCTTGCGCAGGCGCGGATCCTGCGTGGCGACGCCGACGGGGCAGGTGTTCAGATGGCAGACGCGCATCATAATGCAACCCATCACGACGAGCGGCGCGGTGGCAAAACCAAATTCCTCCGCGCCAAGCAGCGCGGCAATCGCGACGTCGCGGCCGGTTTTCATCTGGCCGTCCGCCTCGACATAAATGCGGCTGCGCAGATTGTTCAGCACGAGCGTCTGGTGCGCCTCGGCCACGCCGAGTTCCCACGGACCGCCCGCGTGTTTGATGGAAGACAGCGGCGACGCGCCGGTGCCGCCGTCATGGCCGGAAATCAAAACCACGTCCGCGTGCGCCTTCGCGACGCCGGCGGCTATGGTGCCCACGCCGACTTCGGCGACGAGCTTCACGCTGATCCGGGCGTTGCGATTGGAATTTTTCAAGTCATGAATCAGCTCTGCCAAATCTTCGATGGAATAAATATCGTGATGTGGCGGCGGCGAAATCAGGCCGACGCCCGCCGTGGTGCCGCGCACCCGGGCAATTTCCGGGAAAACTTTTTTGCCGGGCAGTTCGCCGCCTTCGCCGGGTTTCGCGCCCTGCGCCATCTTGATTTGCAGTTCGCGTGCCTGGGTCAAATAGTAGCTCGTCACGCCGAAACGCCCGCTGGCGACCTGCTTGATCGCGGAATTTTTTGAATCGCCGTTCGCTTCGAGAACATAGCGCGCCGGGTCTTCGCCGCCTTCGCCGGTGTTGGATTTTCCGCCCAGGCGGTTCATCGCGATGGCGAGCGTTTCGTGCGCTTCCTTGGAAATCGAGCCGTAGCTCATCGCGCCGGTCTTGAAGCGCTTGACGATTTCCTCGACCGACTCCACTTCTTCAATCGGCAGCGGCTTCTCGGCAAACTTAAAGTCGAGCAATCCGCGCAAAGTGCAAAGATTCTTCGCCTGGTTGTTCACCAGCTCGGCGTATTCGCGGTAAATTTTTTCGCTGCCAAGCCGGCAGGCAGTTTGCAGTTTATGAATCGTCTGCGGATTGAACAAATGATGTTCGCCGCCGTCGCGCCACTGATACTGGCCGCCGGCGTCGAGTTCCGTGTTGACCTCCTCGCGCGGAAACGCCCGGGTGTGCCGCGCCAGCGCTTCCTCGGCGACGACTTCGAGGCCGACGCCCTGGATGCGCGATGGTGTCCAGGTGAAATACTTGTTCACCACGTCGCTGTTGAGGCCGATGGCTTCAAAAATTTGCGCGCCATGATAGCTCTGGATGGTTGATATACCCATCTTGGCCATCGTCTTGACGACGCCCTTGATGGCGGCCTTGATGTATTTTTTGACGGCCAGCTTGTGGTCGGTCTCGGCCAAAAGTTTTTCGCGCATCAAATCGGCGATGGTCTCGAAGGCGAGATACGGATTGATGGCCGTGCAGCCGTAGCCGATGAGCAGGGAGAAATGATGCACCTCGCGCGGCTCGCCGGATTCGAGGATCAAACCAATCTTCGTCCGCGTGCCGCTGCGGATGAGATGATGATGCAGGCCGGACACCGCCAGCAGCGCGGGAATCGGCGCGAGCGCGGCGCTGACGCCTCGGTCGGAAAGGACGACGATGTTCGCCCCGTCAACCACAGCCTTGTCGGCCGCCGCAAAAACTTTTTCGAGCGCGGTCGCCAGACCTTTCGGACCGTCGGCAGCCTTGAACAAAATCGGCAGCGTGACCGATTTGAAACCGGGCCGGTTGATGTGGCGCAGCTTCTCCAGTTCCTCGTTCGTGAGAATGGGATAATGCATCTTTACCAGCCGACTGCTTTCCGGCGTGGGTTCAAGCATGTTGCCTTCGCCGCCGACCATGATTTCCGTCGAAGTGATAATTTCCTCGCGGATCGGGTCAATCGGCGGGTTCGTCACCTGCGCGAAGAGCTGCTTGAAATAATTATAGAGCAACTGCGGCTTGTTCGAGAGCACCGCCAGCGGCGTGTCCGTGCCCATCGAGCCAAGCGGCTGCATG
>Ga0182024_10005188_pt1 | contig 29368 bp, 29 predicted proteins | sample P32metaG_FD_120480 | JGI IMG/M metagenome (GOLD analysis project Ga0182024, IMG submission 120480) | Permafrost microbial communities from Stordalen Mire, Sweden - P3-2 metaG (Illumina Assembly) | ecosystem: Environmental > Terrestrial > Soil > Wetlands > Permafrost | place: Sweden: Stordalen...
AGCTTTGTTGGCGAAAGATCGGAATCGGCAAGACCATGCGCATGAATCATTCTTGCGGTTCTGGATTGTTTGGCGAAACCATATTGCTCTCCGCAAAGCCCAAAAAGCTTTTTCCGCAAACTGCTAGCGCAGGCACGATGCCAGCGTCTCGATCCGTGTAATAGGGGGAATTTCCCACGCCGTGGCGCGCCACACACTCTCGCCTGGGCGGGCAGCATTCTCGGACTGCCCGCGGTGCTCTCGGTCGAACAATAGCCATCCAGTGACTCTGACACAGCGGCCTAGCAAACGCTGTCGCAACGTGTCCGTCTCCCAGTCAACTCCTGAGCGCGCCATCGCGGCGCGCCAGCGTGGCGTCACCTCCACAATCACGTGTCTGCGTTCATCGTACGCGTCGGAGGGCGTCACTGTGAGATCGATATGGGTGTCGCGGCCGTGAGCGCTGCGTGCGTGACAGTTGGCGGTTTCAATGCCATATTTGTTTTAGCGAAAAGGGGGGACCATGAGAACACTTGGGATAACCGTTTCAACGGCATATGTCTTGGCGTTCACGAACGTCACAGCAAGTGCGGGCGGAAATATGTATTTGATCAGCATGGATGATCAGATGATGCAGGTGCTGAATCGAACGACGTTGAGTGACCAAGACGGATATAGGACTGGGTGGGTCACAACAATGTATGCCCGTCCAATCTACAGCGACAAGAAAGTGGGGTCAGTTGAGATCGCTCGGGTGTTGGACGAAGCGGACTGCAATAATAACCGACTTCGAACTATCGAACATGATATATACTCACTCGACGATGCGCTCATCGGTAAAGACAAGGTAGCTACGCACTGGCTTAGCGCTAGGGCTGACACTCTGGGAATGGGCGAATTGGACGTACTATGCGAACGCCTCTCCCCAGCGAAGGTTGAAGCACGCTCGATCCCGGACGCCCCGATTACCGTGATGCTTGACACTTACCGCAAGTGGCGACTCGCGAGGACCAAGAAAGCAGGCCACAAGTAGTAAGAGATCAAGCGCGAACTTGGCCATTCGACCAGCGGCTAAATAAACGAAGCTAAACGGGAAGGGAGGAGTTGTTGTCACAAAATGATCTTACTGACGGCTGGCTATTCATCATCAGTGGCGGGGCCTTCGTTGTATTGTTTCTGGCGTTCTCCATCTTCAAGGCTTTTATTCTGCGTGGTGTCAAGAAATACCAAAAAAAAAGCTACGGTTGCGAGTGTGGCTGTATGTTTAGAATAGATGAAGGTCTATCCGAGGAGGAGGCAGACTACCTAATTGGCAGACTGGATGGTGGGCAGCTCCCGCCCCGTTTTCTTAAGTACACCTGCGAAGGATGCAGCGCGTCGAAGCACCGCCTTAAGGGACCGAGCCAAGCAGAGGTGATTTGGCGCGAACCGGAAGCGGACAGGAGCCTGTAATGATCGCACCTTTCGATCTATCCGAGAGAAACTCCCGGCTCCCTGAATGCGAGAGGCATAGCGTCCCGTCAGGGGGGCGCTGGCATCCGGCAAACGTGGCGCGCGTCCTTCGGCGGTTACGGTCACTTTGCGCATGACCTATGGTCGGCGCGAAGGCACTGCGATATACCGTTGAGAACGAGTCCGGTTTGAGTTGGAAGGGGCTCGCCATAGGATTGCACATAAAGGCCAATGACCACACAACGACAACCAACTGCGAGACGTGCTGAGTTTCAAACCTCCCTTCCCGGCTTCTGTCCAATAGAAACTGCAATTTCGACGCTTGCTGTCGGCGGCGTCGAGCAACGTGGCGCAATTTTTACGCGCCGGGAGGTAGTCGAATTCATTCTCGATTTGGCCGGATATTCGGCCCGGACGCCACTTGCGCAACTGCGACTGCTTGAACCTTCGTTTGGCGCTGGTAATTTCATCTTGCCTGCGGTCGAACGCCTACTGGAATCGTTCCGCCTTCATTCCCGCAAGGGGGACCGGGCTGGAGAAGCTTTAACTGCTGCTATTCGCGCCGTTGAACTGCATGCCGACACGTTCGACAGAACGCGCGTGGAATTGAACGCACTGCTTCAGCTTTACGACATCGCCGAACGAGATCGAGCCCGTCTCCTCGATGCGTGGCTCGTCAGGGGTGACTTTCTCTTGACCGAATTTGCCGGACAATTCTCACATGTTATCGGCAATCCGCCCTATGTCCGGCAGGAACTAATTCCTGACGCGCTCATGCAGGAGTATCGCCGCCGCTTCGCGACGATCTACGACCGCGCCGATCTCTATATCCCGTTCATAGAACATTCGCTTGAACTGCTTGAGGAGAACGGCGTGGTCGGCTTCATCTGTGCGGACCGCTGGATGAAGAATCGCTATGGCGGCCCCCTGCGCAAGCTGGTTTCCGACCGTTTTCACCTGAAGTACTTCGTGGACATGGTGGACACCCCGGCATTTCACAGCGACGTAATTGCCTATCCCGCTATTGTGGTGATCGCAAACGAAACGCCAAGCGTTACGCGGGTCGCGCGGCGTCCCGCGGTAGATTCGAAGCACCTAACCGCCCTCGCCAAAAAAATGCAAACAGGCGGTGAGGCCATGAACGGGCACGTTCATGAAATCCCGAGCGTCGCCAACGGTGCAGAGCCTTGGGTATTGGAATCTTTTGATATGCTGGCCGTGGTCCGGCGCATCGAAGCGCAATTCCCGAAGGTTGAAGAAGCGGGTTGCAAGGTCGGTATTGGCGTTGCGACTGGGGCGGATCAGGTTTTCATCGGAAAGTTCGATGAACTCGACGTCGAGCCAAGCCGTAAGCTTCCCCTTGTCATGACGCGGGATATTCTCGACGGAACAGTTAATTGGCGCGGTTATGGCGTCATCAATCCGTTTGAAGACGAAGGCAAGCTGGTTTCATTGGCGCGTTTTCCGAAGCTAGCGCGCTATCTCGAAAAGCACGGCGACGCGATCCGCAATCGCCACGTTTCGGCAAAGAACCCAAACAGTTGGTATCGCACGATTGACCGGATTTATCCGGAATTAGCGTTTCGTCCGAAACTACTCATTCCTGATATTAAAGGGGACGCCCATGTCGTCTTCGAGGAGGGCAAGCTCTACCCGCATCACAATCTCTATTGGATGACGGCGAACGAATGGCATCTTCGCGCCCTGCAAGCAGTTCTGCTTTCCGATGTCGCGAAGCTTTTTGTCGGTATCTACTCAACCAAAATGCGCGGCGGCTATCTCCGATTTCAGGCGCAATATCTTCGCCGCATCTGCATACCTAGATGGGCAGATGTCAGTCTCACGCTGCGCAAGCGTCTCGTTCAAGCCGCAAAGCAGCGCAATTTTAGGGCCTGCAACGAGGCTGCATTCGAGCTCTACAGGCTTACATCTTCTGAACGCGCGGCACTAAACGGGTAATGTTCTGAGGGAGCATGGCACTTAATCTTGCAAACTATGAACAGCAGGCGCGCGATGCGATCAAGCTGTTTTGGGGAAATCGCGACGCTGCGCTTGAAAAGCAGAAGCTTGCCGGCCGCGAGGACGCCGGTGCTCGCGGTGCTGTCACCGGCGGCAAAAACATGGACGGCTTCGTCACGTTGGTCCGCGATCTGATAGTCGGCAACGGGCTAACGCATGCGTCGATCATGTTGCAAAGAAGTGTTCTCACGCTTCCGGGGTTTTTCCGTCCGACGAAGCTTTGGGACGTGCTGATCCTGAACGAAAAACGGTTGGTGGCCGCCTTGGAATTCAAGTCTCAGGTTGGACCCTCTTTCGGAAACAACACGAACAACCGAGCCGAGGAGGCTATCGGCACCGCGGCCGATCTTTGGACCGCCTATCGCGAGGGTGCCTTTGGCAAGGAGGCGGCCAAACCATTTGTGGGCTGGCTTATGCTGCTCGAAGACGCGCCGGAATCGCGCTGTCCTATCAGAGACAGCTCACCGCACTTTCCGGTATTTCCCGAATTCAAGAGCGCTTCCTACGCGCAACGGTACGAGATTCTGTTCAGAAAGCTCGTTCAGGAGCAGCTTTACACATCTGCTGGCGTCCTTCTCTCGCCGAAGACGGCACGCGAGACAGGCGACTACTCGTGTCCGGGCGAACTGACGAGCCTCAAGACCTTCGTGACGCAACTCGCTGCGCATATCGCTGGCGAGGCCGCCCGCCAACCCTGAGCGAACTACTGACAAAGCACTGACGATCCAGTGACAATCCACTGAAAGCCGACTGAGAACCGTCTGACGAGCTGCTTAGTGCGCGAGTTCTCTACGGTGCCACGCTGGAGACTCGGCTGTGTCGCTACTGTGTCGCGCCTGTGTCGGCGGCCGTGTTGCCTCCTGTGTGTGTTCCCTTTGTCTGCCGCATTGGGCAAGCACGTTATCTGAGCGTCTCGTGTTGCGTCGATCCCCTGAGCTCGCACTCAATTCTGTTCAACCGCTAAGTATTGGTAGTCAGTGGAGACCGCATACAAGCGCAGGCGCATCAATTGATCGAGGCTCCGCGTTGGTCCTTCATGATTGATATTTGTCGGTCGGATTAGCGCAAGGGCCGCATCAACGGAGCACCAATGTACACGATCCCGGAGAGTTCCATGCTCTTGCCCCGTCTGATTATGACGTGGAAGGCACCGCCGCCATGTTCGTCGCGAAGCCATTCGAAGAGATTGGAAAACGGCATGCCGACAAAAATTGCGGGCACGATCTTTTCGTCATCGCGCATCCTGTAGACGTACATCCGTAGTCGAGGGTCGCTGTCATCCAAAAGCTGGAACAGCAATTCATCGAGCCTGTTATTTCCAAAAATGGGTGGGATAGTGCGATTTCGTTTGCGCTTCTGCGGTTTTGTCATGGCTTGCAACATGGTGTGTGGCCCGTGTGTGGCTGGTGTGCGGCATAGTGTGCGGCACGGTGTGCGCCGTGACTATTTCGACCGAAGTCTCGAACGGAGCGAAAACGTGCTCGGGACTACCGCGGCCTTGTGTTTCTACTCGTCGCGCCCAGAATTCTTGCCATTGTCCGACGTTGAGCATCGGCGATTTCCGGCGAGCCATGCCTCCAGATCGCCAATCGCATACACGACTGCTCGTCCCATCTTGAAATATTGGGGGCCGTTGCCGGTGACGCGCAGCTTTTCGAGCGTGCGGGGCGACAGGCTCAGGTATCGTGCCGCAGCACGGGTCCGCACATATTCCTGTTGGCTCGTTGTTTCGGTCATTCTTGGCCTCATCAGAAGTTCGGAATCGTGGCGAGCGCCATCGATCTGAGGCCAAGTTAGGCGAACGAAAGACGCAGAAAAGAGCCGTACAAATATTGCGTGATGCAAAATCAGGGCGCGAGATTTTGCACCACCGGGAACCCGCCAACCATGTTTTGAAACAAAGCGGCAAATTCTCGGGCCCTCTGCTCATGACGCTGCACCCGGCGAAGGACTGCCGCTTCTGAAACGGTCGCACGGCCTGCTTTCCGCAATTCGCGGGCCAGGAGTCGCGCGGCATTGCGGTTGCTGTGGCCGTCGTTTCGCAATGCGTAGAACCTCGCGTGCAGCTTCGCCTCTTCCTCCAAGGGCATTTCGCGAGGGCGCCCACGTTTGCTACGGGCCTTTACCTGGAACCCCGGGACATGGGTGACGGCCAGACATAAGGACAGCATTTGCCAGCGGTTTGGGTCTTCTCTCGGAATTCCAAAGTGATCCAGAAGGAGCGGAAGCTTTTGGTCGTACTCCCGACGCCACGCCGGAACGGAGCTTGAATTGGTGGGAAGGGAGGGAAGGGGAATGGTGTAGCCGCTTCCGTTCGTGCCAGACGGTCGGGAGCGCCGCCGAAAGCGGCTCAGTTTGTGCCTCAGTCGCGGCTTCAGCGGTTCGGCAAGTGCGCCGGAATAGACCTGCGATGTTGATTTCCGCTTTTTCTCTTGCGTCATGGCGTCACCATTGTCACTGACCTTCAGCGAGATGAGCGCGCGGTACTTGGCTTGACTACGACCGCGTTCGCTCAAATCACGCGTGGTGCGTCCAAGCACACTCCGGTGCATTCCGTTTGGCAAGGGGAAAGAGGTCGGACCGCCTCAGCGCGAATTGATTGTTCGGGCTATGGAAACGCCGCGAGATTTCGGCGCTCCCCCTACATGGACTATGATTTCTGTCGTATTCATAAAAGCGTTCGCCCGCCCCCCGCAAGGGCCGCTGGCATCACGGATCGCGTGTGGGATATGGCGGACGTTGCGGCACTGATCGCCGCTCAGGAAGGGCCTGCCGCAGTACGCGGGCGATACAAGAGGCGGGCAGCTTGGAAAGGAAACGTCATGTCACTTTCAGACCTTGCATCCATTGGCAGCCTTGTCAGCGGCGTCGCCGTACTGGTGTCGCTTGTCTATCTGTCGTTGCAGGTGCGGCAAGCCGAGAAGAACCAGCGGGCGCTCATGAACCAGGGTGCTATTACTCGGGTCACCGATATCCTCGTGGGGATGACACAACCGGCAATAAACGCTGCGCGCACGAGGATGGAGGAAGGCGCAACAAACTTCACTGCCGAGGAGATTGTCCAGTTGCAAATGGTGATGCGCGCTACACTCCTTAACCTTCAGGATGTTTGGGTTCAGCACAGGAATGGTTTGATCGACCAAATCACGTTTGACAACAGCATCGGATTCTGGCGGTCCGCTCTGGCTCAACCTGTCAATCGGGCGCTCTGGATGCATAGCCGCCCGACCTATGCATCAGAAATGGCGATCTTCGTGGACAAATTGATCGAACAGTCGCCACTTGCCAAACCGGTTGATCTCGTTGCCCAGCTCAAATCCGATCTCGTGGAGGTCCTGCGCTGACGGAAATTGGGCGCCGCCGGGGTGATCTGTTGCCTTGATGGTAATTAATGCCGGATTGGACCGATTCGAGCTGCACACGCTCTGCACACGGACGGTATCAAGCCATTGATAATGCAGAAAGAGTCGACGCATCCATCATCGGCGCGACGCAGAAACGGTGACTTGATCCGTTCATATCCCGCATTTTCTCGAACATTGGTGGAAGAAAGGTATGGGATCGGCAGCGCGTCTTCAATTGAACGATCTGGTCCGGGCCGGCCAGCATCGTATTCGTTCGTCAGCGCCGGTGTTGGACACTTCTTCGCTGCCCGACCGTTTAATCCATCCACAAAAGGAGAAATTGTCATGGAGGTCGGATGCATCGGACTGGGGCAGATGGGCTCGGGCATGGCCGAAAGCCTGCTCGGGGCCGGGCATGAGGTAACCGTCTACAACCGCACGCGCGCAAAAGCGGACGCACTGGTCGCCAAGGGCGCGAAATTTGCCGCCAGCGTCGCCGATGCCTGCAGAGGCGACGCCGTTCTCACCATGCTGGCGAATGACGATGTCGTCGAAGCGGTGGTCTATGGCGAGCGGGGCGTGCTCGCCAGCCTCGCCAAAGGCGCCGTCCACGTCTCTTCGAGCACCATCAGCACAAAATTGTCGGAGCGGCTCGCCGCCGACCATTCGGCGGCCGGTCAGCATCTCGTCGCAGCGCCGGTGTTGGGCCGGCCCAGCGTCGCCGCCGCGGGCAAGCTTGCCGTTGTCGCCGCGGGTGACGCGAATTCCGTTCGCGCGGTGGCGCCGCTTTTTGATGCCATCGGACAGAAGACCTTCATCATTTCCGAGACTCCGAAAGACGCCAATATCGTCAAGCTCAGCGGCAACTTCCTGATTGCTGCGGTCATCGAATCGCTGTCCGAAGCGATTGCGCTGATCGCCAAAGCCGGAATCGACAAGCGCCAGTATCTGGACATCCTGACATCGACCCTGTTCGACTGCCCGGTTTACAGGACCTATGGGGATCTGGTGGTACGCGGTGCGTATGAGCCCGCAGGCTTCGCGGCCTCGCTTGCCCACAAGGATATCCGGCTCGCACTTGCGGCCGCCGAAGGCCTCCGCGTACCCATGCCGTTCGCCAGCGTGGTGCACGACCGATTTCTCGCATTGTTGGCCCAAGGCGGCGATCGGCTGGACTCGTCTGCCATCGCGCGACTCGTCATGCATGACGCGGGATTGCACTGACGCGGGTTGGTAGAATCTGTGCGATCCGTCATCATGCTGGAGAGCGATCCTCTCTCTTGGACTGATAAGTGCCGCCGATCGACCGTCGATTTCTATTGAATGCGAGCCTGTCTGGCCTGGTCGCGGGATTCTTCGCGCCTTCCGCATCGCGTGCCGCGGAAGCTCCACTGCCGCACCTCGGCCCGACGCGACCGTTCAGCTTCGCCTGGCTCAGGGATCATGCGCGCAATCTGTCCGCCTACGCGGCTCCCGTCGCGCCGGCGGCCGATCTGGTGCAGCAGATCGATTTCGACGCCACGCAGAAAATCCGCTTCCGTCGCGAATGCGCATTGTGGCGCAAGAGCACCGCGCCGTTCCCGATACGCTTCTTCCATCTGAACAAATTCGTGCCCGATCCCGTGCGCATACATGCCGTCTCCGGCCGCTCGGCGCGCGAGATTCTCTACACGCCGCGGTGCTTCGACTATGACGGGACGCGCCTCGCGCAGAAGCTCCCCCCGGATCTTGGCTTCTCGGGATTCCGCGTGATGGACGGGCAAGCAAACGAGACCGATTGGCTCGCCTTTCAGGGCGCGAGCTATTTCCGTACCGCGGGCGCCGACAATCAGTACGGCGCATCGGCGCGCGGCGTGGCGGTTAACACCGCTGCTTCGACCGCGGAGGAATTTCCGCGCTTCTCCGAGTTCTGGATCGCCGAGAGTCCGGGTGCGCCGGTGACGGTTTATGCGCTTCTTGAAGGCCCCAGCATGACAGGGGCCTACAAATTCGCGGCGGTGCGCACAGGCGGCGTCGTCATCGATGTGCATGCTGAGCTTTTCCTGCGCGCGGAGGTGACGCGGCTCGGCATTGCGCCGCTCACCAGCATGTATTGGTACGGCGAGAACGAGCGGCCGCGCGCGGTCGACTGGCGCCCCGAAATTCACGACAGCGACGGGCTCGCAATATGGACGGGGAAGGGCGAGCGCATCTGGCGGCCGCTGATCGAGCCGCCCGTCATTCAGACCAACTCCTTCGTCGACGAGAATCCGAAAGGATTCGGTCTGATGCAGCGCGACCGCGATTTCGACCACTATCAGGACGATGGCGCCTTCTACAATCGCCGGCCCGGCATATGGGTCGAGCCGCGCGGAAACTGGGGTGGGGGCGCGGTGCAGCTCGTCGAAATACCGACCGACGACGAGGTGCACGACAACATCGTCGCCTATTGGAAGCCGAGCGCGCCGGTCGGCGCGGGCGACACGCCGGTGTTCGACTATCGACTTTATTGGCAGGATCAGGAGCCGCATTCGCCACAGGGCATTGCCCAGGTCGTTGCCACGCGCATCGGCCGCGGCGGCATTCCCGGAGCGCCGCCGCCGAAGGGACAGTGGAAATTTGTCGTGGACTTTGCCGGCGGCGCGCTTGCCGGCATGGCGGCGCGCTACGATGTGAGTCCCATTGTCACGCTGTCGCGCGGCAAGGTGGAAAACCACTACGTCATCAAGGTGGTGGGAACGAGCATCTGGCGCGCGCTTTTCGATGTGAGCTTCACGGGCTTGGAACCGCTCGATCTCAGATGCTATCTGCGCCTCGGCGACAAGACGCTCACCGAGACGTGGCTGTATCAGTTCTTCCCCTCGACTTGAGCTCTGCGCATCCTCGTGTCGGTGCGCGCAATCCAGGCCAACACGTCGTTCCATCGGGGTTCCGCTTCGAGATCGCGCAGCAGCATGTGATAACCATTTGCGTAGCGGACCACTGTCGCATGGGGTCCAAGCTCGTGAGCCACCGCTTCGGTGGGCGTGGCAGGAATGACTTGGTCGTTACCGCCGTAAAGAAAGAGGATCGGAGGGTCGGCGCTCAAATGCTCGGGCGCATGCCGCGCCTCGTCCATCAGATTGACGAGGCCATAGACCTGATCCACGCGCGCTTCGTGCTGATAGAGCGGATCGCGAGAGAGCTCGCGCAGCACGGGAATGTTGTCCGTTGCCAGGATGTGCAATCCCTCACCCGAGACGTGCAGCCAAGGCAATGTCCGCGCGGCGAACCACAACGCCGCGCGGTACGAAGCAGGCATGTCGTTGCGAGACCACACTGCCGGGGCGACGAGGATGACGCCGTCGACGCGTGGCGGTCGAGCGCTTGCCATTGCGGCGAGCACGACCGATCCCCCCATGCTTTCGCCAAGCGCGTAGATTGGAATGCGGGGAAACTTCGCGCGGGCCGCTTCGACGAAATCGTCGAGATCGGCGCAGAGCGACAACGTCCCCGGCCACAATCCCGCATTCGGCGCCGCTCCGAATCCGCGCTGGTCGTAAGCATAGACCGTGATGCCATGGGCCGCCCACCAGGGTCCGGGCAGATCGAAGGCCTGGGAATAATCGCTCATCCCGTGCAGCGCCACGATCACGGCTCGTGGATGTTGCGCATCCCAATGGCGAAGCGGCAGCCGCAGGCCATCGCGTGTAAGGAATGCATCGCTCTCGATGGTAGGCATCTGGTTCTGCACGCCCCCGGGCGCCAGCTCCGGAGCGCAGGCCAAGAGCGCGAGGAGCGTCAGTCCGACAGGAGCCGCGCGACGCGTTCGCGCAAATAGGGCAGCAATTCCTCGTCGAACCATGGATTCTTCTTTAGCCAGCCGGTGTTGCGCCATGACGGGTGCGGCAAAGCAATATAGCGCGGCGCATATTCGCGCCACGCCCTTACTGTTTCATTCACATTCGGTCTCGCGCACACGCCCAGGTGCCAGGCCTGGGCGTGACCGCCCACAAGCAGCGTAAGCGGAAATTCCGGAAGCGCCGCAAACAACCGCTTGCGCCATGTGTTCGCGCACTCCCGCCGCGGCGGGCGGTCGTGCCCTTGGGCGTCGTTGCCCGGAAAGCAGAACGCCATCGCGGCGATGGCGATTCTGGAATCGTCGTAGAGCGTCGCCCGGTCGATCCCCATCCACGCGCGCAGGCGGTCGCCCGAGCGGTCGTTGAAGGAAAGTCCCGTTTCGTGCACGCGCAATCCCGGCGCCTGGCTCACAATGCACAGCCGCGCCGTGGCGCTCGCGTGCAGCACCGGGCGCGGCCCGTGCGGCAGATGCGCCTCGCAGATCCGGCAGGCGCGGATTTCGTGCAGGAGTGCCGCGAGATCGGTTGTCGCGACGGTCGTCACCGCTATTCCACGGACTGAAGCAAATGACGTGCGATCACCAATTGCTGAATCTGACTCGTGCCTTCATAGATGCGGAAAATGCGGACGTCGCGATAGAATCGCTCGATGCCGTGGTCGGCGACGTAGCCCGCGCCGCCGAAAATCTGCACGGCGCGATCGGCGACGCGGCCAGCCATTTCGGACGCAAAATATTTCGCGCAAGCCGCTTCCTCCGTGACTGTTTCGCCGGAATCGCGTTTCCGCGCGGCGTCCAGAACCATCGTGCGCGCCGCGTAGGATTCCGTCCGCGAGTCGGCGAGCATCGCCTGGATGAGCTGGAAATCGCCGATGGGCCGGCCGAATTGCCGGCGCTCGCGCGCGTAGGAGACGCATTCCCGCAGGAGCCGCTCGGCGGCGCCCACGCACATGGCCGCGATATGCAGCCGTCCACGGTCGAGCACTTTCATCGCCAGCTTGAATCCGTCTCCCTCCGCGCCCAGCCGAAGATGCGCTGGCATGCGAGCGTCCTGAAAAACGACGTCGCAGATCTGGGCGCCCTGCTGTCCCATCTTCTTTTCGGGCTTGCCGATCGATATGCCCGGCGTACGCGCGGGCACAATGAAGGCGGAAATACCCGAAGCACCCGGTTTCGATGGGTCGCTCCGCGCGAGCAGCGTGAACATTCCTGCGCGATTGGCGTTGGTGATGAAGCGCTTGGTGCCGTTCACCACATAATCTGAGCCGTCGCGGATCGCCGTCGTGCGCAGAGAGGCGGCGTCCGATCCCGCTTCGGGCTCGGTCAGCGCAAAACTCGCAATCACCTCGCCGCTTGCAAGTTTCGGCAGCCACGCCTGCTTCTGCGCCTCGGTGCCGAACATCACCACGCCCTGGCTGCCGATCCCGACATTGGTGCCGATCACCGAGCGGAAGGCGGGCGAGGTCTGGCCGAGCTCGAGGCAGACGAGGACTTCGTCCTCCATGCTCAGCTCGAGCCCTCCATAGGCTTGCGGAATCGAGAGACCGAAGAGACCCAGGCTTCGCATCTCCGCGACGATCGAATCCGGCACGAGATCGTCTTCAGCGACCTTGGCCTCGAGCGGAACGCATTTCTCCCGCACGAAACGGCGCACCGTTTCGATCAATTGCGCGCGGGTCTCGGGTTCGAGAGACATATGGGTTCCGGTAGAACTCGGGCAGGGCCATTCTAGATTGGATTCGCAACCCGACCACCCTGAAAGCGCATCGCCGCGTTGCCCCCTCACCCGCGCCTGAACAGAAATCATCGCACGTATCTGCATCCCTCTCCCACGAGGGGAGAGGGAATCGGAATCTTGCATCAACTTCGCTGGGTCAGCGCGCGGGGTTCCCTCTCCCCTTGTGGGAGAGGGGCCACGAACGAGGCTTATCAACCGCCTCGGCGCGGGTGAGGGGTACTTTAGCGCGCGGACTGTTCTGGCTAAGAAACCGGCAAGATTCCTATGATGCAGCCGGTGAGGCCGCTGGCCATGGTGCCGGAGAGGAGCGCGCGCATCGCGAGGGGTACGATCTCGTCGCGACGTTCGGGCACAAGGCTCGAGACGCCCGCGATCATGATGCCGACGGAACCGAAATTGGCGAAACCGCACATGGCATAGACCATGATGAGGCGCGCGCGGGGATCGAGTGCGCCGGCCGGAAGCGCCGCGAGTTTCAGGTACGCGACGAATTCGTTGAGCACCGTCTTCTCGCCCATGAGCGAGCCGGCGGTCGCGGCTTCCTGCCACGGAATCCCGTAGAGCCAGACGAGTGGTGCGAAAAGCCAGCCGAAGATTCGCTCGATGCTGAGAGGAGCGCCGCCAATCGGCGGAACAGGTGCGAGTATGATGTCGACGAGCGCCACCAGAGCCACGATCACCAGCAGCATCGCAACGATGCCGAGCCACAGCTTGAGACCGTCTTCGGTGCCGCGCGCGATCGCATCCATGCTCGAGCGGTAATGGAGGCTCGGCGCGGCGTGCGCCTCGGTTTCCGCTGCGCCCGGAATCATGATGCGCCCGATCATCAGCGCGCCCGGCAGCGAGAGAAACGAAGCCACGAGAATATGACCGAGCGCGCCCGGGACCACGGGTGCGAGGATCGTGGCGTAAAGCACGAAGACAGTACCCGCGACGGTGGCAAGCCCGACCGAAAACAGCATGAAGAGTTCGGATCGCGACAGCTGCGTGAGATAGGGCCGGATGAGAAGCGGCGCCTCGATCATGCCAAGAAAAATCGTGGCTGCCGAGCCGAGCCCGATCGCGCCGCCCACGCCCATCACCTTGCGGAGAATCCAGGCGAAGGCGCTGACCACGAGGGGCAGAATCCGCCAGTGCCACAACAAGGCGGCGAGTGCCGAGATGACGATGACAAGCGGCAGGATCTGAAAGGCGAAATTCGTCAAGCCCTTCGCGCTCGTGATCGCAAAAGGCGGGGCGCCGCCGCCCACATAGCCGAACACGAAGGATGTGCCGACCCTGGTTGCCGTAGACAACGCGTTGACGATCACGTTGAGCGACAGGAGCGCAGCGCGCGCGGCAGGGACTTTCAGCAAAAGAAGCGCCAGCGCAAACTGAAGGGCAAGTCCCGATACGACGGTCCGGAATGGAAACGCACGCCGATTCTCGGAGAATGCCCACGCGGCCGCCAAAATGACCGACAGGCCGGCGAGCGACTGGAGATGGTAGATCAACTGGTCCGGCACAGCTGCCCTCGCCGGCGCCGTGGAGAGCGGCGATCCCGGGTGCCACAATCCGTACAATGATTCGCGCGAGCGCATGAGCGAGCAAGCCAGATCCCCCGAAATCCGCGCACTGCTGGGCGCGCGCGCCTTGCCGCCACTGATCCTGGTGCTGTTCCACTTTTGCGAAGGCCATGGCTATCGCGGCGCAGCCTGGTTCGACCTGCCCGTTGCGCGCGGCTATCTCTGGGTCGAGTTCTTCTTCGCCCTGTCCGGCTTCGTGCTGACCTATGTCTATGCGCAACGGTTACCGCAGCTGTGGCGCCCGCGCGGCTACCTCGCGTTTCTCCAGTCGCGGCTGGCGCGTCTCTATCCGTTGCATCTTGCGATGCTGCTCCTGATCCTCTTCATGCTCGTCACATTGCGCGCGCTGGCCGCGCGCGGCGGCTACGTGTCCATCTATGACGAGCCCTGGCATCCGTTCTGCACATGGCCGACTTTCATCGCCAATCTCTTCCTCGTTCACGCGTGGAACCTGTTTCCCTATCTGTCGTGGAACGGCGCCTCGTGGTTTGTGAGCGTCGAGTTCCTGCTGTGCCTGCTGTTTCCGCTCTATCTCGCTTTGTCGCGCGGCGGTTGGCGAGTCGCTCTGCTGTTGATCGCAGGTGGTGCAGCCGCGCTCGCGTTGCTGGCGCACCCGCGCTATGGGCTCGACCTCACCTTTCACAACGGCATTTATCGCGGCATAGCGGCGTTCGCGATGGGCGTGGGATTTGCCGTGCTTCACCGTCTCGCGCTTCAGCGCGGCGCGGCATCATTGCCGGAAGCGGTTTTCTCGCTCGCGCAACTGGCGATCCTCGCCTGCCTCTGGTACGCGATCTACCATACGGGCTGGTCGCATCGGCCTGCGGACATTTACACAGCTCTTTCCGTCATCGCGCTTGTTTTCGTTCTGTCGTTCGACCGCGGCTTTCTCGCCAAGGCGCTGGCGACGCGGATTCCGCTCAGGCTCGGCGAGTGGTCTTACGCGATCTACATCGGCCAGACTCCCATTCTGCAGTTGCTGCGCCACGCCCAGCTGCATCTCTATCCCGCACCTGGCGATATCGTGTTCGGCAGGCCATGGGCAGCGTGGGCGGATGTCTGGCATTGGCTCGAACCGGCGTTGTTGGTTGCGGTGTGCGTCGTGTGGGGCGCGATTCTTTTCACGCTCATCGAACGCCCTGCCAATACCTTCCTTCGGCGTCTTGGTGCGGGGCGCGACGCGGCCCAGGCGACATCGGCTTGACCGTCTGACGGGCCTCGGCCATCACTCGCCCGCGCCATTCGTTCCAGACGGAGATTTCCCATGACCATTCGATTCGACGGCAAGGTGGCGATCATCACCGGTGCGGGCGGGGGCCTCGGCCGCGCGCATGCGCTCGAATTCGCGCGCCGCGGCGCGAAGGTCGTCGTCAACGATCTGGGCGGCGCAGTCGACGGCACGGGCGGCTCCTCCGAAGCGGCGCAGAAGGTCGTTGCCGAGATCGAAGCGGTGGGTGGTAAAGCCATCGCCAACGGCGCCTCGGTCACCGACGATGCGGGCGTCGCCCATCTCGTCAAACAGACGCTCGACGCGTTCGGGCGGATCGACGTGCTCATCGCCAATGCGGGCATCCTGCGCGACAAAAGCTTTGCCAAGATGGAGATCAAGGATTTTTCGGCGGTTGTGGACGTGCACGTGATGGGCACGGTGAAGCCCGCGAAAGCCGTGTGGCAGCTCATGCGCGACCAGCAATATGGTCGCATCGTTGTCACCACTTCATCCACCGGGCTTTACGGAAATTTCGGCCAGGCGAATTACGGCGCCGCCAAGCTTGGCCTCGTCGGCCTGACGCACACGCTCAAGATCGAAGGTGCGAAGGACAACATCAAGATCAACGCGATCTGTCCGGTGGCCGCCACCCGCATGACCGAAAATCTGATGCCGCCGCAGATGCTGGAAATGCTGAAGCCCGAATATGTGACCCCGGCCGTTGTTTATCTCGCGAGCGAGGATGCGCCCACGGGCGTGATTGTCACTGCCGGCGCAGGCGTCTTCTCCGCAGCGCAGATGATCGAGTCGAACGGAGTCCATCTTGGCCCCAACGCAACCGCGGATGACATTGCGGCCGCCTGGCCGCGCATCTCCGATTTCACCGGCGCCAAACACTACGTCACCGGCGCCGAGCAAGTCGCGAAGATCGTTGAGCGACGGCAGCAGAAGGCGGGCTAGGCCCATTCGCCCGTGTTCTCCCTCACCCATGCCGAAGTGGTTGAGGGGTGTCGTACTTAAGCCTTCTCCCACAAGGGGAGAGGGGATCCCCGCGCTGATTTTCTCCGTTGATGCAGGACGCCGCATTCCCCTCTCCCCTTGCGGGAGAGGGATGCAGGGACGGGCGATGAATTCTGGTCAGGCGTGGGTGAGGGGGAACCACCCCTATTCCCCCTTAAACTGCGGCGGGCGCTTTTCGAAAAACGCTTCGATGGCTTCGCGATGATCTTCGGTCATGTGGGCGAGTGATTGAAACGCGGCGGACATTTCCATCAGCGTTTCAAAGCTTGAATTCTCGCCTTCGCGCATCAGCCTTTTGGTCAGGCGCAGCACGTCGGGCGGCTGACGGCAGATGCGATCGGCGAGGGCTCGCGCCTCGGTCATGAGGTCTGCGACGGGGACGACCTTCGAAACAAGTCCCCATTCGAGCGCGGTCGCGGCGTCGATCGTGTCGGCGGTGAAGAACAATTCCGCCGCGCGCGCCATGCCGATGATGCGCGGCAGAATCCATGCGCCGCCGTCGCCGGGAACGAGGCCGATCTTGAGAAAACTCGCGCCGAACACCGCGGTATCGGCGGCGATCCGCAGATCGGCAAGACACGTCACGTCGTTGCCCAGTCCGATTGCCGGGCCGTTCACGGCGCAGATCATCGGCACTTCGATGCTCCACAACGCGCGCACCATGCGGTGAATGTTGCTTCGGTAGCGCTCACGGATGAGAACCCCGGGGCCGGCGAAGGTGCCGCTCTTCTCGCGCATCGCCTTGAGATTGCCACCGGCGGAAAAAGCCTTGCCCGCGCCGGTCAGGATCACGCAGCGAATGTCGCGGTCGGCGTTGATGCGCGAGGCCGCGTCGGCGAACAGTTCGCCGTCGCCTTCCTCTCCCAGTGGATTGCGCGAGTCCGGGCGGTTGATCGTCAGCGTGACGATCATGCCGGATTTTTCGAAAAGAAGCGCTGTCATGGGTGTTCACGCTTAACCGAGTGAAGCGTAGCGCTTCAGGTGATGATCGACGTTGCCGTACAGCGTGTCAATCATCGTGACGCGCTTGAAGTAGTGGCCGAGCGCCAGTTCGTCGGTCATGCCCATGCCGCCGTGGATTTGCACCGCGTTCTGGCCGACAAAACGGGCCGCCTTGCCGATCTGGACCTTCGCAGCCGACGCGGCTTTCTTGCGCGCGCTTTCGCTGTCGCCGAGTTTCAGCGTTACCATCAGCGTCATAGAGGCCGACTGCTCCACCTGCATGAACATGTCGACCATGCGGTGCTGCAGCGCTTGGAACTTGCCGATCGGCACCCCGAACTGCTTGCGTGTCTTCGAAAATTCGACCGTCGATTCCTGCAGCATCCTCATCGCGCCAAGGGCTTCCGCGCAATGCGCGGCGATGGCCTCGTAGACGATCTGTTCGATCAACGGCAGAGCGTCATCGGGCGTTCCGACGAGATTGTCCGCCGGAACTTCGACATTCTCGAACGTGATCTCCGATGCGCGCAGCCCGTCCACGGTCGGGAAATCGCGAGTCGAGATGCCTCTCGCGCGCCTGTTGACGAGGAAGACGCTTAAGCCTTTTTCCTCGCGCCGGGCACCAGCGGTGCGCGCGGTTACGATGAGCGCATGGGCGAAAGGTGCGCCGATGACCACCGATTTTTGTCCGTTCAGCACATAGGCGGAGCCCTGCTTCTTCGCCGTGACCGCAAGATCGGCGAGATTGTATCGCCCTTGCGGTTCCGCGAAGGCGAAGGCAAGCACTGCGTCGCCCGCCGCGATCTTTGGAAGCCATTCCTGTTTGTGCGCTTCGCTGCCGGCGGACTGCAGAATGCCGCCGCCCACCACGACCGTTGGAACATAGGGTTCGACAACCAGCGCGCGCCCGAAGGCCTCCATCACGACCATGGTTTCGACCGGTCCGCCGCCGAGCCCGCCATACGCCTCCGGAAGCGGTGCACCCAGAAGTCCGAGTTCGGCAAACTGCTTCCAGCTTTCGGGGCGCCAGCCCGGCTCGCCGCGCGAGACTTTCTTGAATGTTTCGAAGGAATAATTGTCGGCCAGAAGGCGGACGACCGAATTGCGCAGAAGGTTCTGCTCTTCGCTATAGGCAAAATCCATCAATGTTCCCCGGACGCGGCCTCATGGTTCGACAGGCTCACCATGAGGATCAGACCTCACCCTGAGCCTGTCGAAGGGTGGTCAATCAACTAAAGACCCAACACAGCCTTGGCGATGATGTTGCGCTGAATCTCGTTCGAACCGCCATAGATCGACGCCTTGCGCATGTTGAAATACACGCCCGCGGTCCCGACCGAGTCTTCCGGCCCCACGGGATATTCGTTATCGCCGAACCCGTGCGCATCGGGATAGGCGTAATAGCCGACAGCCTCGAGCGTCAGCTCGGTGATGCGCTGCTGGATTTCCGTCCCCTTGATTTTGAGAATGGAACTCTCGGGTCCGGCATGTCCCCCGCGTGCTTCTGCGGCGAGCGTGCGCAGCTCGGTGAATTCGAGTGCCGTCAGGTCGATCTCGACTTCCGCCACCTTGCGCGCGAATTCGTCGGTCTCGATCAGTGGCGTGCCATCCACCTGCTCGGCGGCCGCGATCTCGCGCAGACGTTCGATCGCCTTCTTCGATCGTGCGACGCCGGCGATGCCCGAACGTTCATGCACGAGCAGGAACTTGGCGTAGGTCCAGCCCTGGTTCTCCTCGCCGACGCGGTTCTCGATGGGCACCATCACGTCGTCGAAGAAGACCTCGTTCACCTCACGCACGCCGTCGAGCACGATGATCGGCTTCACCGTGATCCCGGGAGTCTTCATGTCGACGAGAAGAAAGGTGATGCCCTGCTGCGGCTTCACAGAGGGGTCAGTCCGCACCAGGCAAAAGATCCAGTCGGCGAATTGGGCAAGCGTGGTCCAGGTCTTCTGGCCATTGACGACATAGTGGTCGCCATCGCGCACCGCGCGTGTCTTCAGGCTGGCAAGGTCCGAACCGGCGCCCGGCTCGGAATAACCCTGGCACCACCAGTCGTCGCCGGAGAGAATCCGCGGCAGGAATTTCTGCTTCTGCGCCGCGTTGCCGAAGGTGTAGATGACCGGCCCCACCATCGCGAGACCGAAAGGAATGAGCGGCGGCGTCTCGGCACGCGCGCACTCCTCGTTGAAAATGTAGCGCTCGGTGACGCTCCAATCCGTGCCGCCATACTCTTTCGGCCAGAGCGGCGCGACCCAGCCCTTCCTGTAGAGCGTGCGGTGCCAGTCGAGATAATCCTCCTTCGTCGCGAGATCGCGGCGCGTGCGGCCTTTGAGCCGCGCGGGAAGATGCTCTGCGATGAAGCTTCTCACGCGTTCGCGAAACGCTTCTTCTTCGCGCGAGAAGGTGAGATCCATCTGCGGCTCCGACAATTTGTCAGGGCCCGATCATACAGAGGGGAGGGGAGGCTTCAAGCGAAGTTCCCCGATTCCGTCTCGCTCAGTCCGTCACGTCCGGCTGCGGCACGATGCGCAGATAGGGTCGCGGTGCTTTCCATCCCTTCGGATAGATCTTTTTCGCCTCTTCGTCGGAGACCGAGCCGGCGATGATGACGTCTTCGCCGGGTTTCCAGTTCGCCGGCGTCGCCACCCTGTGCTTCGCAGTGAGCTGGAGAGAATCGATGACGCGCACAACCTCGTCGAAATTGCGCCCCGTCGTCATGGGATAGACGAGAATCAGCTTCAGCTTCTTGTCCGGCCCGATCACGAAAACATTGCGGACAGTCTGGTTGTCGGCCGGCGTGCGCTTCGATGGATCGCCGCTCGTCGAAGCCGGCAGCATGTCGTAGAGCTTCGACACCTTGAAATCCGCATCGCCGATGATGGGATAGTTTGGTGCCGTGCCCTGGGTTTCGCGGATGTCGTCGGCCCAGCGCGAATGGTCGCCGACCGGATCGACCGAAAGTCCGATGATCTTCACATCGCGCCGGTCGAATTCCGGCTTGATGCGCGCCATGTAGCCGAGCTCGGTGGTGCAGACCGGCGTGAAATCTTTTGGATGGGAGAACAGCACACCCCAGCTTCCGCCGAGCCAGTCATGGAAGCGGATGGTGCCTTGCGTCGTCTGTGCCTCGAAATCGGGGGCCGTGTCGCCAAGCTTTAATGTCATGGTGCGCTCCTTCGCCTGATTGTGGATGCAGGACGCGTGTTGTCCGGCTCGCCAGCCCTCTTGTGCCCGGCCTTTATATCTTACGCCGCGGGGCAATGTCGAGTTGCGCAGTCGTGATTAGCGGTCCGTGGCGCGCCGCCCGCGCCCGTTGATGGCCTCGTGATGCCGGATCACTTCCTCGATGATGAAGTCGAGGAATTTCTCTGCGAAGTCCGGATCGAGCTTCGCGCTGCCGGCCAAAGCGCGAAGCCGCGCGATCTGCTGCGCTTCGCGCGTGGGATCGGCGGGCGGCAGTCCGCGCTGCGCTTTGAGCCTGCCAACCGCTTTCGTACATTTGAATCGTTCGGCGAGAAGATGGATCAGCGCCGCATCGATATTGTCGATGCTGTCCCGAAGCTGCCGCAAGTCGGGATCTACGGCCGGGTTCATCTCCATTTCGTCCATTCGGCCCGTCCTTGCCTGCGGCCTTCACGTTCCGTGCGCCGATTTTACCTTGTATCGGCCTGTCATGCATCATTTCGCGGATAGAGGATCATCTGTGTCTGGCTTACCACGGCGACGAGCCGGCCGGCTTCGGTTTCGACATGAGTCTGCCAGACCTGCGTCTGGCGCCCGCGATGAATTGGTGTGGCCGTGGCGATGAGCTTCGGGCCGAGCGCCGCACCGCTCACGAAGTTGGTCTTGCTCTCGATCGTGGTCGTGCCAGCGGCGCCGTCGGGCAGGCTGACGGCCGTGCCGGTCGCAGCGGCAGTGTCGGCGAGGGCCATCAGCGCGCCGCCATGAACGCGCTCGCCCAGCGTGCAGAGATCGTCGCGCACCGTCATCTCCGCCACGACGCAATCGCGGTCGGCCTGGCGCAAAACGATTCCGAGAAGCCTGGCAAGCGGGAGAGGGGAGCCGTTCAGCGCATCAAGCGGCGGCATGGTTCGTTTTCCTTTGTGCAGCGGGGCGGACCACCGTGTCCGCCGTCGGCCCGTTCGCGGGCGGGAATCTGGAGCTGTTCGGAAAGGTTGAGGATCATCTTCCGGCTCGGCCGGGCCCGGTCCGTCTCGAGGAAGCTCAGGTGCCGCGTCGAAATCTGCGCCTCGCAGGCCAAATCGAGCTGGCTCATCCGTCGGCGCCGCCGCCAATCCTTGAGATGTTCGCCGACATGGCTGGGCTGTATGTTCATCAGCCGAGCTTAGGAGGGGGACGTGCGCCGATCCATTACGTCGAAGGTAATGAAGGCCGCGCAAGAGGAGAATGAGGGCGCGGTGGCCAAGCTATTGCCCAGACGGCTGATTGTGGGAATCACCGGCGCATCGGGCGCGATCGTCGGTGTGCGGGTTCTCGAACTGCTCGCGAAATCGACAATTGAGACCCACCTGGTCATGAGCAGGGCGGCCGAAATGGCGCTCGCCTACGAGACCGATCTTCAGCCGAAAGACGTGAAGGCACTCGCAAGCGTCCATCACGCCATCATGGCGCTCGGCGCTGCGATATCGTCGGGCTCCTTCGAGACGATGGGCATGCTGATCGCGCCATGCTCGATCCGCACCATGAGCGAGATCGCCACCGGCGTCACCAGCACGCTTTTGTCACGCGCCGCCGATGTCGTGTTGAAAGAACGCCGCCGGCTCGTGCTCGCCATCCGCGAGACGCCGTTGCATCTCGGTCACCTGCGCACCATGACCGCGCTCGCCGAGATGGGGGCGGTGGTCGCGCCGATGGCACCGGCCTTCTACACGCGCCCGAATTCCGTCGACGACATCGTCAATCACACGGCGGGCCGCCTCCTCGACCTGTTCGGAATCTCGACAGACGCGGTGCGACGATGGGAAGGCGGGTCCCCGAAGCGACCCGGCGGCTGAGGGGCGTTAACGAATCGGCTGCGACCGTCAAAATTCTGCCATGACAGGCCCTTAGGGCCGCGCATGGGCGCGCGGCGTTGGGTCCGCGTCTGTCCCCGTTAATGCCTCATTAAGGAACAAAAGTTGAGCGGCAGCGTTGCGGCTGCACCAAGGGGGGCTGCCTGTCCGCTCAGGAACCGGCGGGTATCCCGCACGGCAGAACCACGAAAAAAAGGGGATTCTGGCTTATGCGGCCGCAAATTCCGACAGCCATGACCGCCGGCGTTGCGCCGCTGAACCCGTCCCGGCAGGGCGAAGGCGCCGCCGCGGAACTGCTGCCATCGATGCCGCCCTGTTGCCGATCCGCAATGCCGGACCAGCAGATTGTGATCTGGACTCCGGGGCGGCTCGCGGGAGCATTCTTCGTGGTGCTGCGCGCTACGCTTACGTCGGCGCGGCTCGTCTCGCGCACTTCGGCTGATGACGTCGCGTAGAGTTTCTCCCGCGCGGTGGCTTTACGCGGGCATCGTGTTTTCGACGACGGCGGTGGCATCGACCCGCCTGTGGAGCATCCTGCGGGTTGACGGATTCACGCATCTCAAGCTTTTGCTGCTCGCGCTTTTTGCCATTCTGTTCTGCTGGATTTCGGCGTCGTTCTGGCTCTGTGTCGTCGGTGCCTGGGCACGGTCGCATCGGTCGAAACTCCGGCAGCCGCGCGGCGTAGAAGTTCAGCCCACGCTGCGCCCGCGCGTTGCGGTGGTGACGGCAATATTCAACGAAGATGCGCGCCTGGTCTTTGCGCGGCTCCAGGCGATGTGCGAGTCCGTCTGCGCGGCGGGCGCGTCCGACCTTTTCGATTTCTTTGTGCTGAGCGACAGCACCAATCCCGGCTGTCTGAGCACCGAAGCGGAAGTATTCCGCGCCCTGCGCGCCCTCGCGCCAGGCCGTGTCTATTATCGCCACCGGACGCCGAACAGCGGCCGCAAGAGCGGCAACATCCGTGAGTTCTGTGAAAATTGGGGCGCGGCCTACGACTACATGGTGGTGCTCGATGCAGACAGCCTGATGACGGGCGAAACGTTCGTCAGGCTTCTTCGCCTGATGGATGCCAATCCGCGTGCGGCGCTGATCCAGGTTCCACCCCTGCTGATCGGGCGACACTCGCTGTTTGCACGGCTTCAGCAATTCGCCTCCAGCGTTTACGGGCCGCTCTACTGGGACGGGCTCGCCTGTTTGCAGGGACCCGACAGCAATTATTGGGGACACAATGCGATTCTGCGGGTGGCGCCTTTCATGCGGCATTGCGGGCTGCCAAGGCTGCCCGGCCGGCCGCCGCTGGGCGGCGAAATCTTGAGTCACGACTTCGTCGAGGCGGCGCTGCTGCGCCGGGCCGGCTGGGAATTGTGGATGGCGCCCGAACTGGGCGGCAGCTACGAAGAGTCGCCGCCGACACTGCTCCAGAATCTCAAGCGAGACCGGCGCTGGTGCGAAGGCAATCTGCAGCACATTCGGCTGATATTCGCGCAGGGCTTTCGCGGATCGAGCCGACTGCATCTGGCAGTGGGCGTGATGAGCTATCTTTCCGCGCCTCTGTGGCTGGCCATGCTCGCGGTCGCTTCGGTGGAGACCCTTCGCGAGCAGCATTTTGCGCCCGCCGCGTTCGCCGGCCGGTTTCCCGTTCTCGCGCTCCCGGTCTCGCACGCGATGGAATGCGTGGCGCTTTTTCTCGTCGCTGCGCTCCTTCTGCTCGGACCGAAATTCCTGGGCTGGCTCATGCTCACGCGCGAGCGCGGCGGGCTCGCTGCGCATGGCGGCGGGGGCAGGGCGCTCTGCAGCGTTCTGTTCGAAATCCTGTTCTCCACACTCCTCGCGCCGATCGTCATGATTTCGCAATCGGCATTTGTCGCGAGCGTGTTACTCGGCAGAAGCACGACCTGGGTCGCCCAGCAGCGTACGTCGCGGGGAATTGGAATCGGCGCAGCGATCAGCGCTTTTGCTCCGCATACGATGCTGGCGGTCGGAGCCGCCGCGCTGATCTACGAATACATCCCCTCGTGTTTCTGGTGGCTGGCGCCGCTGCTTGCGGGTCCCGCCCTTTCAATTCCGCTCACGCTGGTTTCAAGCAGTCCTCTCGCCGATCGCCTTGCCGCGTGGATTGGCCTGCTGCGGGTCCCCAGCGAGACAACCCCCTTACCCATCGCCGCGCGCTTCGAATCCCTCGCGGGACGCGACGGTAATTCGACTCTGCCAATTCTTGGTTACGCGGATGCTGCTCCGACGCCGCTGCGAGAAGCTGCGTAGGTGTCGGGATCCTTTTAGTTTTGGATGACGCAGTCATGTCTTGTCATGGCCCGCGCAGGCGTTTGGGCGCCAAAATAACGCGGCCTGAGCGACCCCTCACCGATTTCGGAGCGGTGGCGAGGACTCGAATGTTTCCCCTCTCCCACAAGGGGGACCTTGCTCTCGCTTCGCTTCGTGCGGGGAGCAAATTACAGCCTCATCCATTTCCCACGGCCGAGCCATCCCGCTCGCGAGAATGCACACCGCTTTATTTGCTTTTCGGTGGCGGATTGTCGATTAGATACGGGAAGCCATGATTAGTTTTTGCTTTTTCGTTCCATACGGTTTTCCTGAACCCCGCCGGCAAGCCGGAACGCAGCTGGCTGCTTGTGAGCCCCGTCAGTGTCTCGTGGCCGTTGGACTCTCCGGCGCCCTGTGAAAGACCGCTCGTCGTAGTGTCCCAGAAAGTCTGACTGTAACCACTACGTGTAATATCCCACCCGACGACCCCGCCGATCAGGTCCGAACTGCTTCCCGTCACCTTGCCGGTGGAATAATTTGCGGACCCGCGCGCTTCCTCGTATCCGGTCAGTCCCCCGAGTTGATTTTGGTATCCGCCGCTTGCCCCCGATACGTTTCCTTCGGCGTAGCTGTTCTTGATGCTACCGGCAGCATCGCCGACGAGGCCGCCTGCCGAGGTGCCGCCGACTACCGTGTACACATCGCCCGTGGCGAAGCAGCCGCTGATGTCAGAACCGTCGCCCGCCAGTCCGCCCGCGTCGCTGAACTCGCCGCCCATGACGGCTCCGGTCGCATAGGAATTCGCGATCGTGCCTTCGCTAGAGCCGACAAGGCCGCCCACGCTCGCAAATGTGTTACCCGCGGTAACTTTCGCAGACGACCAGGAGGAAATCACCGAACCCAAATCGTTCCAGCCTACGACGCCGCCGGCCGACGAGCTGTCGCCCGCTTGCACCTCGCCGGTTGAAGACGACTGCGCGACGACGGCGTTTTGTCCGACAACTCCGGCAATCGCGCCGATATCGGTCGCGTAATTGCTCAACACTGAGGCCTTCGCGAGTCTCAGATTACGCACTACCCCGAAACCGCCGTTCCCTTCCAGCTCAGCAAACAGCCCGATATCTTCGCCATCCCCTGGCGTGACATTGATCGTCAGGTTGGAAATCGTGTTGCCGAGCGCTTCGAAGTACCCTGTAAACGCCGTGCTGACCGGAGAAGATTGATACGTACCATCGGCCGACGCATCATAGCTATTCGTCAACGCATAGAATCCGCTCGGCTTTGCGTTTGCCGCCTTTGCAAGATCGGGAAGCGTGCCCTCGAGCTGAAACACTCCGCCGTTGATATTGAAAAGATCGGAGGTACTACCGAAGGTGATGTCGCCGTTCGGCCCGAAGGAAATATCGCCGAGCGTACTGCCTGTCCCGCTCTGTAGTTCGAGCTCGGCAGTCCCGCCGCCAATGGAAACGGGCGCGTTCACTGTGATCGCGCCGATGGCGTCCAAGGTGAGCGACGTGGAATCCGGCGTCGCAAATGAGGCATTCACAACAATGTTTGTCGCCTCGACCTTTTGACCGGTGGTCATCACGCGCACGTTGCCGTACTGGGAGATGAGGTTTTCGAGATCGGTGGCGTTGAGATTTGCCTTGGAAGCGGTAGGTTCGCAAACGCCATCGCCGCAATCCATGTGTGCGGTCGGGTTCGAGGAGATCACAAGGTTCGCCTGGGCAACTCCGGCGCCGGCAAGAAGAGCCAAAAACGCAAGGCCCAATGCGTTGCGTAACCTCGTTGCAGATTGTTCGAACACGCCTATCCCCTCACGATATGCGCGCAAAAATATATTAATATCGCAAGAACGGGTCAATCCGAAATTCCCCGGAGATCAGGCGCGCCTCGGCGATCACGACGAAGTTAGCAACTACTGGCCCAACCTGCGACAGCTTCTTCGAGATCGTAACAAAACCGCGGGTTCATAAGCCTCGGTCCTTTCCGCTTCTGGCGTCGCCAAGCACGACGCCCCATCCAGGCCGCCCTAACAAATAAAGCCCATAAAGTGGTTCTTGCACAAAAATGCGCCTGTTTGCACAAAAATACCCCTCGCGTTACAGATTTATGTGCAAAGCCCAAGGGGAGAGGGAGCTTCCGCGCCGATTTTCCGCTGCCGATGTAGGACTCCGATTCCCCTCCCCCTCGTGGGAGAGGGATGCAGATCCGTGCAACGATTTCTGTTCCGGCGCGGGTGAGGGGTCTTCGGCCTACAACAACGTTCCAAACGGCACGATTTTGTTGTCGATGTCGTGGCCGATGTCGGCGCGGCCGAGATAGGGGATTCCCGATACCGCGCACCAATGCGCGATGATTTCTTCCGGCGTCTGGCCGAAGGGCGGATCATTTGGCGGCACGTCGCTGATGCGTCCGAGTCTCAATCCCGCCGCGCGGCGGATTCCCGGATTGCTCGTCACCTGGCAAAGCGCGCGGTCGATCCGGTACAGGTGCTCGGACACGTCCTCCAGCATGACGACGTGCCCGGCAAGGTCGGGTACGAAAGGCGTGCCGAGAAGGTGCGAAAGGATCGTGAGATTGAACGCCGCCGTCGGTATTTCACCCGTAACGGACGCATCGAGCGCGGCGGGCGAACGCTCGACGAGGAAAGCAATCGCCCGCGCGACCGCGACTTCACCGCCGGCACGCAAAATGTCCGCTGGCATGGGGCCGTGCACAATCCTGCGCATTCCGCTTCCATACAATGCGGCAAGCAGCGAGCCCGCGTCGCTATAACCGAGATAGATCTTCCCCATCGCCGCCGGGGTTAGCCCCTGCAGGACGCGCGGCACGATGCGGCAGGAGCCATAGCCTCCGCGCGCGATCCAAAGCGCATCGAAGCTCGCATCGTTCGCCATTTCGAGAAAGGCGTTCGAACGCGCCGCGTCGTTGCCGGCGAAATGCCCTGAGACAAGAAACGACTGCGGATGAACGACGAGATTGACTCGTTCGCCGTAGAGTTCGGCCGCGAGCTTCGTCACGCGTTCTGCAAGCGGGGGGTCGATGCGCGAGCCCGGCGCCACGACACCGATTTTGACCGCGCGCATCCTTGAACCCGCCGATTCTTGTCAGCCCTCGGCGCGCCTTATAGCTTCCGGCGATGGATTCCCACAAAACCTATTTCCTCTGCGGCATCGGCGGCAGCGGCATGCTGCCCCTTGCGCTCATCCTTCGGGCGCAGGGCCACCGCGTGGCGGGATCGGACCGCGCTTTGGACCAGGGCCGCACCGCCCAAAAATTTGCGTTCCTGGAAACGCGCGGGATTGCGCTGTTCCCCCAGGACGGCAGCGGCATCGAGAGCGCGAATCAGATCGTGGTGATTTCGGCGGCGGTCGAGGACAGCGTGCCCGACGTCGTCGCGGCCCGCCGCATCGGGGCTCCGATCGTGAGGCGCGCCGAATTGCTCGCGCAGCTGTTCAACGCCGCGCCGATGGCAGTGGGCGTCGCCGGCACCAGCGGAAAATCGACCACGACCGGAATGATCGGCTGGATTCTGGAATCGGTAGGCCTGCGGCCAACCGTCATGAATGGAGCGGTGATGAAAAACTTCATTACATCATCCGTGCCCTTCGCCAGCGCCGTGGTCGGGACGGGGGACAGCTTCGTCAGCGAAGTAGATGAGAGCGACGGTTCCATCGCGCTTTATCAACCGCGTGCGGCGGTCGTGACCAATATCGCGCTCGACCACAAATCGCTGGACGAGTTGCGCGTTCTGTTCGCGGATTTCGTGGCGAAGTCGCGCATGGCGATTTTCAATCTCGACAATGACGAGTCGGCCCGGCTGGCTGCGCGCCTCCCGCAGGACAGACTGGTGTCGTTCAGTCTTGCAGATCCTGCGGCGCAGATGCTCGGCATGAATTTGAAACCGCGGCCGGAAGGGATTGCGTTTGAGGTGCGCGAGCAGGATAGCGATGCGCGCGCCGCGGTCGAATTGCGCGTGCCGGGGCGCCACAATGTGCAGAATGCGCTGGCCGCTCTGGCAGCTGCACGCGTTTGCGGCGTGTCGCTCGAGGATGCGGCGCAATCGCTCGCGGGATTTTCGGGCCTGCGGCGTCGCTTCGAAATTGTCGGCTCCGCGCATGACATCACGATCATCGACGATTTCGCCCACAATCCCGACAAGATCACTGCGACTCTCGCCACTGCCCATGATTTCCCCGGGCGGCTGCTTCTGCTTTTTCAGCCGCATGGCTTCGGCCCGCTCCGGTTGATGAAGAATCAATTCATCGATGCGTTTGCAAGGGGCATGCACGAAGGTGACGTGCTGATCATGCCGGACCCGGTTTATTTTGGCGGCACCACGGAGCGCAGCGTCACGAGCGCCGATATTATCGAAGGCGTCGCCGCGCGCGGACACCTGTCCCGCGCGATCGCCGATCGGGCGGCCTGCGGAGAAGCCCTGGTCGTTGAAGCGCGGCCCGGCGATCGGATCATCATCATGGGCGCCCGCGACGATACGCTCGCGACTTTCGCGGCTGATGTCCTGCACATGATCGAAAACCGCGGTTGAAGAGTATTGACGAAACGGACAATCGTTCGATTTCCTCTCCCCAAGGCAAATATTCTGATTGACAAACCCCGCCACTGCATCGACGGCTACATTCCCCCGGTGTAGAAGAACAAGTAGGGAAGCAGAGCTAACAGCATGAGGGCGGACCATGTGGTTCCGAGCCAAGGCCGGTTCGTTCTCCAAAGTAAGGCGGGGGGAAGCGTTGCAAGCACGGCCATGACGAAAGAGACCGTGAAATAGTATTCAACATGAGCATCGCCGACGTGCCGTCCCGACCAAGCGAGGCAGCCCCAAGCGAAAAGATTTGCGCCTAGTCGCCCGCGTCAATCAATTTGAATAGAATTGGTGATTCACTTTTCGGTCGATTGGTGATTCACTTGCCGGGCAATGAGCTGCGCGGGGTGGTCATCATGTCGACGAAGGAGATTTCGG
>Ga0182024_10005189_pt1 | contig 29364 bp, 23 predicted proteins | sample P32metaG_FD_120480 | JGI IMG/M metagenome (GOLD analysis project Ga0182024, IMG submission 120480) | Permafrost microbial communities from Stordalen Mire, Sweden - P3-2 metaG (Illumina Assembly) | ecosystem: Environmental > Terrestrial > Soil > Wetlands > Permafrost | place: Sweden: Stordalen...
ACGCATTTGATTGATGACGACCGTATTTCCGTGCCAGTGCGGGGTATGGAAGTCGAAGTCGTTCATTCCGCTGAACAGGTACCAGCGAACATGTTGGCCTTTGTGCATGGTGAGCGCGCGCAATGGCATACTGCCATGCGAAAAGCCGTTGATAGAGAACTTCACAAAGTGAGGGTACACAACGCTCGTGCTGGCACTGGTCAGAGATGTCGGAATGGCGCCATCGGTCCCGATCGTTGGCAGATTATGGTCGACGTACCAGCTATCCTCCTCGTGAATCTGTGAAAACCAAACCACAAACTCCCGGTCGACCCCCTTCGGCGAACCATCCGGTTTCGTTTGCCCGCGTGCGGTAATCAGAATCGGGCCCATCAATCCGGTATTCGGATCACGGTATTCGTTGGTGTGGGAGTGATACATCCACATCACGGAGTTGACGTCACCGGACGCGGGGCCCGCCCGCTCCGGCACTTGCCATGTGTATTCGTGCGTGCCTCCCGGAGGCACAGCATCATCCGCCTTATCCGTCCCCGAAGTTCCGTCATCGTAGGGCGCGCCTTCAGAGTTCTTGTCGTAAAACACGCCATGGGGATGCATGGAATAAGCGTGCTGGCCATTGTTGCGGAAGACGACCCGAATCGTGTCTCCCACTTCAGCCCGAATGAGCGGTCCCATGAAACCGAGATGCTCCCACTCCGCGGACCGGGGCTTCAAAGTGTGGAATGTGTCGTCCGTGTACTCACGGTACAGCGCTTTGACATAAGACGTGGGAACCGGCTTCTCGACCGGCTTCGCGCCTGGACTCGAACCGGCCATGAAGAGACCGACCGCTTTGAAAGGCGTCGCGGAGATGCCGTCCATACCTCCCGGCACGTAATCCCAAGGCACTTCGTCCGCCGCGATGTAGTAGGTGCGAACCTTGGCACTTTGATCCTTGGAAGCTTCGGCCGCGGAGATGCCGCCATAAAGCAGAACGGCGGAAAGACAGAAAGCAATGATCCGTTCCAGAGTTTTCATATAGGGTTACCTCCAACGTTGGGTGATGAGAGGGGCCGCGCAGGGCCACCGCATTGTACACCGATCTAACATCCGTAAACACTGCATGCAGAGTCTGCAGGCACACTGGAAAGACCGCGGCGTCAGTGGCCAAGTGCGCTATAATTCGCGCCTGATATGGACCTGTCCGCAGGGACCAGGCTCGGGCCCTACGAGATTGTCGCTGCTCTTGGCGCCGGCGGCATGGGGGAGGTCTATCGCGCTCGCGACACGCGGTTGGACCGCTCCGTGGCTATCAAGATCCTGCCTTCTCATCTGTCGTGCAATTCGGAGCTGAAGAACCGGTTCGAGCGGGAGGCCAGAACTCTTTCCTCGGTCACGCATGCGCACATCTGCCATTTGTATGACGTGGGCTCGCAGGCGGGTGTCGAGTTCCTGGTTATGGAACTGCTCGAAGGGGAAACGCTAGCCAGCCGTCTCATGAGGGGCGCGCTGCCCGTCCCTGATCTTCTAAAGATCGGCGCTCAGATTGCGGACGCTCTCGCCAAAGCGCACCGGCTGGGCATCACTCATCGCGATCTCAAGCCTTCGAACATCATGCTGACCAAGAGCGGCGCCAAGCTGATGGACTTTGGATTGGCCAAGCCAGCCGCGGTTGGCACGGTCATCACTGCGTCATCGTCGGACGCGATGACGGCGACAATGCAAAGTCCCGCCACTCCGATCAGCACCGTCGGCATGGTTGTCGGCACCATCCAGTATATGTCTCCAGAACAAATCGAGGGCAAAGAGGCCGATGCCAGAAGTGACGTATTCGCGCTGGGTGCGATCCTTTACGAAATGGCGGCCGGGCACCGCGCCTTTGAGGGCAAGTCGCAACTCTCGGTCATTTCGGCAATTCTTCACCAAGAGCCCCTGCCGATCACTACGGCTCAGCCCGCACCCTCTTCGTCTTTGGATTTCGTCATTCGGACCTGCCTGGCCAAGGATCCGGAGGAACGCTTTCAGACCGCGCATGACCTGAAACTGCAGTTGAATTGGTTGCTGCAATCGGGCAGCGCGGCGACCCTGCCGCCTGCCACGGTGTTGGGATCCCGGCGACAGATGGGCGTAGTCATCGGCTTGGGTGCCGCTCTCCTGATAGCGCTTGGGCTCCTGTTATTTAAGATGACATATAACCGGCCCCCGGCCAGCTCGCTGGGCCCCACACGGTTCAGCATAATGCTGCCTCCGGGACAGGACTTGGCTGTCGATACCACCCAGGCAATAACACTCTCGGCTGATGGCAAGCACATGGCTTACGTGGCGGCCGAGAATGGTGTTCCCCACCTCTACGTCCGCCGCCTCGACAACTTTGGTTTTGTGCAGATACCGGATTCCGAAGGTGCGACGTTTCCATTCTTCTCTCCCAATGGCGACTGGATTGCGTTCTTCAGTCAGGGAAAACTCAAGAAGGCTCTGTCGGACGGTGGTAATCCGGAGCTCATTTGCGAACTGCCTACATTCTTCGGGGGGACTTGGACACCGCAGGACACCCTCGTTGTGGCGGTGCCCAGCTACGGTCTGGCCACGGTGCCGGCAGCAGGCGGCGCTTTGCAGAAAGTGCCTATGAATTCAAAGGAGCCTCTCTACCCTCAAGGGCCAGCATGGATCGCCGGAGGCGAATGGATTGGTTTCACCGATTACTACGGGGCCACGAGACGGGAAATGGCGGTGAATCTAACCTCGGGCGAGGTGCGAGTGTTGCTCAACAATGCGCAAGGCGCGACCTATTCGGCGGACCAGATGGTTTATTACTGGGCGGGCGCCATGTGGGCAATCCCCTTCGACTCCCATAAGGTGGCGATCCAGGGGAGTGCCGTCCAGGCGGCATCGGGAGTGATGGAAGACAACTTTGTCGGGCAAGCCGGCGCGTCTGGGAACGGTGTATTAGCCTATGCGCCCGGTGCGGTGGGCAATTTCTTGCGCAATCTTTATCTCGTCAATCGCAGTGGAGTCGAACAGAGGCTCGATGTCCCGCCAGCAGGCTATATCGATCCCGCGATTTCGCCGGACGGCAAGCGCATCGCGATTGCCCTCCAGTACATGAGTGCGCAACAACTCGCGGTTTATGAGCGCGACCGGGGAGTGTTGATGAGGATCGTCGCCAATGGTGCCCTCAACAACGCTCCGGTTTGGTCGCCGGATGGCAAGCAGTTACTCTTTGATGCATCTGGCACCTCGCAGAAGCGTGGCCTTTATCGTGTTGCCGCCGATGGCAGTGCGGCGCCGCAGCTGATCCGTGAAACGACGATTAGCAGCCACGTTACGTCGGTGGCAGGTGGCTACGCCGCAGTCGTGGTCAATGATCCGGCCACCAGCGCGGATCTGTGGCTGCTCAGCCTCGGAAATCAACCCGACATGCGCCCTTTCAGGCAGACCGCGGCCGCCGAACGCCAGGGCGCTCTTTCGCCTGACGGCCGCTGGATGGCGTACGCCTCGAACGAATCCGGCCGCCCGGAAATCTACGTGGAGCCGGTGCCAGGCCCGGGGGGCCGCTGGCAAATCTCCACCATCGGGGGCGAGCAACCGCGCTGGGTGCGAAATGGCAAAGAGATCGTTTACCGCAACGGCACGAAGATGATGAGCGCCGCGGTGCAGATTCAGCCCTCTTTTGCGGCCGCCAAACCTGTCGAATTGTTCGATCGTAAGTTCGACCGCGGCGGCAGCGTCAGCGGTTACGATGTCACTCCCGACGGTCAGACATTTGTAATGACTCGTGCCGAACAAGCCAACCCGACCGAAATCCGGGTAGTGGTAGGCTGGTCCGCCGGCCAGCAGGCGCAAAAATAGGCTTGGCCTCATCTGTCGTCCACGTCTCTTGAGAGCATCGTTTTTTCTGTGGGGCTCATTGCGGTAAGATGCACAATCGCCAAATGATGAGGAGAAAATAGGCTCATGATGAAAACCCATTTGTTTGCCGTGGTGATCTTTGCTGCCAGTGTATTAGTCACACAAGGGCACACACAGGAAACGACGAAAAAAAGTCCGGTGCCAAAGCCCGCGTCCAGTGTGTCGGAAGCCCTGCTCTTGAATTGGAACGAAATCGGACGAAAGCTGATCGCGATGGCCGAAGATTTCCCCGAGGACAAATACGACTTCAAGCCCGCGCCGTCAACCCGCACTTTCGCCGAACGACTGATCCATGCCGCCGCTGCGAATTACTTCTTCACCAATCTGGCGCTCGGCCAGAAGCCACCCTCGGAGGAAGATCCGAAGCGCGACCAGTTTAAGAACAAGGCTGATGTAGTTGCCTATGTGAAGAAATCATTCGCCGACGGGGCGGCGGCCATCAAGAATAAGGGAGACATAGGGATCTCCGGGGTAGTCGTCGATCCCTTTGCTCAGGATGTCCCTGAACAGGCCGGTCGTGCCCAAATACGACTCAACGATTTGGCCTGCGGTCTAGTCGAGCATTCCGGAGAGATTTACGGCCAGCTCACGGTCTACTACCGCGTGGCAGGGCTGGTGCCTCCGGAGTCACGCCCGAAGAAATAGCACAACACGACGCCGGGGCTAGAAGTCCTAGTGTTGTATCAAAAGCGACCGCCGCAGATTCTGATGAGGCTACTAATTTCTCCTCTGCGGTCGCTTCTGATACAACACTAGGACTTCTGGACGGTCGACGAATCTACGACGGCCTCGAGGCGCCCCTGCAACGGAATCACCTACTGATTCCAAGACCGATCCCAAGCGGGCTAGTCATCGGCAGAGTTGCGCGGTTTCAAGCCGGTCTCCAAAGCAGGTGGGCACCACACAGCTCAAGTGTTCCAACGTTATACCGACGTCGATCATGCCTCTCCCGGCATCTCTGCGGCAGAGCGACTGGGCTTAGACGTGGTTTGGCGTGCTTCTCATATGCAGCATACCGCGGAGCACCGAGTGGACCCAGCGACCCTGCGAACCCTACTCGTGATTCTTACCTGTAAATTCTTACCGATAATAACGATATAACGATTGTAGAGAAGATCCATCTTCTCTAAGTGAATCAACCAGAATACTATCGTTGCATTGACGAAGTGGTATGGACAACCAACGTCAAAGCAGAAATCGCGGGCGGTTCCGTGCTCATCTCCAGGGTGAAGGCGGGTTCCCTTACCGTTACGGTAGCTCTCATATATCTGGATTTCGGCCGAGAAACGAGATCGGCCCCAACAATATCGAGATTATCTTCTCCTTCTCTCCCGGAGTTTTTCCATGAAAAATGTTCTACTCGCCGTCATGGTGCTGGCTGTGTTTGGACTGGCCATCTACTATGCGCTCACAGTTCCCTTCCTCTACATCTATTTGCCTTTGGCCGGGTGGGTGCAATTCCGGCGGCTAGGATATTCTCCGACCAAGACGATCGTCGTCTCTTGCTAAGTTACTTCCGCCTCCGCTTGCAGCCAATCGTCTAGTCCGTGCCCCTCTTCTCTTCCGCGTTGCTCGTACTTTTCGTGGGCACGACGACGGACTTGCTCTTGAAGCTCGGGTGTCGGGTTCGTCACTTTTGTCGGTGTTCGACTTGAATTAGATGCTGGACTTGTCTGTTTCATTCGGCTTACTCCTTTAATTTATGATCGCTTCGCTTCGGTTGGGGTAAATAGTAAACGCAAATCAAGCAATGCTGGATGATTTGCGATTGAATCGTCTGATGCTCCCGCATTCTTGGCGAACATTGCGGCTTTAATCGTCCGAGAAAGGCGCGGGGTTAGCCGCCTTTCTCGTGGCGAAAAGGTGCGCAGTTCTATACCGCTGCGTGAGCGGCGATCTTGTGGAAGGTTGAGTTGACAACGTCAGAGGTCTGAACCTTGGGCGTGCCCTCGACAAATCGCGACATCGTCTTCAACACTTGCGGATAGGTGTTGGTGTTGTAAGCGTCGGCATCGGCCTTGTTCGCCCACAGACTGATTGCTGTCACGTCAACTCCGCCGGGACCAGCGAACGTGATTTCGTCCTTGAAGCCATTCTGCTTACGAAGTAAAGGAAGAACGTCATTCTCAAAAGTTCGCGTGTATTCGGAAAGCGTGTTGGATTTCAAACGAATCGAGACATTACGTGCAAACATAATCCTCCTAGAAGATTGCTATCGCTAAGAGAAGAGAACTTCAGATGGGCTGACTTAGTTCAGGGAACCTGAAAGAGGAGAACGATGCTCCCGCTGCTTTAACGGGTGCAGTTAGGTGGCCCCTTTGTGGGTTGACACGCAACTCGTTGCATCGACACGTCAGAAACTAGATTCGGCGCCGGAAAGTCTGGGTTCCATCGTGTACTTTTGGCGAAAGACGAGCACAAACCGCAACCGATACAATCAACCGAGGCAATGAGGTCGAAATCGGCGACTGGCCCGACGACTATTCGTGCACGGGTGTGCTCTACACATTTACAAAAGCTTTGGCGCGCTCGATCAAACCAATCAGCGAATGGAACACGATGGACACCACCGTTGATGGACCGCAGACAATCGTGTACCTCAACGCCATAAGAGTCACGGACTTCACTGAGGGACAAACAAAGCCGCCGAAACCTCCTGGTACTCATGATCCTGATAGAGGGCCACGGCCGGACCCAGGCTTCATTGGCCTGCAGAATCATCCGGGGTCCGAGGTTTACTTCAAGGAAGTGTCGGTAGTGCCCTTGTCGCGGTAATTTCCAGAGCAATTCTTCTTCAACACTTTGCTGACTGACACAGTAACTATTCCGTGCGGAGCAGTGTCAAGAACAAATCACGGACTCGACTCCAGAGCTATGAACGGATCTTTAGGCCTCGCCGCCGCACTGGCGCGGTGGAACTGCGCACGACAAGATCGGTTCCTAGCGTATAGTTCGACCCCTCATGGCGCTTGAGGTTCAGCATCCTCTCGAGTGCTTCAAAGGCCTTCACCCCGAGTTGTTCACGAGGAACGCTGATCGTGGTCAGCGGAGGGCGCGCGAGGAAAGCAAAGAAAATATCGTCAATCCCGAGCACAGAAACATCCTCCGGCACCCGCACTCCTGCCTCTTCCAGTGCACTCATCGCGCCCATGGCAATCAGATCGTTTCCGCAGAACACGACGGTAGGTATTTCGGGACGCGACAAGACTTCTCGAACTGCCGAGGCGCCGGCATCAACCCGATAGTTACTTTCCAGGACACAAACCGGCTTCAATCCGCGGGCGATGAGCCCTGACACAAGAGCATTCTTGATAGTCACCGCGGTGCGGTTTTCGGCCGGACCGGCAATGACTGCTGACTGGCGATGGCCCAGTTCGACGACGTGCTGAATCGCTTTCTTGACGCCATGTTCATATTCGATGCAGATGTTCCCGACCAGCTTGGTGGCGGGATCGGAGTTACAAAAAACCAACGGTATGCCAGCGTCGGTGAGTTCTGATGCCATACTCCGGTCCACCGCGGAAGTAACGATCGCAACTCCGCGAACGTCGCTCTCCCTCAGCTTTCGCATGACCATCTCTGTCCGTTCCCGGTCGTATTCGGTGTTACAAAGGAGCACGTCAAATCCGCGGCTCCACGCCGTCGCCTGATAGCCCCGGATGATCTCCGGAAAGAATGGATTGGCAATCTCGGAAATGACGAGGCCGAATAAATCGCTGCGTCCGGTCGCCAGGCGCCTGGCGTGTACATTCTTGAAGTAGTTGAGTTCACGAACTGCGTCGAGCACACTGCGGCGGGTTTCTTCAGAGATATATTGAGTATTGTTGAGCACGCGTGAAACAGTTGCCAGTGATACCCCGGCTCGCCTGGCGACTTCACGCATAGTGTGAGCCATATCTGTGGTTCTCGTAGAGTCCAGGAGGCGGCCCCCGGACATCTTGCCGCGGGGTTATATCCTGAATGGAAAAGCCTATCACGACCCTTGTCGCAATTGTCCTTCTACCGACACGCTTCTTGACAAACCCCATGCGCTCGGATACGGTAAGTCGGCTTTTGGAACCGGTTTCACAGAACTTCTCGCGATGTCTGCGACTCGTCCCCTACTAGTGCCTCCCGAGAGCTGCTTTTCGTTTTTCACCGCGTTCAAGCGCGCGCGATCGCGCCGATACCGCATCCCTGAAGAAGGCCGAGCGTGACCACTCGTTTTCTGCAGGACATAATCCGTCAACCAGTCGAAATGCACCGGACGATCGACTATCTCACGGGGCCGGGACAGGAAACCACGCAGCAGGCCAGTTCTTTGATCCGGTCGGCTCGTGATGTCGTTATCACCGGCATCGAAGCAAGTTGGAATGCTGCTCTCTCTGCGGGAGCTTTATTTTATTCGGGCGGACGTCCGGTATACATGCAAGAAGCAGGCGAGTTGCTGCATTTCACAGCGATTCCGCGCGGGGCCGTCATTATCGCTATCTCACGGACTGGACGCAGCATTGAGATTGTTCAGCTGCTTGCCAAGGCAGAAGCCAACGGCGCGTCCGTCATCGGCATCACTAACTCCGCCGACAGTCCGCTAGCCCGAGAGTCTGCCGTAGCCATCGTAGTACCGACCGTGCTTGACCACGCGATTTCAGTAAATACTTATTCGACGCTCTTGATTACTGCCAGTGCGTTGGCTAGCGCAGCTACCACGGGCTTCGCATCGTTTGCTGGCTCTTTACTTCACACCATCGGCGAGGCCGGACGCAGCCTGGAGTTGTGTCAGGAGCAGTTGCAAGAGTCGAACTGGCTCGCAAGCCGGGTACCCTACTATTTCCTCGCACGCGGTGGCAGTTTAGGAACTTGCCATGAGGCGCGATTGTTGTGGGAGGAAGGCGTGAAGACCCCGGCTACAGCCATGAGCACGAGCGGCTTTCGCCACGGTCCCCAGGAGATCGTCAGGGAAGGCCTGCGGGTTTGCCTGTGGATTGATCAGGTACAGATGCGTGATCAGGATTTGTCCGTGGCTCATGATCTCAGGGAATTGGGCGCATCGGTGATGCTCGTCGGAGAGAACCTTCCGCGAGATGCCGGAGACCTCGTCTGTCAGCTGCCAACTTCTCCTCCGGGCTGGCAGTTTGTGATTGATGTCCTGCCGGTTCAGCTCGCGGCCGAACGATTGTCGAGGTTGTCGGGCGTGGACTGCGACTCATTTCGGATTTGCTCCTATGTGGTCGAAGATGAGCATGGCCTGCTGGGGAAGAAAGCCGAGGCATCTCCGAATGCAGACTGACCGTTGGCATTAGCTGTGCCACTGTTCGCCGCAGCGTAGCACTTTGAATGGCTGTCCCAACTTCCGGCATTGGTCGACGAATTCGTCCGGCGAGGCAGTATTGAATTCGAACATTTCGAAGTGACACGGTATGACCAGTTTCGCCTCGATATCCCTGGCTAGCTGGGCTGCTTCACGCCCGAATAAGTTTCCGGGAACGCGCCGCTCCGCCGCCCGCCCATTGATGGGAAGAAGAGCGACATCTATCTTGAAGGGCCGCAGTTTTTCTGACATGCCTTCGTATCGGACCGTGTCGCCGCTGTGGTAAATCGTCCAGCCACCAAATTGGAGAACATATCCCAGGTATTTCGCACGACCGCACTCATCGCGATCCAACGCTTCGTGCGCCGATGCGATGCCGGAAAATCTGATGCCCGAGATTTCGACAGACGTTCCGTCGTCAAGACCAATCGCAACGCTGGCATCAATCTTCAGTCGATCCACCACAAAAGCTCGATTGGCTTCTGCGATCACAAGCTTCACCCGCGAGTTTGCCGCCAGAATCGGCGAGAGCGTTTCGGCGTCGAGGTGATCGGTGTGGTTGTGGGTGGAAGTGACGATATCGACAAATGAAAGCCTGGCCGGATCTACAACCAGCTCCGTCAGGCGCACGTGCGGCTTGTCAGTTTGGCTGTACTTTTTGGTCAGTGAGTCTGATAGATAGGGGTCGAGCAGTACGTGGACGCCCTGCCATTGCAGCAGGAAGCCGCTCTGTCCCAGCCACCACAGACGGAAGCCTCCATTGCGCCGATCAGAGGCGTGAATGTCCGCCAGCAGCGCGTCACGGGATTGGAACGGCCGGATCACACGAGTCCAAGTTCTTTCCGCACGATGGCAACACCGCTTACCATGTTGGCCAATTTCTGTCTTGCCGCCCAACGAGCGGTCTGACTGAGCCCGCAGTCGGGAGCAAAGGAGAGTTTTTCCCCCGGCGCATACTTCAGGCAGAGTCGCACGCGTTGGGCAACGTCGTCGGGGCTCTCGATGTAATAGTTCTTTACGTCGATGACTCCGACAGCCACGTCAATTCCTCGTTCGGCAATCTCGTGAATCTTTTCGATTTCCGAGAACTCACGGCTAGCCATTTCCAGATGCATCTCATCTACAGGCAGTTCTAAGAATGCCGGAAACAGCGGCGCATACTGCCGCGGACCAACGGCGCGGCCTTTGTAATTGCCAAAACAAAGATGAGTGGAAAGCCGGCAGCGTCCCAGGATTGGGTTGACCGTCTCGGCGAAAATCTTGACGAACCGGCGGGGATCTTCGCGTTGCGCGTAGCAGCTCATCGAGGGCTCGTCCAAAGTGATCTCGTGGCAGCCGCATTCCACCAACTGCAGGAGTTCCTCTCTTACAATTGGAATCAAGGCCTGGGTTACATCCCAGCGGTCTTTGTAAATTCCACCGGGATTAATTCGGCCGCTCAGTGTATAAGGACCCGGCACACTCGTCTTCAGGACCGGACCCGGGGGCGCGATCTTTTGCAGAAGCTTAAACTCCGCGACTGCTCCGAGTCCGTGTTGGGAGCGTAGTTCGCCGGTGACCTCATATTTTCCGCGTTGATCGTGGGCGGGGGGGCCAAACCGGCGAGTTGACGCAGCCGTTGGATCAAGGCCCTCCAGCCGGCCATAGAAGGAGAGATTGAAGTCATAGCGAGTCTGCTCGCCATCTGTAATGACGTCTAATCCTGCGGCGAGCTGATCGTGGACCGCGGCTATCACGGCGTCGGTGCGAAGTTCCTTGATGTCGGCCTCGCCGAATTGATCCTGGTGGGCCGATGCGAACTCAAGCCATCCCGGAAATGGATAGCTTCCAATCACTGTGGTTTGCAGAGGACGACGCTGCGGCTTCTGATGCACGGGCATGGAACCGGACTTCTTTGCAGTAGTCGCGGGCTTTTTCATTCGCTCACCGTCCAGCCGCCGTCCACGGTGATCACCTGTCCCGTTATCGGGCTGGAATCTCTACGCAGAAGAAAGCACGCCGTCTTGGCCACATCCTCCGCGCTCAGCATGCCTTTGGTCAGCGGCTGTTTGTGGGTCACGTATTCGGTGATGCGCGGATCCTCTTGCGCCCGGGCGCTCATCGGAGTGCGCACCAAGCCCGGAGCAATCACATTGATGCGAATGCCGGCGGGAGCGTAGTAGGCTGCTGCCGACCTGCTCATCGCTTCGATCGCTCCTTTACTCGATGCATAGCCCACAGTTGCGAAGTGCCCGTATTGCGGCCGCCGCGCCAGCACACTTCCACAGTTGAGAATAACGCCCGCTTGCGCATTTCTAGTCCACACGCCAAGAACCTCACGACACATTAGGAATGTGCCTTTCGCGTTCACGTCCATCACAAGGTCCCAGGCCGCAGGCTTACATTCGTGAAGGGCGCCATCCCCGGCAGAGCGTGCGCTAACGCCGGCAACATTAAAGAGGGCATCAATTCTCCCGAATCGATCCAGGCATGCAGCCACGGCATTCCGCACTGCAAGCTCGTCACGGACATCCGCGGTAGCGAAACCCGCTTCGCCAAGAGATGTCGCCAGAGCTTTGCAGTCGTCTGCGTTGATGCCGACAACAAACACTGGATTTTCGGCTGCCCACAAGCGCGCCGTAGCGGCCGCGATGCCCGATGAGCCGGTGACTAGGAGGACTTCCTTCACTGTGCCCTATTCAAACAAGTGTTTCAGACTCTGCCGGTAGGCCTCATAGAAAGCGTCTAGTTGCTCGGCGGCGCTGGTGTTGTCAAGAAACTGATGGCTGGGCAAAATGACCGGTTTGATTCCCTTGGCCAGCAGGGCTTCCGCCGCCCCGCAGCGGATCATGTTGATGATCATCGCGCCGGTGATGGTCGACACTGGGCCGGTATTCCACTCCAAGCCATCCAACCTGAGGACACAATCCCCTGGCGGGCAAAGATTATCAATGATGAGATCGGCGCAGTCCACCAGCTTCTTTCCAGACGAGTGCACCGCTTTCGCTTCATCCGAGTGGGCTTTGGAAACAATCGCGATCACCGGCAGTCCCCGGGCTCGAGCTCCCATCGCCATTTCCACCACGACGGGACGAATCCCGCTGGTCGAAATAACGATGAAAGCGTCATGCGGGCCAAAATGGAAGCTGCTCAGAATCTGCTCGGCGTAGCCCTCAAAATTTTCGAGATAGAGCGAGGAGCGCAAGCCATTCGCTCCGATGATTGCGGCATGATTTGAAAGCGCCATCTCCACCAGCGCTACAAAACCAGGGAAGCCTCCCTGCCGAGGCGTCATTTCTTCGCACATCATGCGCGAGTGACCATTGCCAAAAAGAAAGACGAGCCCTCCGTCTGTGATCCGCTCCGCGCACAACTCCGCCGCTTTCTGAATCACCTCGGATTGTGTGCTTTTCAATTCTTTCAGCAAGTTCATGGCATGGTCAAAAAAGGCCGAGCCCGCTTGCTTGCTGACAGTCTGGTTAGGGGCAGGATCACTCACGGATGGTTTCATACTCCTTCGCCGCGAGAAGCAGAAGCTTCAAGAGATCGACTTACTCCCGCGGCCTGGCCTTCAGCCATGGTCATATTGCCCAGTAGAATTGCACAAAGTGGGTATAATGCACAAACCATTGTGAGCGATGAGATGACCAGCGCCGTTGCGGTTGAGCCTCTGGCGATTGGGGTTGACATCGGCGGAACTGGAATCAAGGCCGCCATTGTAGGCCTGAGTGGAGCACTCATCGAGACCTTTCATGAGCCTTCGCCGCGCACCATCTCTGCCTTGCGTGACTTCGTCGATTCAGTTGCGAAACGCGCCCAGGCTCCGGTGCGGGGAATTGGCGTGGGTTGCAAAGGAATCATCGACGTCACTTCCACCCGAGTGAAGAGCTGTCCAGGCGATCTGTATTTCCTCGAAGGGCAGCTCCTGAGCGAAGTGATCGGCGCTGGCGATATGCCCGTCTGTGCCGAAAATGACGCGCGTGTGGCGCTGATTGGCGAAGTGCTTTGGGGTGCTGCCCGTGGACGGCGAAATGTCGTGATGCTGACGCTCGGCACCGGTGTGGGCGGAGCTGTGTTGGTAGATGGGATCATTCTGCACGGTGCATGCGGCGCCGCCGGCCACTTGGGTCACACAACGATTGATACGCGGGGCGGTTTGTGTATCTGTGGCAACTACGGTTGCCTGGAGACTCACTTTTCGTCGCGTGCCATCGAATCCGACTATTGGGCGCACATGCACCGGGCCGCGCCGGCGAAATTGTCGATCAGTAGCGCCGGCGAGGTGCCGCATCCAGAAGCGATCTTCCGGGCTGCTGCTGATGGAGATGAATGCGCACGCTACGTCGTTGATCGCGCGCTGGAGTATCTCGGAGCCGCCTTAGTGAGTTTTCTGCACACCTTCGATCCCGAGATTTTCATTCTGGGAGGCAACATCGCGGCCGCCGGACCGCAGTTGATCGCTCCGATTCAGGACAAGATTGCCCGCCGAACAAAGACCCTGCTGGGACGGGAAGTTCCGATTGTGTTTCAAAAGCTTGTCGGCTACGGCGGAGTGGCCGGAGCGGCGGGTCTGGTCTTTGTGAAGCAGAATCTATTGGCGCTTTGAAACAGAATCTGTGGTGCGGTTCTTCAGGAGTCAACGAACCGGTAGTCAGCATCACGAAATGAATCCAATCCCAAACACGGGGATACAAGAAAGCCCAACGCGCTCAGTTTATCTCCCGGCCATGGTAGCGGCCATCGGTGGATTGCTGTTCGGTTTTGACACGGCAGTGATTAACGGTGCGATCGTCTTCATCAAGCAGCAGTTCGCACTGAGCGAGTCGCAAACCGAAATTGCCGCCAGCAGTCTTCTTCTGGGATGCGTCATCGGCGCCAGCGTGGCTGCCTTCACCAGTGACCGCTTTGGAAGAAAACGGGTGTTGCTGGCAGCAGCAGCTTTATTCACCCTGTCTTCCATCGGTGCGGCCCTGCCTCGCGATTTGATTGAGTTTGCGATTGCCCGTCTGGTGGGCGGCGTCGCCATCGGAATCGCGTCAACGTTATCGCCTCTCTACATTGCAGAAATCTCACCCGCACCAAAACGGGGGTTGCTCGTATCTCTGAATCAATTGGCGATTGTGACGGGAATTCTGCTCTCGTACAGCGTCAACTATCTGCTCACCGGTGCTGGACCAGCAAACTGGAGATGGATGTTCGCCTCGGCTGCCCTGCCCTCGATTGCGTTCTTCTTGACGCTGCTTTTCATTCCAGAAAGTCCGCGGTGGCTGATGCAGAAAGGACGACAGCAGGAGGCGGAACATTTTCTGACGCAGATTGTTGGCCGGCAAGCGGCCGCCGGAGAGATTGCGGCCATCCGTGCCGCCATCTCTGAAGAGAGCGGAGATTTGCTGGATCCCACATTCCGAAAAGCACTGATTGTGGCCATCGTGATCGCTCTCTTCAGCCAGTTCACCGGCATCAACACCATCATCTATTACGGCTCCATTGTGTTCCTGGAACATGTACCGCATCAAACCGCCAGCACAGCGCTGTGGGCAAACGTCATTATTGGAGCGATCAATTTTGTGGCCACCATAGCGGGAATGCAGCTCATCGACCGCGCCGGACGAAAGTCACTGTTGATGTCAGCTTTCGGGGGAATGGCTCTCTCTCTCGCTGCGGTTTCCGCCGCCATTCACTTTCAAGCCTCGGGAGTCGTCGTTCTGATCTTTGTCCTCACTTACGTGGCATGTTTTGCGGTTGGCGTGGGCACTGGTACATGGGTACTGATGGCGGAAATCTGCCCGACCAGAATCAGAGGACGGGCGATGTCGGTCGCAACTGTCTTCCTCTGGTGCGGAACGCTCTTTGTGACACTGACCTTTCTTTCTCTCGTGACCGTATTTACTGCGGCTGTAGTTTTTCTGCTCTACGCAGTTATCTCCATCGCAGCGTTCCTCTTTGTCTGGCGGGGAGTTCCAGAGACCAAGGGCAGGACTCTAGAAGAAATCGAAAAGTTTTGGTTGAGTCAGCGGTCTTAGGTAGAGGCAGTCTCACATGAACTCCGGGTTTTGTTTTACCTCGGCTATCATCCTCACTGCGCTTGCGGTGTCGAGCGGTTCCCTGTGCGCGACCGACAGAACAACGATCTCGCTCAATGGCACATGGCAAATCGAAGATTCGAAGGAAGCAGAAGCGATCCCCGTCGCCTGGAACCGCAAAGTTCCCGTGCCGGGGCTCGCGCATTCCGCCCAGCCCGCATTTCCGCAAGTGGATCAGTTCGATAGCAGGATGTTGATTCAGAATAGGGTCGGTCAGGGGAAGCTTCCGAAGACCGCCCTCGTCTACAACGCCGGCGTGTCGCGGCAAGAGCGCAACTGGTTCTGGTACCGGCGCACGTTCGAAATCTCCGAGACGAAGAGTGTAGCCATTCTACGCATCAACAAAGCACAGTTTGGAGCTGCAGTCTGGCTCAACGGAGTGAAGATAGGCGACCATCTGCCCTGTTTCACTGCCGCCATACTTGACGTCAACAAAGCGATCCGGCGCGGGACAAACGAATTGATCGTCCGCGTCGGCGCCCATCCAGGAGTGCTGCCACCTGCCGTTTCGGGTGGCACAGATTTCGAAAAGATCCGCTGGACTCCCGGCATTTACGACAATGTGTCTCTCGCGCTCACTGACAATCCTGTGATTGAGACCGTTCAGGTGGTCCCAAAGATTGCCGACAGTTCTATCCTATTGCAAACCGCCCTGCGCAATTTCGGAAGCAATCCTGTCTCGTTTCGCCTTGCGCAGCAGGTACACGGCTGGAAGCAGAGTGCGATCGTCGCCACCGCGGCGCCGCAGAGCATTGTGCTCGCACCTAACGAGAGCAAAGTGGTTCTGCAATCCATCGCCATGCCTGGTGCGTTGTTGTGGTCTCCCGAATCACCGAACTTATATGTCCTAGAGACGAGCACTGGCGGCGACACCGCCTCAACTCGCTTCGGTATGCGCGAGTTTCGCTTCGATACCGCCACCAAACGCGCATACCTCAATGGCCGCGTCTATTTCATGCGCGGTTCAAACATCACGCTCCACAGGTTCTTTGAAGATCCTTTATCCGGCACGCTGCCGTGGGATGAGACGTGGGTCCGGAAGTTGCTCGTCGAAATCCCTCACGAAATGCACTGGAACAGTTTTCGGTTCTGCATCGGTCCCGTACCGGATCAATGGCTCGACATCGCGGATGAAGCAGGTCTTCTGATTCAGAACGAATATTTTGTCTGGACCGGTCACGACTGGCATGGTCCTGAGAACCAGGTGCATTTCGACACCGATGAGATGATTCATGAATACACGGAATGGATGCGGGACAACTGGAACCATCCCAGCGTCGCCATCTGGGACGCAAACAACGAAACCTGGGATCCGGCATTCGGCGAGAAAATCATCCCAGCGGTTCGTGGTCTCGATTTATCAAACCGGCCGTGGGAGAACAGCTACAATCCGCCCGTTGGCCCGGACGACCCCGTCGAAGATCATCCCTACGAACATCAGGACATGGCGGACGGCGGTCCACCGTTCATTATGACCACCCTGGAGAGTTCGAGCACGAAAGCTCCGGGAGCGCCGAGCGGTCACGCTCTCATTCTGAATGAGTATGGCTGGCTGTGGTTGAATCGAGACGGAAATCCAACCGAGCTCACGAAGAACCTCTACCCAGCTCTGCTCGGCAAGAATTCGACTGCTGAAGAACGACTGGCGCTCAATGCCTATCTGCTGGCTGGCCTAACCGAGTACTGGCGAGCGTACCGCCAGTATGCCGGTGTGCTCCATTTTGTGTATCTGACCAGCAGCGATCCCGCGGGATACACGTCAGATCATTTCCAGGACGTTAGAGCGCTCAAACTTCATCCCGAGTTTCGTGACTACATGAGCAACGCGTTTGCGCCGGTGGGAGTGTATCTCAGCTTTTGGCAGTCGTCGGTCGAGGCGGCGAGCGTTCAATCGCTGAAGGTAATGCTGGTCAATGATGAAGACCGGCAGGTCGAGGGCACTATCACTCTCGCGCTGGAAAACACAAAGGGCGAACGAGTAAACAGTCAGACAAGAAGTTTCACGATCGCTCCGCTCGGCCAGAACACAATATACGACGGCTTCAAGTTCCCAGGCACGACTGGCGATTTCCTGTTGCGGGCTATCATCGAATACGGAGAAAACGGTGCCGAGGTCTCGACGCAAAGCCGCCGCCATGTCAAAGTCACCCTGCCGTCAGGAAAGGGACACTAAGTATCGTGATCGATCCTCCCGGTATTGACATCCTAGGTCGTGGGTTCATGGAATTGCGGAATGGCTAAGCGGTCGAACTACGACAAGTTCCCCTCCATACGAGTTCCGGTTGGGCCTGAATCTGTATGCCAGGGTTGGAGAGACATTGTTGCACGCATCTCTGGCGAGGTCGCACGCGGAGCACAGAGAATTTCCGTGGAGATCTATCCGGGAGTTTTCGAGGAGCAAGTGCTCGGAGCGTTCGTTGAAGGTTTGCGTCCCGCGCACACGTTTTGTGCCAGCGATTGCTGGAAGACTCCGGGGGAAATCGATGCGATGATTCGCAGCGATTTGACCGATGATCCGGTTTTTGGCCGCATCAGCCGGCTCACAATCGAGGACTTCGCTGATCCGCAGCGTACGGCGCGGCTTCGAGAGGCCTGCCGAGCGGCGGGAGGCGTAACTCTCATATTCGGCACGGGAACCGCACTCGTAACTCCTGAACCCGATGTACTGATTCTGGCGGATCTTGCTCGTTGGGAGATCCAGTGCCGTCAGCGCGCCAACCAGATTGGAAACTTTCCGGCGGGAGACAGGCACCAATCCGCTGCGGCGAAATACAAGCGCGCTTTCTTTGTCGACTGGCGCGTAGCGGATCGGGTCAAGCAGGCTCTTCTTGCCCGCATCGACTATCTGCTTGACACCAACGATCCAGATGCACCGAAGATGTGCACGGGAGAGGCTTTCCGTGCGGGACTGCGATGCGCATTGAACCGACCCTTTCGTGTCGTCCCGTTTTTCGATCCCGGTCCCTGGGGTGGACAATGGATGCGCGAAGTGTGCGACTTGCCGGATGGTCCGCCGAACTACGCATGGTGCTTTGATTGCGTTCCAGAAGAAAACAGTCTGTTGTTAGATGTGGCCGGGGTGAATATCGAGATTCCGGCGGTGGATTTGGTGCTCCACCATCCCCGTGAACTGCTTGGCGATGCCGTGTATGCCAGATTCGGCGCTGAGTTTCCAATTCGCTTCGATTTTCTCGACACCATGCGGGGCGGCAACCTGTCGCTGCAGGTGCATCCTCTCAAGCAGTACATCATCGACAATTTCGGTATGGCCTACACACAAGACGAAAGCTATTACTTGCTCGATGCGGCGCCGGACGCAAGCGTATACCTGGGGCTGAAGACCGGCATCGACCGAAAGGCTATGATCAGCGAACTGGGTCACGCACAAGAGAACGGCGCACCGTTTGAGCCGTCGAACTACGTAAACAGATGGCCAGCTCGCAAACATGACCACTTCCTAATTCCAGCGGGCACGATCCACTGTTCTGGCGCCAACAGCATGGTTTTGGAAATCAGCGCGACGCCATACATCTTTACCTTCAAGTTATGGGATTGGGGCCGGCCCGGACTGGATGGCCGCCCCCGCCCGATTCACTTGGAACACGGCGCCGCCAACATTCAGTGGAATCGGGATACAGAATGGGTACGAAAGAATCTGTTGAATCGTATCGAGAAGGTCGGCGAGGGCAACGGTTGGATCGAAGAAAGGACCGGATTGCACGAACTGGAATTTATCGAAACGAGAAGGCATTGGTTTAGTTTTCCTGTGGAACACGACGCGTGCGCTGGAGTGCACGTTCTGAACCTCGTGGACGGAGAAGAGGCAATCGTGGAAAGCCCGTCCGAAGCTTTCGAGCCGTTTCACGTTCACTATGCCGAAACGTTTATTGTGCCGGCGCAGGCAGGAAGGTACAGCATCAGACCGGCAGACGGTGTACGTCAGTGTGCAACCATACGGGCAGCAGTGAGGACGAAACCATGAAATTCGATCCCGGCATCGGTGTAGTTCCCGTCCATGAGCCTCTGGGATTTCGTTATGAACTCGGCGCGTTCGGCCCGCAACCCGAAATGCGCTCGCTGGATGCAATTCGGGCAAGTCTGCGTGACCCCGCCTGCGCCGGGCCAGATCCTGCTTATGCCATCGTAATGGACATCGGCCGCGATGAGGTTCGAGCCGAACTCGAACGAAGAATGCTCCTCTTTGGCGCGGTGATCTACGCATCGGGAAAACTCGGCGACGAACCGGTGCGCAGCCAAGGGCATGTGCACCACGTCTCCTCGCACAGCGGGTGGTCTCCACCTGAGGTGTACGAGATTTGGGACGGAGCGACCTACGTGTATATGCAGGAGTATGCGGCTGACGATCCGGGGCGCTGCTATGCGATTTTAGCCAAGCCTGGCGAGATCGTGGTGGTACCTCCCGCATGGGCGCATGCGGCAATGAGCGCGGACCCTTCAGCTTTCATGGCTCTGGGTGCCCTTTGCGACCGCGAATACAATTTCGACTATGACGCGATCAGGAAACACAAGGGCCTCGCGTGGTATCCAGTCGTCACCCCAAACGGCGGAATCGAATGGGTGCCCAATCCTCGCTACCAAAGGACCACCCTTGCCGTGCGGCCCCCCAGAGACTATTCAGCACTCGGCTTTGTGCGAGGAAGTTCCCTTTACGAACAAGCGGTTCGGGGCCTCGATCGGTTTGCCTGGGTCGCAAATCCGGCTCTTTGCGCAGACGTTTGGAAACACTTCGAGCCCTGAAACTCATTACTTGTCTTCCGGATGGTCTTCAGGCGGCGTGCCAAGTCTCGAGCCGCCATTTGCCTGGATGCGTTCTGCTTCCGAGAGTTCGCGGCTCGCGCTTTCTTCTCGTCCTAACCGGCCATAGGCATCCGCCAGGAGCCGGTGCGGGTCAATGGCATCCGGGCGAAGCGCTGCGGCCTTCTGCAGCAGAGGAATGGCGTCCTCGGCTTTCTGTTGTTTGATGTACATGCGCCCCAATAGGAGATTGGCGGGAAAATTCTTCGGATCCCAGCGCAGCGCGTCCTTGAACTCGGCTAGCGCTTCATCATTGCGCGATGTCTGCTGATACACCATTGCCAAATAGAAATGCATCATCGCCGAGCTATTCATCTGGGAAACGGCAGCTTCAAACTGCGGCGCGGCGTCGTTCCAGCGTCCGGTCTTCACAAGGGCGCATCCCAGTTCGTAATGTGCGAGAGAATTGTCGGGCGTCGTCTCGACCACATGCTGAAGCGGCGGGATTGCTTTCTGATATTCCTTCAGCGAGACGTAAGCACGGCCTAGAAGCAAATAAGCCGTCAGGGCATGGGGCTCCTGCTTCACAACCTCCTCGAGGATCGGCACCGCTTCCTGATACCTTGCATTCTCTGTGTGAACCATTGCTTCGTACAGGAGATTTGCAATGGCGATCTTTTGTTTGGGATCTGGTCCTGCCTCACCGTTCGTGTCATTGAAAGCGGTTGCATCCGATCCCATGTACCCCAGAGCGTGCAGGTTTTCGGTCTGTTCCGCCGTCAACTGCGTTTTTTCCTTGCTCTCCGCGACGGTCTTGCGACGGAACTCCGCCATCTGCGCGGCCGCAGTCTCCGCGACTGCTTTCGAGTCGGGAGCCAGGTTATGCATTGCCCCGGGGTCCGCTGTCTGGTCGTAGAGTTCGCGTTCCGGAGCATCGACGTACAAGTAGTTCCCTGTCCGCCACGCTTTTAGCATGCTCCAGCCGAACGAAAGATGACCGTATCCGCTTTCCGAATAAATGGCACGCGTCGAACTGGGGGCGCTGTGCTCTCCAGATTGAACCGCCTTGTCCGTCGTCATGAAATGCAAAAGCGATTGGCCCTGCATGGCATCCGGAACCGGAAGATGCAGCGCGCGCAGAATGGACGGCGCGACGTCTACCAATCCGACCCGTGTCTCCACTCTCGTCGCAGTATGCTGGCGAGGAAGTTTGAACAGCAGCGGAATGTGGATCGTCTCGTCATAGAGAAAAATGCCATGATGCGTTTCGCCGTGTTCTCCGAACGCCTCGCCATGATCGGCCATGACGGCAATCAGGCAGGCATCGAAAAGATTTCGTGCCCGCAATTCACCGAGGAGCTTTCCGACAACCGAGTCTGTGTAAGCAATTTCCCCGTCGTAGGGCTCTGCCTGATAGCGCGTTCGATATGGCTCCGGAGGGCTGTAGGGATCATGCGGATCGTAAAGATGCACCCACAAAAAGAACGGGCCAGCGGGGTGTTTGCTCAGCCATGCGACTGCCCGACTCACAACCTCTTCGCCGCGGCGCTCCAAGCTATGGTAGTTGTCCTCCCCGGGGCGTCGGCGATGGAACCCAGCATCGTAAACGTCAAAACCCCGTTCAAAACCAGGAGCCAATTTCGTTGGGTCGAGGACTAGTGCGCCTACGAAAGCAGCGGTCTTGTACCCGTTTCGGTGAAGGATCTCCGGCAGAAACGGAAGCCCCTTTCCCAACGAGTCTCCCATATAGCTCACGTGATTGAACTGCGGGTAGGTCCCGGTCAGGATAGCGGCGTGAGATGGCGTGGTCAGCGGAACCTGGGCGTAGGCACGAGAAAAGACGGTCGCCTGGTGCGCCATACCATCCAGATTCGGCGTAAGTCCGCGATCTGATCCCAGGAACCCCATGCGGTCGGCGCGGGTCGTGTCCAGCGTGATCAGAACAACATTGGGATGGGACGGGGCGCGCGACTTGAATGGCGCTGAAGCCGTGGTTTGCGCCCAGCACGACAAAGACACAATCCACGGCAATGCTCTTCTCGCGAAACGCATGACTGGGGGCCAGTTTACATCCAGGAACAACGATGAATTCACGTTTTGTTCGACATCACGTTTTTTTCGACTTGACTACCGTTTCCTGTGTGGCGTATGCTTTCGCCAATTTCTGTGGGTATGTAACCGGTTTCATTCGTGCCGGTGCCAGGGGACGCCGATTGTCGGGCTGGGGGATCTTCAATGAAATTCAAGCCTTTCGTCAATACGTTTAGCATTGTCGTTGTCGCATTGTGCCTAGCCACGCCTGGCCTCGCGCAATCGGTCTTTGGAACCATTCTTGGCTCCGTGACTGACGCATCGGGGGCAGTCGTGGCCAACATTGTGATCAAGGTCACGAACCAGGGCGAAAACATTTCGCGCGAAGTGCGCACCGACGCCCAGGGAAATTACCAGGCTGAAAACCTGAAGGAAGGGCTTTACACGATTACGGTTCAAGCCCAGGGCTTTCGCGAAGTAACGGTGAAGGACATTCGGTTGACGGCGCGGCAAATCGTGCGTACCGACCTGAAACTGGCGGTCGGAACCACGAGTGAGAACGTCACCGTAGTAGCGAATGCCGAACTCATCAACTCCGAGTCCCAAGCCATTTCCACCAGCATCACCAGCACCGAGGTGCTGGGGCTGCCTGCGAACTACCGCGGCGCTGGCAGCACCAGCCCGTATAACCTGTTGGCGTTTCTCCCCGGCGTCACAGGCGACAAGTATGGCGATATCTCGGTCCAGGGAACAGGGACCAATCAAGTCCAATATACGATTGATGGTATTGATACATCCAGTGTGCGCTATGCCGGCCCTCAAGTAGACATGTTCCCCTCAGTGGAAAGTATTTCAGAAATGAAGGTGCAAGGCGCGGGGGGCGGCGCGGAGTATGGCGGCGCAGCGGACATTACGACTACCAGCAAGTCGGGCAGCAACGTATTCCATGGGTCTGTATTTGAGTATTTCCAGAATGCGGCCCTGGATGCTGTGCCTTTCGGCGCCACCGCGGGTAAGCCGGCCAAGAGCGCTAACACCTTCGGAGCTTCCCTCGGCGGACCCATCTTTAAGGGCCACACCTTTTTCTTTGGCGACTACGAAGCCATGCGGTATCGAACTCAGACGGTCCTCCACGAGACAGTGCCCACCCAGGCCATGTGGAGCGGCGACTTCAGCAATGTCTTCCAGAACGACGGCGTTACTCCTGTAATCGTGAATCAGCTCAACGGAACACCCTTTCCGGGCGACGCCATACCTGCCGCTCAGATCAATACGGTAGCCACCAAGATTCAACCGTTTTATCCGTTGCCCAATTCTGGCAACCCGAACGCTTTCGTTGAGGGTGCGATCAACTACGTCAAGAACGTTCCCAATCCCATCCTCTCCGACCAGTTCGATATTCGCATCGACCACACCATTAATTCCAAGCAGAACATGTTTGGACGCTGGACCTACAAGAATATCAGGACTGTGAATCCGAGCGCGACCGACCAACTCCTCCCCTCCGAAAACGACTGGGAACACGACAACCAGATCGTGATCGCTCACAACTACGCCATTACTCCAAACCTGATCAATGAATTGCGAGTGGGACTCAGCCGCGGGAATCACGGCGGGACCTTTGGGTTTAATGGAGCGAACTTCATGCAAACGCTGGGTCTCAATCTAGGTCCCCCCAATGGCCTTGGTCCCCACTTCGGTCCCGGCGGATTCCCCGAATTTGCCTTCGAGAGGTCCGGCATCACCAGAATTTTCCACCCCCAGATCAACCCGCTGCTCTCCAATACCCTCCAGTTCAGTGAGAACCTGACCTGGACCAAGGGAAAGCACACCATGAAGTTTGGCTTTGACCTCCGCAAGCTCCAAATGACCAATGTCTGGAGCGACACCAACGCGGATGACTACGGCGATTTCTATTTTAATGGCGAGTACACGAACCTTGATTTTGCCGAGTTCCTGCTGGGAGTCCCGTACTATACCTACGTTGTCCACACGCCGGGGCTTATCGATGGCAAGACCACGCACTACTACGGTTACGCTGCGGATACATTCAGAGCCACGCAAAAACTGACGTTGGACGCTGGCGTACGGATTTCGAGGTTACCACCGTTTATCGATCCCATTAACCTCACCAACTTCGATCCCAGCGTCCCCGGCACAGGGCGCGTGATTTTTTCCTCGGATCCCAGGTCCCTGGCGGCGACGCAGCCTCTGTTCGCACAGGCCGTGAATCTCTGCAACACACCAAACACAATCCCTAACTATGCCGGCCCCAACCCGGCTATTCCCTGCACTCCCTTCTTGACCTCCACACAGGCGGGGTGGCCGAAAGGGTTGCGCGAGACTTACACAGACTTCGCTCCTCGCCTCGGTTTTGCATATCGGCCATTTGCGGACAGCAATACGGTGATTCGCGGCGGCATCGGCATTTTCGATGTTACGACTTTGGGGTCGGTATTTTACTCCGTTGCCGGCGTCCACGATGGCTTCCTGGCTGCGTATGAGAATCCGGGGTCTTGCGCATCAGCAGGAGCGTGCTTTGAATTCCCCGCCGTCGCGAGTAGTAGCACGCTGAGCGGGTATGGTAGCCAGAACTACAGGACTGCGAATCAGCGCTACAAGAAGGACCCCTACAGCATCCAGTGGAACTTAACCGTCGAGCGCGTGCTCCATGGCAACACCGCCCTGCGTGTGTCGTATATTGCCAACCGCGGGGATCAGCTCACCTGGGGGCCGGATCTTAATCAGCGGCTTCCTTCCGCCGACCCATCTGGCAATCCCAACCCGATACCGTTTCCAGCCTTTCGTAGCATCTATAGCCGGAACGGCGGGGCAGTCAGCACCTATGAATCGATGCAGACCGAGGTAATCCATAAGTATTCCCACGGGCTCACCTTCCAATCTACCTGGACGTGGGCGCGCAACCTCGCGGACACAGAATCGTGGCCCGGCTCCGTCTTTTCCGGGGAAGTTACGGGCTTTCAGATGAACTCATATAATCTAAGAGGGGATTACGGGAATGTCGGTGGGACCCGCAAACATCGCTGGATTACGACCATGGTCGACGAGCTTCCGATTGGGAAAGGGCGCTACCTCCTGGGCAACGCCAATGGCGTGCTGAACGGGTTCGTCGGAGGTTGGCGGCTGAGCACTATTTTCTTAGCTCAAACCGGACCGTTCCTGACTCCGTTCCTGCAATATGACACCTCCGAGAACTCCCATAATGGCTTTAATCGGCCCGACGTGTTCGGCCAGCCCAACCTCTCCAATCCTACCCCCCAGCGTTGGTTTAACGCCAACGTATTCGCCTGCCCCGGCGAGGCCGAAGGGCAGGACCTCTCCGGAGTACAGTTGAACTGCACGACGGGGCCGATTGGCCGCTTTGGCAACTCTCACGTGGGGACGCTCATTGGCCCCAAGACAGTTAATTTCTCCCTGGGACTCGGCAAGAGCTTCCGGGTCACTGAGCGATTTACGGTGAAGTTCGAGAGCAGCTTTACAAACGTCCCCAACCACATAAACTACGATGATCCGGGCAACAATCTGACGAACGGCCAATTCGGGCTGGTTACCAGTGCTCGCTCCGGTGACGCCGGAGGGAGCCGCGTCGGGCAGCTTGCGTCGAGAATTGAGTTCTGATCTGGACGGAAGTCTTGAACTAAGTCTGTGTGCTGGCCGCCGCCTAAAAGGTGTCGGCCAGTGTTTTCATCGGTTGAAATGGTGAGGTTTCGTATGGGTTTGCGCAGGTTTCCATCACTACTATTTCTTCTCCCTTTGCTCGCCGGGTCTTTCCTCGGTCAGGTTCAAAGCGCTGGCAAGCCCAAACCCCGCGTGATCGTGATCGGGGTGAATGGAATGGAGATGGACGTGATTCGCCCGCTGCTGCTGAAGGGCGATCTTCCGAACCTGGCAAGGGTTATCAAGAATGGCGTCCATGGCAAGCTGCGCACTGTCGACGCACCCAACTGCCCCCGGGTCTATTCGACCATGTTCACCAGCACGCAGCCGGCCGAGCACGGCGTTACTGGCTTTGTGGTCGGCGGAATCACTGCCAACACGAACATGTTGAAGCAGGAGCCTTTCTGGTCCGTGCTTTCGAAGCGCGGAATTACAGTCGGCATGGCTAACGTTCCGGCGACTTTTCCTGTCCTGCCGGTGAACGGGTACATGATCAGTGGCATGTTGACCCGGGGCAGGAATTGCGAAGACGGCATTCTCTGCGCCCCGAAGCTTTCAGAGGTCGAAGGTGGCGATGCGGTTTATCCCGCCGCTATGAAAGCAGAATTGCTCAAGAACGTGGGCGACTTTTACATTGATTGCGAGCGCATGCCCTCGGCGGAGCAGTTGAACGGACACGAGACCGAGGTCATTGATGGTTGGCTGAAGAAAGTCCAACTGATCCGGGATCAGCAGACGCAGCTGTTCGACTATTTGCTGACTAACCATTCCACGGATTTTACCTGGATGGTGCAATCTTGCGAAGACCGCACCGGCCACTGGCTCTATCCCATCGCGCCCTACAATGTCGGCTATAACCCGAAGGTGAATAACGTTCGGAACGATGCCTTTCCTAACCAGTACATCGCCTTCGATAAGGTGTTGGGCACAATCCTGAAGCACGCAGACGATAATGCGTATGTCTTTATCGTTTCCGACCATGGCATCAAGCCGCTGCGCGAATTCGAGGAGACCGATCCGCATGCGCACATGGATCACGAGAAAACGACTCCCGTGATCGCCAAGCACGATTTCGCCGACGGAGATGATGTGCCCGGTTCATTCTTTGCCATGGGGCCGGGAATCAAGCACGGCCTGCGCCTGATGGGTTTCGAGGCCTCCGTTTACGACATTGCACCGACGGTTCTGTACATTTACGGTATCGAGCAACCGAAACAGATGCGAGGGCATGTGTTGAAAGCGATATTCGACGGTTCACAGGAAAATGTCGCGCAGAAATGATCGCCGCAGTGGCAGGCGATAAACCGGTTCACGGTCGTGAATCTTTCCGCATAGTCTTTGCCCGCTTCTCCGCGTGTTCTGCCTTTTCCTTTTCCCCCAAGGCAGCATAGCCCTGCGCGAGTAGGTCGAATATTTCAGGGCTGGTGGATTGCTGGGTCACCATTCCCTCCAACTGCCTTACGGCCTCGAGTACTTTCCCCGACGCAAGTTGCACTTTTGCCTTTCCGAGTTGAGCCTCCCCGTTTTCCGGTTGAAGCAACAATGCGGCTTCAAACTCGTCTTCCGCAGCCTTCAGATCTCTCAGCCTAAGGTCAACATGGCCGAGCAGCAAACGCGCATCAAGATGGGTGGGATTGACCTTCAGACTTGCTTCTAACGCTTCCTTGGCGCCGGCGAGATCGCCATTTCCTTCCTTGGCTCGAGCTTCGTCGAAGGCAACCGTCGAGTCGGCCGTGCGCAACTGACGCGCCAGGCTTAGATGGTGCACTGCTTTTGGGTAGTCTTCCACCTGCAATTCCATATGCCCTAACTCACCGAGGGCCGCTCCCGATTGGGGATCGAGATCCACTACCTTCTCGAGGGCGGCACGAGCCTCGCCGGATCGTCCGTCCTCGGACGCGATCATCGCCTGGTGCAGAAGGTTCTGCTCCTCGATCTTGTCCTTCGGATCGGGCAACAACGATGGCTCCGCCGAGTTGGTTGAGCTTTCGGCGTCCGCGCGAGTCAAGTAGCCCAAGGCCTTCAGTTCGTCGATCGTGCTTTGGGGAATTGACCGAGCGGAGGCTGAAGTCGGGGACGCCTTCCTGCGCCCATCCGCCAACATAGCGCGAAACCTCTGCACACTCGCGTCCCACGGCGCGTAGTTATTTGTTTCTTCCCGCGGGTCGCGGTTTAGGTCATACAGCTCAGGGCGGGGCCCTTCGATGAATTTCAAGCCGTCTGCACGAATGGAGCGAAGCGGCGCCCAGCCGAAACGCAAGGGATAGTCGGTCTCTCCGAATACGATCCGGTCGCGGTCCTCCCCAGAAAAATAAGGTCGCAGCGACTCGCCGTCCAGACGCGTTGGCGGAGAGACGTGCAGCAGATCAAGGATGGTCGGAAGGATATCCAAGGTCCGCACTTGCGCTTTCACGACCCTCCCCGCAGTCTGCTGATTCGGAACTTTCATGATCAAAGGCACGTGCGTGGTCGAATCATAGAGAAAGATTCCATGCGTTTCCTCGCGATGCTCTCCCAAGCCCTCGCCGTGATCTCCAACCACCACGATGATGGAGTGGTCATACCAGGCGTGTTTTTTCAGGAACGAAACAAAACCCGCCAAAACCGAATCCGCATAAGCAATCTCGCCATCGTACAAGCGCTCCTTGTAGATTTCGGAGTAAGGTGGAGGAGGTTCGTAAGGATCATGAGGATCGTAAAGATGGATCCAAACGAAACGCGGGGACGCGGGATGCGCGTTCAACCAGGCACTCGCATGTTGAACGACAACTTCTCCCCGCCGCTCCAGCCGGCCCCATCGCGATTTGGTCCGGGCCGGGTGCGGGAAATTATCATAAAAATCGAATCCTCGGTCCAACCCAGGCGCGAATTCTTTGCTGTCTAGAACGACAGAGCCGATAAATGCTGCCGTTTCGTAGCCTTGCTTTTTGAGCAACTCAGCCAGAGTCTGATTCTTGCCTGCCAAAGGTACGGCGAAGTCTGTCACCCCGTGCGTGCTCGGTAGCAGTCCGGTCAGGATCGAGGTGTGTGACGTATTGGTGATCGGGCTGGGCGTGAAAGCTTGTGCAAAAAGGACGCCATCTTCGGCCAGCGCATCCAGTGCTGGCGTTTTGATGCGATCGTATCCGTAGCAGTGAACATGGTCCGACCGCAGGGTATCAATCGTTATCAGGAAAACGTTGGGAGGAGTCTGCGAGTCTCTCTGGTTTTGGCCTGCGAGGCAGGTCGCCACGATTGCCCACAAAACCGGCAGCGTTCTGACGGCCCGCATAGTCATCAGCCTAGCACACCGCAGGTATCTTGCCATGGCAGGAAATGAGCGTCAGAAATTTTCCTCTATCAACGCATAAAAGACTAAAGAGAAGAGTCACGGCCTAGTGCTGAAGATCTATACCAAAGGCGAACGCGTGCTCCGCATCGAAGTTATCGTGCACAACACCAAAGCGTACCGGTGGGGACGATCCCTGCCGTGTTTTTCGGAGATCGTCCTCCGCCTCCGTGGCATTCTGGAGAGATTCTTAGATGCCGGGGGCTGCATAGATGCCTGCTTCGTCAGCGACGATACGATGGAGAATCTTCCCCAGCCTACGCACGTGGGGCAAACCAAGGTCGGTGGAATCGATCTCAACAAGCCTAGAATGCGCCGGGTAGACTACGCGG
>Ga0182024_10005190_pt1 | contig 29358 bp, 25 predicted proteins | sample P32metaG_FD_120480 | JGI IMG/M metagenome (GOLD analysis project Ga0182024, IMG submission 120480) | Permafrost microbial communities from Stordalen Mire, Sweden - P3-2 metaG (Illumina Assembly) | ecosystem: Environmental > Terrestrial > Soil > Wetlands > Permafrost | place: Sweden: Stordalen...
AGGACGGTGATAAAGATGAAGATCGCCGCGCCGCCGCGCGGGCTCTTAGTTTGCATATACCAGTGAAATCCAGCGTTCGACCGCGCGGTCGATCCGGGCGCGGTCGTGCGTCGCGACGAGGTCCAGTAAGAAGCCGCGAAATCCCGCGACCAATAGCGTTGCAAGCGAACGGGCCTCGCTGCGGCTGCGCCCCGGAGCCTGCGCACACTTTTCGAGCGCGCGGAGCCATTCGTTTACCGAACGGTCGAGGTAACCGGGAAAACGCGTGCGATCCTGGAGCGCCAGCGCGTAGATTTCAAACGAGAGGCGCGTCAGCGCTTCCCACTCCGGTTTGCTCCACTCCCGCCAGAGCTTTCGCACTACCTCTCGCGGCGTGAGATCGGTGAGCTTAAGCCGCGCCATCATCGCTTGCTGCCGGGCTCGGCCATGGAGGACGATCTCAACGACCAGGTTCTCCTTTGACTCAAAGTAGTGAAGCAGGACGCGGGGACTTGAACCCACTGCCTTTGCCAGCGGGCGCAATGAGAGATCGGCCAGACCGTGCCGGCAAACGTAATCGACGCAAGCCTCGAGCAGCTCCCTGCGGCGGCCCTCGTCCGGGGTTCTCGACACGCGTTATCCTAGCATACTTGAAACAGTCGTTTCAAGTATGCGCGTTGCCGATTTAATGTTCGGGTGCGTCAGGTCGTCGCGGGGCAGTCCTGCGCGACAACCTACTCCGGTAAGGCACATACGACGAAACCTAACCCAAGCGAACCCGCCGCCGCAGGGAAGCGGTCGAGTGCATGGGGCTTTAATTCGGTAGCGTATTCGGGATCGTCGTGAAGCCGCCCGTGTAGATGCTGTAGCTGTAGCCGTCGCCGTAGGGGCCGCCGCCAGTTGCGTCGGGATACGTGCGCGAATCGATGAATGGAAAACCGCTAACCGTCGCGTCGAAGAAGTAGATGTTCTTCGAGCCGGCGTCCAAGCGGAAGATCCCGGCGCAATACTGCGCGTTGAGGTTTTGCTCGGTAAACCTGCTCTTGCGGTAGGGTGGCGGATATATCAGCATGATCCCCTCATAGCCGCCCGCGCAGAGATCGGGGTTGTCGACGACGATGAGATCGTCGGTCTTCGGGTCGACGCCAACGCCCCCGATATAGCCTTGTTCCGGCTGGAGCTTCAACCGCTTGCAGTGCCGGCCCTTGGCCGGATATTCGACGATGCCCATGGAGTTGCTCGGCTCGTAGCCGTCGACGAAGACGTCGCCCTCGTTGTCGACGGCGATCGCCTCGGCCAGGGTGATGTCGGCACAAGTGATCTCTTTCTCAGTGTACGAACCCGCGGCATAGGCCGTAACGCTGGTCTCGTTCATCGCGTAGATATTGCCCTTCGTGTCGATGGCGACGTCGTATGGGCTGCCGTAGTCATCGGCATAGCTCTTCTCGCTGCGAGTCTTTACATCGTAAGTGACGATCGCCGCGGGCGCCCCCGCGCTCACGATGACGATGACGTCGCCGTTGGCGGCCATCGCGCCGGCTTGATAGATGCCCAGCGGTCCGGTAAACGCGATCGGATTCTCGCTTGGCCCCTTCTTCGTCGGCCAGTAGATGAGGTCGCTGGTCGTTTCGTTGATGGAGATCAACGCGGGTTTCTTGATACTCACGTCACGCTGAGCTTGTGCGAGCAGAACGCGCGCCTCTGTTCCGGCGGGAACCGGCGGCGACGCATTCCCTCCGTTGCACGAGGCGGCAAATGCAAGGCCGAGCATCGCAATAAGGCGCCCGAGACTCGACGCGTTGCGCATGAAGGTGAGCCCTCCTTGAAATGACGCGGTTTGATGCGTTAAGTCAATTTCCTGGCGGGCGCTCAAGGGGAAAACCCCCCGTGTGCCTCAGGTATATCATCTTGACATTTGTAAAGTTCCGCCTAGGCTTGAGGGGTGGGGCAGTTTGCGGATCTTTTGAACTCAGCGATCGATGAGGCGCGGCTCACCGCCGCCGAGGTAGCCGAGAGCTCGGGTTTGACAGAATCGGCGATCTCGTTGCTCCGCGCCGGCCGGCGAGAGCCCTCGTACCGTACGCTGCAGCGCCTCGCCAACGTCTTCCCTTCCTTGGCCGAGCAGTTGGGCCGGGTCGGAAGCCCGTTCGATTCGATTGAGGGCGCGATCGCAGATATTCGGGCCGGGAAGATGGTCGTCGTCCTCGACGACGAGGACCGCGAGAACGAAGGCGACGTCGTAATGGCGGCGACCATGGTCACGCCCAACGCCATCAACTTCATGCGCAAGCACGCCGGTGGATTGATCTGCGTGCCGCTGCCCGGCGCTCGGCTCGATGAGCTTCACATTCCGCAAATGGTGCGCGACAACACGGCCGTCCACGAAACGGCGTTCACCGTCTCCGTCGAGGCCCGAGGGATGACGACGACGGGCATCTCCGCCCACGACCGCGCCGCCACCATCAAACGTTTACTCGACCCTGAAGCGAAGCCGGCAGACTTTCTGCGGCCCGGGCACACGTTTCCGTTACGTGCCCGTGAAGGCGGCGTCTTGGTCCGAGCCGGACAGACGGAAGCGGCCGTCGACTTGGCGCGGCTCGCGGGACTTTACCCCGCCGGCGTCATCTGCGAAATTATGGCCGACGATGGAACGATGGAACGCTTGGAGGGTCTGCGCAGTTACGCCGACCGGCACGAGCTCAAATTGATTACCGTAAAGGATCTTATCGCGTACCGCATGCGCACGGAGAAGCTCGTCAGGAAAATCGCAGAGTTCGATCTGCCCACGTTGTTCGGAGACTTCAAGGGCATCGCGTATGGCACCGCCATTGACGAGAACACGCACGTCGCGTTGGTTATGGGCGAGATCGGGGACGGCAAGGACATTCTCGTCCGCGTACACTCGGAATGCATGACCGGCGACGCCTTACACTCGATCCGCTGCGATTGCGCGGCCCAGCGCGATGCCGCGATGCAGCTGATCGCTCAACAGGGCCGCGGCGTCTTTCTCTATCTGCGACAGGAGGGCCGCGGCATCGGGCTTGCCGATAAGCTGCGAGCCTACGAACTTCAAGACCGCGGCGCCGACACCGTCGAAGCAAATCTCGCTCTGGGTTTGCCGATCGATAAGCGCGATTACGGGATCGGCTCCCAGGTTCTCGCCGACCTCGGCGTCAAAGAGATGCGCCTGATCACGAACAACCCCAAGAAAATCTTCGGCCTCGAGGGGTACGGCCTCAAGATCGTGGGACGAATGCCGTTGCAGACGACGCCTACGGCTCACAATAAACATTACATCGACACGAAGCGCTCCAAGCTGGGTCACCTGCTCGACGAAGTCGTTGCATCGTGAAGTCCAAAGGCGCGCGGGAAACGGTAAAACCCGATTGTGAGGGACGGCGCTTCGCGATCGTCGCCGCGCGCTTCCATGCCGACATCGCCGATTTTCTCGTGGATGGCGCGCGGCGAGCGTTGCGCGACTGCCGCGTCAGCGACGATCACGTAAGCCTCTTTGAGGTTCCCGGTTGTTTCGAGCTGCCGCTCGCGTGCCTAAACTTAATCGAAACCGATACCTTCGACGGGTTGGTCGCGCTGGGCGCCGTCATTCGCGGGGAGACGCCGCACTTCGACTTTGTGGCGGGTGAATGCGCGCGCGGCATCATGGACGTTCAACTGACGAGCGGCATCCCGATCGGCTTCGGCGTGCTCACGACCGATACTCTCTTGCAAGCGGAAGAGCGCGCCAATCCCAATGGCGGAGATAAGGGCTACGCGGCTGCTTTGGCGGCGGCGTCGCTGCTAACCCTGACGGTCGGAATGCCGCGCGCCGGCTTCCGGAGCTAGCGTGAACGAATTTATCCCCGTCGCCTGGGACGGCGATGGCGTGCGCTATCTCGATCAACGCTTGCTGCCGCACGAAGTGCGCTACGAACGCGCTCGCTCGGCCGCCGAGATCGAAGGCGCGATCATGAGTCTCGCAATCCGCGGCGCGCCCTGTATCGGCGTCTTCGCCGCGTACGGCGTGGCGCTGCTTCGGAGAACGATCGCCGATGAAGCGCGCTTTCTCGACGCGGCGCGCCGCGTACGCCAGGCGCGTCCGACTGCCGTTAATCTCGCGTGGGCGGTCGACCGCGTTCTTGGCGCAGACGACCCCCTCAAAGAAGCGCAGACGATCCACAAGGAACAGATCGCCATCGATGAAGCAATTGCGGAAAACGGCTTCGAGCTGATTCCAAAGAATGCGCGAATCGTGACGATCTGCAACACGGGGCCGCTTGCGACCGCCGGCGGCGGCACCGCGCTCGGCGTCATCATCGCCGCGCAGCGGGGCGCCAAGAAGCCCCACGTCTTCGCTTGTGAGACTCGGCCGCTCTTGCAGGGTGCTCGGCTGAACTATCTCGAGCTGAGCCAAGCCGGTGTGGACGCCGTGTTGATGGCCGACTCCGCAGCGGCCATCGCGATGAAGCGAAAGGGCATCGACCTGGTAATCGCCGGCGCCGACCGCGTGGCGAGCAACGGCGACACCGCGAACAAGATCGGCACCTACGCCCTCGCGATTCTCGCGGCGCATCACGGGATTCCCTTCTATATTGCTGCGCCCCGCTCGACGTTCGACTTCACGATCGGGAGCGGCGACGAAATCCCCATCGAAGAACGCAGCGCCGAAGAGGTCAGCTCGTTTGCAGGCACTCGGGTCGCACCGGAAGGCGCAGCCGTCTACAATCCGGCGTTCGACGTTACGCCGGGGCATCTCATTACCGCGTTCGTGACCGAATGCGGCATCATCCGGTCGCCGTACGTCGAGTCTATCCCCGACCTCGAACTCCGTCCTCGCGTACCGGTCTACCCAGCTTGAAATTCTACGACTTCCTCGACAAGCAGCCCGCGATCGGCAAGCTCGTCATCGTCGAGGGGACGGAGCGCGCTCTCGCCGAGCGCGCCATGGATGTCCTGCTCGATCGTTTACTGCCGGCCGAGGTGCGCGACCTCAACCTCGCGCGATTCGGACCGGACGACCTCGGCGATATGGCGCACCTTCGCGAGGCCCTGCGCGCGATGCCGTTCCTCGCCGACCGGCGCGTGGTGGTCGTGAGCGAGGCCCAAACGCTGCGTGCGGATCCGCGTCGCGCGCTGTTTGCGGTGACGCAGGACGTTCCGGAGGGAAACACGCTCGTAGTGAGCGACCTACTCTCGCCGCGTAGCGCGCGCCCGCAATCCTTGGGTAGTTTAGCCGGGCGCGCAGCCCTGCGCATCGATACGACGGCCGACGAACAAACGCGTGCGCGCTTTGTCGCCGAAACGCTCGAACGCTTACATGCGACCGCCGAACCGGGCGCCGTCGCCGAGCTCGCGCGAAGCGAGGCCGATTTAACGACCGTCCGCAACGATCTCGAAAAGCTCGCACTTGCCGGCAAAAAGATCACGCTCCCAGAGTTAGCACGCGAAACGCTGACGATTGGAGATCCGAAGGCTTACAAGTACGCAAGTGCGCTCGCCGCCGGCGACACCGCCGAAGCGCTCGCCATTGCGCACGAACTCTTCGACGGCGATCGAGGCGCTGCCGTCGCGCTCCTCTCGGCGCTGGCGGCCGAGAGCCGCTACTTGTGGGAGGCGGCGCGGCCGGGCGGCCAGATTCCCGAGCGGATGCGCTGGCGGGAGCGATCGCTGCGTCCGCTCGCCAGGCGCATCGGTGCTCGGCGCGCTCGCATCGCCTTTGAAGGCGCGGTTCACGGAATCGAATCCATCGTTACGGGCAGGGCCGGCAACGACCCGGACGACCATCGCGCGCTCGTCGACCGGATCAGCGTCGGACTCTCCGAATTCTTACGCCGCTAAGTACTTGATCTGCACCGCTTGACGAAGCGTCGGCGGTACGGTATCCTCCCCGGTTCATGGTAAGCGAGGTCAACGCGCCGAGCATTTTCGCTTCGCGCGGTTTTCGGCGGTATTTTGCCGGTCAATCCCTGAGCTTTGTCGGGGATGGATTGCGCATGCTTTCCGTTCCGCTTTTGGCCTACCACCTGACGCACTCGGCGCTTTCGACCGGCTTGGCCCTCATCTGCGAAGTCGCGCCGTTTTCACTCTTCGCGCTCGTCGGAGGCTCGCTGGCCGACCGGCTCGACCGCCGTAAGCTGATGATCGGCTGCGACGCCGTTCGCTTTGCGGTGATGAGCTTCTTCGCGATTGCGTACGCGGTGCATGTATTAACGTTGCCGATGATCTACGGCGGCTTGGTGATCATCTCGATCTGCGCGGCCGGCTTTCTGGGCGGACAGTCGTCGAGTATCCCGTATCTTCTCGGCAGTAAGCAGTCTACCAAGGCGATCGCCATGCTCTTAGCGGCCGAGAGCACGTCGAATCTCGTGACACCGGCCATCGGCGGCGCGCTCTTCGCATACCTCGGCCCGCTGCCGGCGCTTACGATCAACGCGCTCACGTATTTGGGCTCGCAGCTCTCGCTGGTGTCCATTCCGTCGCTGGGGCCCGAGAAGACGACCGGCCTGCCGACGTTGCGCCATTTTCTCAGTGACGTCGCGCTGGGGTATCGCGCGCTCTGGGCCGACCTCGGCATGCGCGCACAAGCCTTCGTGGCATTCTCGCTCAACATCTTCGGCTTCGGCTGCTATGCGATCCTGATTCCGTTTCTCAAGAAAGGCTTCGACGCTACGGATCAGCAGGTCGGGTTCTTTTTTGCGATCTCGGCGGTCGGCGCGATCGGCGGCGCTTCGGTCGCGGCGCGCTACGGGGATCGCTGGCCCCTCGGGCGCTCTCTAACGCGGGCCTATCTGATCGACGCGCTCCTCTTTATTCCCGTTGCGCTCGTCTCGAATATCTGGCTGGCCGCCTTCTTCTGGGCGAGCTCGAATGCGCTCGCGAACTTTGAGATCGCGCAGATCATCGGGTTTCGCATGCGCGTTACGCCCGAACATATGGTTGGACGGTTGATGGGGGCGGTGCGTCTGCTCGTACTCGCCGGAATGGCGCCGAGTGTGACGTTCTTCGGCTGGGTCGCGGACCATCGCTCGCCGCACGCCGCGATGTCGATCGCATGCATTGGCACCGCCGTCGTCGCGATGGCCGCATTCCTAACTCCGGCAATTCGAAACGAATCCCGCTAGATACTCCAGCGCCATGCGTCCCAGGATTCGACGACCGGGTTGGGATCGAAGCCGTGAAAGTCGACGGAGATTGCTTCTTGCTGGCGCTGCCACCAAAAGAACAGTATCGGATTATCTTGCGCCAGCAGGTGCTCGATTTTAGAATAGGCTGCTTCGCGGGTGGCGCGATCGTAGTTCGACAGCGCCCTTTGCTGTGCGGTGTCCATCGCGCGGCTACAATAGCGCGGGTCGTTATAGCCGTGTGGCGGAAAGTTATTGCAGGTGAGCTCGGATGAGTTGTCCGGATCGATGCCGGCGTACCAACCATAGACGAGCATGTCGAATTTGCCACCGTGCTGGATGCCGCCCATCGCTTGCGGCGCGTAGAGAAGATCCAACGGATAATACTTCACCTCGACGGCGATGCCGATCCGTCGCAGCGCTGCTTGGATCAAGAGGCTCTCCGATCGGTGCGTTGCGGTTGCATTATCGGTGACGAGCAGCAGCTCCAGCGGCCGCCCCTGCTTTGCCACGATCCCGCCGGGGCCGGCGACCCATCCGGCCTGCGCGAGGAGCTGCCGCGCGCCCGCGATATCGAACGGTACGGATCGAACACCCGGGTCGAAGGCCCACATCCAGTTCGGCAGATCCTCCGTCGCGGCGACGGTCTGTCCGTGCGTCAGCGTGAGCGCGAGAGAACGCTTGTCGAGCGCGGCTGCAATTGCGGCTCGCACGCGACCGTCGGTCAGCGCCGGATGGGATAGATTGAACTCCACCCCCTCGAAGCCGTTGACGTTGACCCACACGATCCGCGCGTCAGGCAAGGAGCGGAGCACCGGATACGTCTGAATCGACGGCTGATAGATGTAGTCGAGCGCATGCGCGCGGAGCAGATTGATCGCCGAGTCCTCGTTGGGGACGAAGAGTACCTCGACCCGCTTCAACCCCGGCGCCCCCTCGAAGAAACGGGGATTTGCGTCGAGCAGGATGCGGTCGGCTCGCCGCCATTCCACGAACCGAAAGGGCCCGTCGCCAATCTCGGGCCGCGCATTAAATGGCACGTTGTTGATGTTGGGGTAGCGAGCCAGAACGTGCGCCGGAAGGATATCGTACACCTGATCGCTCTCCGCGAAAAAGGTGTTTACGAAAGGCGAAAAGCGTTTCTTTAAGTGCACGACGACGGTGTGCGCATCCGGCGTGTCGATCGCCCGCACCTCGTCGTACCCGTGGCGTGAGACCGCATCGTTGTTCGGGTTCTCGATCGCCTGCCAAGACCACGCAACGTCGTGCGCCGTTACCGGCACGCCGTCGCTCCAGTAGGCATCGCGGCGCAAGCGATAGGTAATCGTGAGGCCGTCCGCGCTGATGCCCCCGTTAGCCTGCGTCGGAACGGCGGCGGCCAGCATGGGCACGGTACCGCCGCGCGCGTCGGCCGACAGCAGCGGCTCGAACATCAGGCGGTCGATGAAGATCTCGATCGTGGTTCCGGCGAGCAACGGATTGAGGCTCTTCGGCTCCTCGGTGACGGCGATGCGCAGCACGCCCGCATGCGACCACGGATGGCGCATGCCCGGCGCCGAGTCGTTCTTCGTGCACCCCGCCAAGCACGCTACGACGGCTGCCAATAGTGCCGTGGCCGCTTTCATTGCGTTGCTTCTACGGTGACGAGGCCGCGGCTTCCCGTGAGGCGAAGGCCATTTCAAATCCATGGATCATCGTACGTACGCCTCGCCGTTCTCCTGGCGATATGGCCGCGCGGAGCTTCGCTCGCTGTTCTCGGAGCAGAGGCGGCGGCGACTCTGGCGTGCCGTGTGGGTCGCGCTCGCGGAAGCGCAAGCCGCGCAGGGCGTGATCGCGCAGGCCGAGCTGGATGATCTGCGCGCGCACGCCGGCGACATCGACATCGAAGCGGCGCTGGCCATCGAGCGCGAAATCCATCACGATTTGATGGCGGAGATCCGCCTCTTTGCGTCCCAAGCAAAACGAGGCGGCGGAAAGCTCCACCTCGGCGCGACGTCGATGGATATCGAAGACACGGTCGAAACCTATCGACTGCGGCTAGCGCTCTCGTACGTGGGGTCGAATCTGCGCGAGCTGCTTGCCGCCTTCGGTGCGAAGATCCGCGCCTATTCGGATCTCGTCTGCATGGCCTATACGCACCTGCAGCCGGCCGAGCCGACCACGTTGGGCTATCGGTTCGCGAGCTACGCGCAAGACTTGCTCATGGATGACGAGCAATTGCGCTTTGTCTTCAACAATCTCACGACGAAGGGGCTGCGGGGAGCCGTCGGCACCGCGGCGTCGTACGAGCGCCTCCTCGGCGAAAGCGGCCGCTCGGCGGAGATGGAAGCCTATGTGCTCGAACAGTTTGGATTGACGGCTCGCGAGATCAGCACGCAGACCTATCCAAGAAAGCTCGATTATCTGTTGCTCTCGGCGCTGGCCGGCCTCGGGGCGTCACTCTCAAAGTTCGCGGCCGACGTTCGCGTTCTGGCAAGCCCCGGCTTCGGCGAGCTAGGCGAGCCCTTCGCGCAAGCGCAAGTCGGAAGCTCCGTGATGCCGTTCAAGCAAAATCCAATCCTCTCGGAGCGGATCGGCTCGCTGGCTCGATTGTTACCCGGCTACGCCGATGTGACCTGGCAAAACGCGGCGACCAACTTCTTGGAGCGAACGCTTGACGATAGCGCGAACCGCCGCATCGTGTTGCCGGAAGCGCTGCTCTGCGCCGACGAGTTAGTAACGCTCGCTCGCACGGTGATCGAAGGTCTGCGCGTCGAAGAGCGGCGCATCGCACAAAACGTCCGCACGTATGCCCCCTTCTCCGGCACGCAGGCGGTCATGATGGAAGCGGTGCGTTCCGGCGGAGACCGCCAGCTCTTACACGAAGCGTTGCGTAATGCATCGATGGAGGCGTGGGAAGCGGTTCGTCGCGGTGACGAGAATCCGCTTGCGCGACTGTTGACCGAGCCGGCGGAGTTGACCGCACTCGTCGATCCGGCCGAAATACGGCGGTTGCTCGACCCGAGTAGTCACGTCGGCACCGCGCCACAGCGCGCGCGGCTCTTGGCCGACCGCATCGACGCTTTGGAGCCTTTCCCCCGTCAGACCGAGGTGCGCGTGACGTGAACAAAGGCATCGAAATAGCGCGCGGCAAGACGAAGGTGCTCTACGAGAATCCGGGGCAGCCGCATCAGCTCGTCGTCGCACAGACCGATCAGATCTCCTCGGGCGACGGCGTGCGGCGCAACGTGATTGCAGGCAAGGGGCGCCTGGCCGCGCAGACGACCGCGCGCGTTTTTCGCTTGCTCAATCTCTGCGGTCTGCCGACGCATTATCTCACCGGCGGCGAGGACGACGACAACAACGAGATGGTCGTCCGTCGCGCCAACATGATACCGCTCGAAGTAGTGACCCGCGGCGTTGCGGCCGGATCCTTTGCCAAACGCAATCCCGGCCTCGCGCGAGGGACCTTGCTCGTGCCGCACGTGATCGAGTTCTTCTTGAAAGACGATGCGGCGCACGACCCCATGATCGCCCCCGATCAAATCCTCGCGCGCAACATCGCCGCGCCGCAAGAGGTCGGCGCGATGACGGAGCTCGCGCGATTGACGTTCGACATTCTTTCGCACGCGTGGCGGAGGCGGGATGTCATGCTGGTGGATCTCAAGATCGAGTTCGGGCGGCTGGCGGGCGGCGAGAATCAGGGTCAGCTCGTGATCGCCGATGTAATCGACAACGACTCGTGGCGGATTTGGCCGCAAGCCCGCGAGGAGCTGATGCTCGATAAACAGCTCTACCGGAACCTTGAAACGGTTGACGAGCCGGCGTTGCAGATGGTGAAGCAGGCATACGAACGGGTCGCGGATTTCGTTGGAACGTTTCCGGTCATGCGCTCGGGGATGGTCGCCGTTGTTGCCGATTCTGCTTCACAGGTCGAGCGCGCGAATGAAATCGTCACGGCCCTGGGCCAGCTCGGTGTCCCGACCGTGCGCCACGTGGCCAACGCCGCGTCGACACCGGGCTTCGTGCTTCAGTTGATGCAGCAGCTCGAGGCGAGCTTCGCGCGTCTGATCGTGATTCCGGTCGGCGAAAACGAGCTGCTCCGGTCAATGCTCGAAGCAGCCTCGTCGGCGCCGGTCGTCGACGGCCGCGACGAGGTCGGACGCGTGGTAATGCAGTGCGCGAAGCTCTTTGGATTCGAAGACACGGTGCTTTTCGGACGGACGCTGCTGATGCAGGCCAATGCACGCTCGGCCGTACTTCACGCCGATGCTACGCTGCAGCAGTCGCCGCCGATGTCGCCGAAGGCTGCGCTTGGTTAACCTTCGTGACGAGGAGCTGCAGCGCATCGCCCAGCAGCTCGGCCGAGATCCTTCGGTCGTGGAACTCCACGCTTTCGACGCGGCTTGGAGCGAGCATTGCAGCTACAAATCGAGCCGCCGCTTCTTAAAGAACCTCCCTACCAATGGCTCTCGCGTGCTGCTCGGGCCGGGAGAGGATGCCGGTATTCTGCATCTTGGCACGCACGATGGCGAGCGCTATGCCGTCGTCGTCGCGCACGAGTCGCACAACCATCCATCCCAAGTCGTGCCCTTCGAGGGCGCGGCGACCGGAATCGGTGGGGTCGTTCGAGACGTTCTCTGCATGGGTGCCGAGGTCGTCGCGGTCGCCGATCCGTTGCGCTTTGGTCGATGCGATGACCTTGCATCGCATCAGAGTCATGTCGCGCGCGCAGCCGTGGATGGAATCGGTGCCTATGGAAACGCGATCGGCGTTCCCAATATCGCCGGCGACGTCTACTTCGAGCACGGGTTCGACGAGAACTGTTTGGTCAACGTCGTCGCACTCGGAATCGTCAACGAGAAGGACGTCATTCACTCGTACGTGCCCAAAGGAGCCGAGGGCTGGCAGATCGTGCTCGTCGGAAAGGCGACGGACCCGAGCGGATTTGGCGGAGCGTCGTTCTCGTCACTAACGTTGGATGCGCGTGACGCCGAGCTCAACAGAGGTGCCGTGCAAGTCCCCGATCCGTTCTTCAAGAACGTTTTGATGCGCGCCAGCTACCGCGTCTTTGCGCGCTTGCGCGAGCGCAGGATTGTGGCTGCATTTAAAGATCTCGGCGCGGGCGGAATCGTGGGATGTTCGGCGGAGATGACGGCACATGGCGGCTACGGCGCGCGGATCGAGCTGAGCAGAGTAAACGTTGCGGTCGAGGGCATGCCACCTGAGGTCATCGCCGTCGGCGAGACGCAAGAACGGATGATGTGGATAGCGCCGCCGGAGTTCGTCCCGGAGCTGCAACGTATATATAATGAAGAGTTCGGTCTGCCCGAGGTGGCGTACAACGCGCGCGCTGCCGTCATCGGCGAGGTGACCGCAGAGCGGCGTTACGTTCTGCAATACCGCGAACGCGTCGTGATGGACGTCGAGAGCGAGTTTCTCACCGGAACGATTCACGACGAGCTGTCCTATACGGAAAAGATCTATCACGGCACATCCGCGCAGGAGCTTCCGGCCGTGGAGATCGAGGGAATCTTCCCGCGCGTGCTGGCGCACCGCGATGTCTGCTCGCGCGAGCCGCTCTATCGGCGTTACGATTCCGTCGTTCGAGGCCGTACCGTCTTGCCGCGCGGCGCAGCCGACGCCGGCGTTTTGGCACCGGTCCCGGGTTCGCGCCTCGGGGTAGCGCTCGCCGTTGCGGGCAATCCGCGATACGGCCGCATCGACCCCGCGTTTGCCGCCGAGCAGGCCGTACTCGAAGCGATGCGGCGCGTCGTGGCCGTAGGCGCGCATCCGATCGGGTTGACCGATTGTCTCAACTTCGGCAATCCCCGCAAAGCAGAGCAGTACGGCGAGTTCGTGGCGGCAGTCGAGGCATTGGCACGTGCTGCAACGGAGCTCGATCTGCCGTTCGTCTCCGGAAACGTCAGCCTCTACAACGAAGCGGCAACCGGCCGCGCGATACCGCCTTCGGCAATCGTGGCCTGCATCGGATCGATCGACGATATCGCGAAGGTCATCACCCCGGGTTTCAAAGCGGCCGGCTCGGCGCTGCTGTGGGTCGGAAGCCGGGAGCTCGTCGGGGGCGGATCGGTTCTGGCGGAGCTGCTCGGCATCAAAGGAACGCTTCCGCACATCGAGTACGATGCCGAACGCGCCGCGCTTGCCATTGTGAGAGATGCAATTGCGCGCGGAGTTATGCGCTCGTGCCGCGTTGTCGCCGATGGCGGAATGCTAACGGCGGTTGCGCGCCTGGCCTTCGATGCGTTGCTGGCGGGGCGCAAGATCGGCGCCGAGATCGACTTTGGCAATCCGCTCTGCGAACCCGGTGGATTCGTCTGCGAAGTGACCGGCGATAGCGGAATGGACGTAACCGGAACGCTCCAAATCGGCACGACGATCGATGCGCCCGAACTGGTCGTCAACGGCACGCGCTTCGATGTCGAGCGGTTGTACGAGACCTGGTCGCAGCCGTTAGCGCAGCTCTATCCATGAGCGCCAGAATTGCGGTTCCGGTCTTTCCCGGGACGAACTCCGAAGACGAAACGCTGCGATTGCTGCGCGACTGCGGCGGCAACGCGGAGCTCGTCCATTGGTCGCAGGCGAGCAACCTCGCGCAGTACGACGCCTATGTGCTCGCCGGCGGCTTTGCCTATGAAGACCGCATTCGCGCTGGGGCAATTGCGGCCCACGACCGCATGATGGACTCCGTCATTGAAGCGGCCGGGAGCGGAAAACTCGTTTTCGGCATCTGCAACGGTGCGCAGATTCTGCTCGAAGCGGGTCTGGTGCCGGGGACGGGTTCGATCCGCCGGCCGACTGCCGCTTTTACTCGCAACGCGCCGGCGCCGCACTTTGTCTGCCGGCACGTCTATCTGAAGCTCGCAATCGAGCCCGCGCGCTGCGCGATTACGGCGGCGTTGCCGGAGGATGCGATCGTCCCGGCTTGGGCCGCGCATGCCGAGGGACGCCTCGCTGCCACGCCGGAGCATCTGCGCGAAATCGTAACCGGCGGCCATCTCGCTTTTATCTACGCACACTCAACCGGCGCGGTGGACCAAGCCGTGATCCCTAACGGATCGGCGCTCGGTTGCGCGGGTTTGGTGAATCGCGAGGGTAACGTGCTCGCAATTATGCCGCATCCCGAGCGTGACGCCTGGAACTTCAACCATCTCGACCGCCGCGAAGGCGACGACGTGCTCGCAACCTCCGGCGGCTCGGCTCTCTTTCGCAGCTTCGTCCAGGCGCTGGTGTCGTCCTGAGCGCCAGTCGAAGGACGCGAGCCGTGGCAATCGGCCTCAAGATTCCCGACAACACCGCGTTTACGGCAGCCCTCGCGCTGCGCCGGCTCGGCATCGCCGTGGAAAGAGTCGAGCGCAGCGAGATTTGGTTCTTCGAGGATGAGGGAAGCGCGCTAATCGAGCGCGTCAAGGCCGACGAAACGATCTTCAATCCGAACAAACATTGTGTGACCGTGTTCGAAGAAGCGGTTCCGCGCTCCGGTGAAGTTTGGATCGAGCCGCTCGAACCTCGCACCGGCGGCGCGGCAGCCACTGCCTGGCGCCTCTTCGGCCCGAGCGAAGCAACCCTCGATCGCGAGTCGCTCGGTGCCGCAGCCGAACGCCTCTTGTGCAATCCGGCCATCGAACGAGCCGTTTATTAATGCATGGTACGATCGAACGGGACATTCCACGTGCGAGCGAGTAGTTTAAAAGCGCGCATATGAACCGGCCGTACACCATCGCGACGCTGGGCTCCCATTCGGCCCTGCAAATTCTCAAAGGCGCCCACGATGAAGGCTTCAGAACGCTCGCGATCTCCAATCGCGACACCGAGCGGCTCTACCGCTCGTTCGCGTTCGTCGACGAAGTAATCGTGCTGGAGCGCTACTCCGAGTTCATGACGCTGATGGACGAGCTCGATCGTCGCAAAGCGATCATCGTACCGCACGGGTCCTTTGTGGCCTATCTTTCGCTCGAGCAGCACAAGAAAATGACGGTTCCTTATTTCGGGAACAAGGCGGTGCTCGACTGGGAGGCCAGCCGCGAGCTGCAGCGGCAGTGGCTCTCGCGGGCCGGCCTCAAGCTGCCGCGGCAGTTTCGCTCCGGCGCGGAAATCGACCGGCCGGTTATCGTCAAGCTTTACGGGGCGGCGGGCGGCAAAGGCTACATGTTCATTAGAGACGCCCAAGACTTCGAAGCGCGCGCCACGCATCTCAAGGAAGCCTACATCATTCAGGAATACATCATCGGCGTACCGCTCTACATTCATTACTTCTATTCGCCGCTGCAAAACAAGCTCGAAATTATGTCGATGGACCGCCGTTACGAGACCAACGTGGATTCGCTGGGCCGCATTCCCGCGGCGGCGCAGGAAGGCATGGACGTTAGCCCCTCGTACGTCGTGGTCGGCAATCAGCCGGTCTCGCTTCGCGAGTCTATGCTTGCCGAAGCGCTGCGCATGGGCGACGACGTGGTGCGGGTCAGCAAAGAAATCTGCGGCCCCAAGGGCCTCTTCGGGGCGTTCTGCATCGAGACCATCATCACGCCGGACATTCATTTCTACGTCATGGAGATCTCGGCGCGGATCGTCGCCGGAACGAATCTCTTTATCGACGGCTCTCCTTACTCGTACCTAAACTACTCCGAACCCATGTCCACGGGGCGCCGGATCGCCCGCGAGATCAAGAACGCATTGCTGACCAACAATCTCGGTTTGGTGCTGGATGATTCAAGCGTGGTCTAGGGTTGTGGGTGCCGCCGTTCTGTGCGGACTCGTCGCGCTACCCACGAAGGCTGGTGCCACGCTTGAAGCCGATCCGGCGGTCCTCTACGCGCAGATGAAGGACGCCTACGCGAAGGATGCCGCCGCGGGCTGGAACTTTCGCGCCCAGGAGATCTACCTTGCGACGATTTTTAACGCCGGCCGAGCATACTCGCTGCAGTATCCGAGCGATCCCAACTACGGCGCGCTCGCGACCCTGACCGTACAGATCGGAAGCGGCCTGCACTACAATCCGCTCACCAACCACGACGGCGCGGTTTGGTGGGTGCGAGAAGCCGCCGATTGGTCCATGAAGCACTCGGAAGACTTTACGACGGTCTCGCAGGCGCAGGCGCTGCTGACCCGCGTGAACTCCGAAGACGATCCCGAACAGCTGGCGCGATTCGCCGACGAAGATGCGACGGCGAGCATCAAGGCGTATCCCGGCGATATCGACGCGCTGCTGATCCGCGTGGAAGCAAATTGGCGCGGCTGGCTGCTGACGCACGATCCGGCGTGGCGAAGCCTGGCCTTCGAGCGGGCCGCCGCTCCCAGCTTTCCGGTCGCGCATCTCCCGACGAACTGGGGAAACGAGCTCGTTGTCTCGGCCCAACGAGCATCGCCGGGTAACGACGGCTACACCGCCGGCGACCTCGCGAACGCGCAGACTTTCCTCGCGCGTTTGAAGGCGGTCGATCCGATTCGCGTCATCGCGACCGTCACCGCGATTCCACACGACGTCTACCTTACGACGCTCGCGCCGGCCGATGAGTACTTCGGACCGCGGGGTATGTCGATTCTCGAGATCGAGAACCGGCTCAAGCGGATCAACTACATGTTGAACTACGATTACGGGAATCGTGAGAGCGACGAGGCGTTTGGCGTCGCGAAGGCGATCGTGGCCATGCAGGAGGTCTATCCGCACGATCGCGACCTGCCGATGCTACTCTACTCGTGTTACACGACGCTGCAACGAATGACCGACGATCAGTCTCGCCGTGCGGCCGGCCAACTGAAGGCGATCTTGACGGTAGAATACCAGGATAGCCCTCAGGCTCGAGAGCTGCTGCGCAGTTCGTGATCGCGCGGTAGTCGCGAGGCAACGGCAGAGATTCCGTGCTCGTCGATCGGCTGCAGTTCGCCTTCACGATCATGTTCCATTACCTCTTTCCGATCGGAACGATGGGGCTGGCGCCGTTCGTGGCTGCGTACACCTGGAAGGCGGCGCGCAAACGCGATGAAGAGTCCGCGCGGATTGCCGCCTTCTGGACGAAAATCTTTGCGATCAACTTTGCCGCCGGCGTCGTCACCGGCATTCCAATGGAGTTTCAGTTCGGAACGAACTGGGCGGCCTTTTCGCGCAACACCGGTTCGGTTGTCGGTCAACCACTAGCGATGGAGGGCATGTTTGCCTTCTTTCTCGAGTCGGTGTTTCTCGGCGCTCTGCTTTATCGGCGGCGAGGTTTGCCTTCGACGTTCGTCGCCTGGGCCGGCGTGATGGTCTGCGCGGGCGCTTGGCTCTCGGGATTCTTCGTCGTTGCCACGAACGCGTGGATGCAGCACCCGGTCGGATATCGCATCGCGGCCGACGGCACGATTCTTTTGGAGAACATCTGGCGGGTGCTCTTTTCGCCGTTTTCATACTGGCAGTTTGCGCACGTGCTTTCCGGCGCGATTCTTGCCGGAAGTTTCATCGTGGCCGGCGTCGGCGCTTATTACTTGCTTTCACGCCGGGATGAGGCGATCGGGCGACGGCTCGTTCGCACTGGGAGCATCGTGGCCTTCGCCTTTGCGTTGATCGTGGTATTTCCGACCGGCGATCGCAACGGGCGAGACGTGACGCAGTATCAGCCGGTCAAGCTCGCCGCCGAAGAGGGCCTTTTCACGACCGAGCGCGAGGCGCCGCTGGCGATCATCGGGATGCCCGACGTCACGCGCAAGCGGTTGATAGATCCGATATTCGTCCCCGATTTCTTGAGTTTTCTCAGCTACGGAAACTACAAAGCCAACGTCAATGGGCTCGACGCGTATGCGCGCGAGCTGTGGCCGCCCGTTGAACTGACCTACTATTCGTATCACATCATGGTCGGTCTCGGTACGATCTTCGCCGCGGCCGCGACGGTCGCGGTTCTATTGCTGGCGTTTGGAAGGCTTTGGAGCGCTCGCTGGATGCTTTGGATTCTGATGCTGCTCATGCCGTTTCCGTTCATTGCCAACGAAGCCGGTTGGGTGGCCACCGAAGTCGGCCGCCAACCATGGATCGTTTACGGTTTGATGAAGACGGCGGCGGGCGGCTCGCCGACCGTTTCGAACGGGGAGACGATCTTCACGCTAATGGGCTTTGCAGGCATGTATTTCTTGCTCGGCTTTCTCTTCTTGTATCTCACGCTGCGGGAGATCGGGCTGGGTCCATCGCGCGAGAATCCCGCGTGAGCATCGCTGCCTTTGTCACGATCGCGTTCATGTTCGCGATGTACGTGATGCTCGACGGCTACGACCTCGGCGTGGCAACCGTCGGTGCGCTGATCGCGCGCGGCGAGCGCGACCGCAGCGCAGCCATGGCCAGCATCGGCCCGTTTTGGAACGGCAACGAGGTCTGGCTCATCGCCGCCGCGGCGGCGCTCTTCGCGCTCTTTCCTGCGGCCTACGCCGCGGCGTTCTCGGGATTCTATCTGCCGTTCATCATCGTGCTGTGGCTGTTGATGTTGCGCGGCATCGCGCTTGAATTGCGGGAGCATTTCCCGTCGGAGGTTTGGCATCAGTTTTGGGACGCCGCGTTCGCGGCCTCGAGCGCGCTCTTGATCTTCGTGTTCGGGATCGCATTGGGGAATCTGTTGCGCGGCGTGCCGCTCGACGCGGCGGGCTACTTCGCGGGGACGTTCGCGTTCCTGCTCAATCCGTACGCCCTGCTCGTGGGCGTCTTCGCGCTGGCGACACTCGCCCAGCACGGCGCCGCCTTCGCTGCGCTGCGCCTCGACGGCGACCTTGGCTTGCGAGCCGCGCGAATGCTGCGGGCGCTTTGGTGGGCGGTCTTGCCGCTGTACCTGGCGGTTACGGCCGCAACATTTGCGGTGCATGGCGGGGTCGCTCGGTGGCTCCTTGCGATGCCGTTGCTTTCGCTCGCCGAGCTTGCGGGCGTTTGGTGGGGTGCGCGATCGCAGCGTCCGGAGCGCGCTTTCGCAATGTCGCTGGCCTTCGTCGCGACGCTCTTGACCGCGGCGGCCGGCACCCTCTTTCCGTATTTGCTTCCGGCCTTTCCGGCGGGTCGTGGCGGCATCTCGATCTTTTCGGCGGCGCCATCGGCGGTTGCCCTGACATGCGCGCTGACCGTAACGCTCGGCGGCATCGTCATCGTCGGCATCTACTCACCGATCGTCTGGCGGCGCATGGGTGGGAAGCTTCGCGCCGAATGAGCCGCCGATGAGCGAGGAGTACGTCGCCCGGGCCCTGGACGCGTACGATCTTTCGCGTCTGACGCTTTGCTCCATCGGGAGCCATTCGGCTCTGGATGTTGCCTCCGGCGCGCGCGCGCAAGGACTGCGCAATCTCATCGTCACGGCGAAGGGGCGCGAAAAAACGTATGCCCGCTACTTTGTCCGCGAGGAAAGTCCGGTGGGCCGCGGCTGTGTGGACGGCGTGCTCGAGCTGCACGACTTTCCCGAGATACTGAACGAGGACGTGCAGCGGCGGCTCTTCGAGCAGAACGTGATCTTCGTTGCGAACCGTTCGTTCGAAGTCTACCTCCATCAGCGGTTTGGGTACGATGAGATCGAACGCCGCATGCTCGTCCCGTTTTTCGGGAACCGGCATCTCTTGCGTGCCGAAGAACGTGAGCCCGGTAGCACGGATCAATATGCTTTGATGCGAGCCGCCGGGATTCGTCATCCGCGCCGGTTCGCGTCACCCGACGACATCGACCGTCTTGTGATGGTGAAGGCACCGCACGCGCGCGTCTCGTTCGAGCGCGCCTTCTTTCTCGCGTCGTCGCCCGAAGAATACCGCGCCACCGCCGATCACCTGATGGACGAAGGGATTTTGAGCGCCAGCGGGCTCGCTTCGGCGAGAATCGAGGAATACGTGCTCGGCCCGTCGGTGAACCTCAATTTTTTCTACTCGCCGATTCTCGGCGAGCTCGAGGTCTCCGGAACCGATACGCGACGCCAGACGAACCTGGAGGGCTTTCGCAGCGTACCGCCGGCTGCACTCGAGGCGGTGCGTGGAATAACGATGCGCTTAGAAGAAGTGGGGCACATCGCGACAACGGTCGTGGAGTCAATGCTGGAGCCGGCCTTCGAAATGGGCGAGCATTTCGTCCGGGCTGCGCGAGAGGCGCAGCCGCCCGGAGTCATCGGGCCGTTCGCGCTGCAATGCATCGTTGCCGCCGGACCTCCCAAGGAGCTCGTCTGCTACGACGTTTCGTTGCGCGTGCCGGGCTCGCCGGGGACGCGATTCACCCCATATTCGGCGTATCGCTGGGGCCGCGACGTCTCGGTGGGCGAACGGATTGCGATGGAAGTCGTAATGGCCCGCGACACCAAACGACTCCAAGACGTGTTGACCTAGGAGCCTGCAGGCTCCTAAATTCATTCGATTCGCTTTTACGGAGATCGTACATGACCACTGACAACGTCCAAGAGCGTGCCGGAGTGGTGACGTTCAAAGGGCAACCGATGACACTGCTGGGTCCTACGCTGCGCCGCGGCGATCCGGCCCCAAGTTTTGCGCTGACCTCCGGCGATCTCTCCACCGTCACTCCGGAGATTCTGCTCGATGAAGGCAAGCGGGCCGCGCTGCTCATCGTGGTGCCCTCGCTCGACACGAGTGTCTGCTCGCTCGAATCCAAGAAGTTCAATCAGCGCTTGGGCGAGCTGCCCGAAGGAGTGAAAGCCGCCGTGGTCAGCATGGATCTGCCGTTCGCGCAGGCCCGCTGGTGCGCTGCCGAAGGCGACGTCCAGCTCGACATGCTCTCCGATTATCGTAACCGCAACTTTGGCACGAACTACGGACTGCTGATCGCCGAGCTCGGCCTCTTGGCGCGCGCCATCGTCGTCATCGGCAAAGACCGAATGGTCTCGTACGTGGAGATCGTGCCGGAGGTTGCCAACGAACCCGATTACGATGCCGCGCTTCACGCCGCTGCCGCCGCTGCCGCCTAAAAGAGGGCGATGACGCCAACCGTTCTGATCCTGGATTTCGGCGCGCAATACAGCCAGTTGATTGCGCGCCGGACGCGGGAGCTAGGCGTCTACTGCGAGATCGTGCCGTACGACGTCACCTGGAACGCGCTATCGTTGCGCCGGCCCGCGGCGCTGATTCTCTCCGGCGGCCCCGAAAGCACGCTGGCAGAAGGTGCGCCGAAGATGGATCCCGAGATCGTGGAGGCCGGCGTGCCGATTCTCGGCATCTGCTACGGCATGCAGCTCCTCGCCCGCGACATCGGCGCCGAGCTGGTGCCGCTCGATCAGGCCGAGTACGGTCCGGCCATACTCGTGGTGGGCGATCGCGAGACGCCGCTCTTCGACGGCGTCCCGGAAGAATCGCGCGTGTGGATGTCGCACGGCGATTCCGTTGTCGCGCTCCCCGACGGGTATCGCGCGTTAGCTTCGACGGCGCGCTGTCACGTCGCCGCGATAGGCAACCCGGAGAAGAAGATCTACGGCGTGCAGTTTCATCCCGAAGTCGTGCACACCGAGCACGGACGGACCGTTCTCGACAACTTCTTGCATGAGATTGCCGCCTTGGGGCGCGATTGGAAGATGGAGTCCTTCCTCGACAGCTCGGTGCGGGATATCCGCGAACGCATCGGCACCGACAAGGCGATCTGCGCGCTCTCCGGCGGGGTGGATTCCGCCGTTGCTGCGACGCTGGTCGCGCGCGCGATCGGCGAACAGCTCACCTGCATTTTCGTCGATCACGGCTTGCTGAGAAAAAATGAGGCCGAAGAAGTCGTCGCCGCCTTTCGAGAGGTGCTGCACCTCAACGTGGTCGCGGTCGACGCGCGCGAGCGGTTCCTGCACAAACTGGCCGGCATCGAAGATCCCGAACGCAAGCGGCTGGCCATCGGTCACGAGTTCATCGCCGTCTTCGAATCGGAGGCTGCGAAGATTCCCGGCGTCAAGTATCTCGTGCAGGGCACGCTCTATCCCGACGTGATCGAGTCGAAGACGCCGCAAAGCAAGGCCGGCCAAAAGATCAAATCGCACCACAATGTCGGCGGGCTACCCGATGAAATGAATCTCACGCTGATCGAGCCGCTGCGCGCGCTCTTTAAGGACGAAGTGCGCGAGCTCGGCGCAGCGCTCGGACTCCCTCCTGCAATCGTCGGCCGCCAGCCGTTTCCCGGTCCGGGCTTAGCGGTGCGGATCATCGGCGACGTGACCGAAGAGCGTCTAGCGATCGTTCGCGAGGCCGATGCGATCGTGCGTGCAGAGATTGATTCCGCCAAGCTCGATCCTCACCCGTGGCAGTATTTTGCCGTGCTGACGCCGGTCAAGAGCGTCGGCGTCATGGGGGACGGGCGAACGTATGCGAACCTCGTCGCGATCAGAGCGATTACCAGCGAGGACGGCATGACGGCCGATTGGGCGCGGCTACCGCATGCGCTCTTGGAGCGCATGTCGGCTCGGATCGTCAACGAAGTGCGCGGCGTCAATCGCGTCGCCTACGATATTACGACGAAGCCGCCGGCTACCGTCGAGTGGGAGTAACGCGTGCGAATCCTCGTCGTCGGTAACGGCGCGCGCGAAGACGCGCTCTCGTGGCGGCTGGCGCAGTCGCCGTCCTGTGAAGCGATTTTTGCTGCGCCCGGAAATGCGGGGACGGCGTCGCGCGGAGCAAACTGGGAGATTTCCGCGACCGACGGCAAAGGGCTGGCGGACCGCGCGCTGCGAGAAGGCATCGACCTGGTCGTTCTCGGACCGGAGACGGCCATTGCCGCCGGCGTTGGAGATCGTCTTCGCGAGGCCGGAATCGCCGTATTCGGACCCAACCGGTCCGCCGGACGTTTAGAATCCAGCAAGATCTTTGCCAAGCGTTTTATGGAACGTCACGACATTCCGACGGCCAAGGCGCTGGTGGTTCATTCGCTCGACGGAGCCCGCAACGCGCTGGCGCAATGGAGGGGCGGTGTCGTCGTTAAAGCCGACGGACTTGCCGCGGGTAAGGGCGTGATCGTGACGCCCGGCGCCGATGCGGCGCGCGCCGTCGTAACCGATTGGTATGCGAGCAGCAAGATTCCCGGCGGCGGCCTCGACGTGCTGCTCGAAGAACCGATTGCCGGTCGCGAAGTGAGCGTTTTCGCAATTTGCGACGGTCGCGCAATCGTCCCGTTCGCCGCTGCCTGCGATTACAAGCGCGCCGGCGACGGCGACACGGGGCCGAATACCGGCGGCATGGGCGCCTACTCGCCGCCGGCCGGCCTCCCCGACGATCTCGACGCTCGCGTGCGCGAGCGCATTCTCGCGCCTTTGTTGCGAGGACTCCTTGCAGAAGGAGAAGAGTACGTCGGGGTCTTGTATTGCGGGCTGATGTGGAACGCCGATGGACCGTACGTCATCGAGTTCAACGCGCGTTTTGGAGATCCGGAGACGCAAGTGCTTGTGCCGCGCATCGGTGGAGACTTAGCGTTGCTCTTGCACTCGGCCGCGCGGGGTGCGATGGATCTTTCGCTGGCGACGGTCTCGGGCGACTACTGCGTCGGCGTCGTTCTTGCGACCAGCGATTACCCGCGAAGCAGCACGCCGCTGCGGGGTTTGAATGCCGACGTCACGCTCGAGGACGGCTGCCAGGCATTCTGGGGAGGCTCGACGCTCATCGATGGAACCGTCAACAGCGGTGGCGGCCGCGTGCTCACCGTGACCGCGCGCGCCGAGAGCCTCGAGGCAGCGAGGTCGCGCGCGTACGCAAGCGTAAGAAGCCTGGCGCGACGACTCGGCGGTGCCGCGTTGACCTATCGCACCGATATCGCCGCTCTCGAAGACTAGCCTCCCCAGCGCTCGCGAAAGCGATCGTTGGGTACGAGATACACTTTGGAGTGCGGATAGTCCAAATAGACGTCGAAGTTGCGAAGGAAATCCTGGCCGATGAGGCCGTCGTAGTCTTCCAGCTCAAACGACGCGTCGTTTTGCGTCACCTCGAAGAGCCACTGCGGAAAGCTCCATCCGCTCACCACGAGCGGCCCGGCCTGTAAGGGCCGGTAATCGACCGTGCCGCCGACTCCCGAGAAGTCGTTGATGAACGGAAAGGCGTCGTTCATTGCTTCGCCGAGCCCGCGATCGCGTAGCTCGGTCGGATGAGCGTTGGTGTAGCCTGAAAAGATCGTGCTGCGATCGGCTCCGGTGTCAAGCACGAAGGCCGGCGCCGCTAGACCATCAATCGTCAGGTCGATCGTCGGTACGTCGTCATCGAAGGTTACGGCGAGCGCGTGGGCTTGCGTCGGCGGCGTGAACGTCGCCTACGGCAACGCCTCGAGCGTGCCGTGGGCATAATCGAGATGCCATACCGCTCCGCGGATCAGGTCGTATCCCAGAAGCCCCGCGATCGGCTTACCCGTCTCGGTCCATTGCGTGAATGGAAGGCTGCGCGCGTGCACCTCGTTGAGCGTAATGCTGCCGATAGACATCGTGGGGATCACAACGTCGCTTTCCACGTACGTGCCGGCAGTTTCACTCGTGATGCGCCCGTAGCTCTTTAGGCCGAGTGCGGCAATTACCGCAGAATCGATGACGACACCGTCGGCTCCCGAGTCAAAGATGCAGTTCAGAGTATATGCACCCAGCTTGACCGGAACCACAAAAGCGTCGCCCGATAGCGTGGCGGGAATCTGTGCGGGCAACGAGGCAGCCGGGATTAAGCCAGGCCGGTCAGGAGGAATTGCGATCTCTGCGGGGGCCACGGCGGAACCAAGTTCAAGCGCGAACAGCACGCGATCGCCGTCGTTGGTCGGAAAGCCGTCGGTGGTGTGGACGTGCCACGGCTCGACCAGCCCGTCGGTGGCGCGGTAATCGTCAAAAGTGAGCGTCAGCCGACGACCGTCGCGAATCTCCTCAACGCGATCGAGCCGAAAGGTCGCGGCATCATAGAAACGGTACTGGAGGCGGCCGTCTGGGGGATCGACTCGTACGACGTACGCTTCGACCGGTTGGGCGACGCGACCAAGAAGGGTGACACCGGCGCCGCGTCGCGCGACCGCCGCATCGTCGATTGCGTCGGAGCGGTGCAATCCTGAATCCATTGCGAATTGGCCGTTGGCATTCATGTGCCACGCTCGACTGCCCCAGAATCCCCACGCCCTCGAGTCGGGCCCGAGTGTTTGGTTGGCCCGATAATTCTTGCCCGCTTGCACGTAGGTCAGCGTTCCTGTCAACGCGCCAAAGGAGATCTTCCACTGCTCGCGGCGGGTTGGAGCGATTCCGTGCGCGAGCGCTCCCTGCGCGTGCCGTATAGCCGTGACAAGGCGCTCGAGCGTCATCGTCGATGGACCAACGTCGGGCGGTGGTGCGGTGTCTGGTTCGTCTGCCCCGAGAGGTGAGGCGAGCAGCAGCGCGGCAATCGCGCCGAGCGCGATCGCGCGTGCGCTAACCACTTGGTTTGAACGTCTTGAAGAAGAGTGCATTCGGCTTGACGGTGAAGCGTCCGTATGGATACTCGAAGTAGACGTCGTAGTATCGCAAGTAGTCGGTGCCGATGATGGCGTCGACCGAATGATTCCCCACCGTCATCGGCCAGTTCGTGGCCGGGATGCCGATCTGCTGATAGTCCGCCAGCGCGAAGCGAAAGTGCGAAAGCAGCGCGATCCAGGTTTCGATTTTGACGCCGTAGCTCTCGGCGCCCGCAACCGGCAGAATGCCTTGCGCGTGCTGCTTTCCGGAACGATCCGCTACCTCCGACGGATGGGCGTCGGCGAAGCTACCCAAGACGAAGCTAAACGGCACAGTCGTGCTGAGCAAAGCGCGATCGGTGATGATGTCGCCGATCCCGGCGCGAACGAACGGGATGCCGTCATCCAGTGTAAACGGAACGTCGACGCTCGCCCCGGTAGGATTGCCGGAGGCGAACTCCGCGAGCGGAAGCGCCTCGACGATGCCGTTGGTAAAGTCCAGGTGTAGTACGTTTGCGGCGAAGAAATCGTAACCCAGAACTCCGACGACCTTGGTATTGTAGCTGGGTTGGTAGGTGAAGTTCTCGCTCGTAAGGGTAAAATCGTTCAGGGTCACGCCGCCAACGCTCGCCTGCGCGAGTTTCGTCCGATAGGGGACCCTCGTTCCGTCGGCAAGATGGGTCACGTGCCCGTAATCGGGAAGCCCCATCTCGCGCGCGACCTCCCAGTTAATGATCGAGTCGCTCGCGCTCGAGTCCAGCCAAAAGTCGAGGCCGCGGCCTGCAACCTCGAGACGAACGATGTAGGCACCGTACATCATCTTGGCCGGCAGTTGCGAGGCCGAGGCAGGGGGCGACACGTGCGGCACGTTTCCAGGCATCTCGAAGGTCGCTTCGGGGATACTCACGCCCTGCTGCAGCGAGGTGAGCCTCCAGTCGTCGTCAAGCTCGGGACGGCCATCGGTATCGTGCACGTGCCACGGGTGAAAGACTCCCTCGGTGGCGCGGAAATCGTCGAAGGTTTCGATGAGCCGGCGCCTTTCGCCGGGAGCTTCGACCCGAACGACTTGTGCAGTGCCGACGTCGTAGAAGACGAACTCCGGGTGCTTGTGGCCGGGCCGCTTCACCTCGAGGACGTAGGCGGGATGCGCGCCGGTCGTCTTTCCTATGACCGATGCGTCGTTTTTTGGATCCGCCGCGTCTTCGGTGACCCGCGTTGCGTAGAAGCTCCGTTCATCAATCTCGGTTGTCGCGGATGTAAAGCCGTTGGAATCTTGATGCCAGCGGCTCTCTCCACGCTGACCGTATTCGTCGATGAAGGGGCCGTAGGCGATTCGTGAATGATAGTCGGTACCGTCGCGCTGTAGGTCCTCGACGCCACTCATTCCGGCATCAGTAAAGCTCCAATGCTCGACGACGCTGTCGTGCGCGCCCACAGGCCGCGTGCCGATCGCCTTATCGTGGTCGGCAAGGATCTGCCCGAGGCGCACGTCGGTGGGGACGAGTCCGGCCGGGGGCTGATCGGCTTGCGTTGCGGTTGCGGACGCGGCGGCGCGCCAAGGCGCCGCGCAAAGCAGTGCGAGCAGAACGACACTCCAGCGGAGCATTTGAAGTGCTCGTGGTTCCACGAGCCGCCACTCGCTCCCTTGGGTCGGGCGGCACGGTCAGAGGGCGCGGATGACGAACTGAAACCAGCGCAGCCGAGAAAGGATAGTAGAAGACGTCATGGCTTTTGGCTTTCAACCGCAAAACCAATACGGGCAACCGCTCGCGCCGGCGGTTCCCGCTCGTTCGGTGCTGGCACAAGTGCTCGGAATCACGGCACTCGGCTTATGCATAACGGCGCTTGCGGCGTCGCTCTTCCAAGATCTCGCGCCGGGTGTGGGCCTCATCGCGATGTTCGTCGGCTTCGTTCTGCTCATCTCCATCAATGCCGTGCGCCGCAAGGAAGCGTTATCGCTGCTGCTCTTTTATGCGTTCACCTTCTGCGAGGGCGTCGGCATCGCTCCGGTGATCGGCCGCTACGTCCGCGCCTTCGGTCCGGACGTCGTGGTCAACGCCGCCCTGACGACGGGGCTCGGGATGTTCGCGCTGGCGGCCATCGTGTACGCTACGGGGCTGGACCTGCGCCGTTTCCAGGGTATCTTCATGATCGCGCTCCTGGGCCTGGTCGTGCTCGGCGTGATCTCGATTTTCGTGAAGTTCATCCATCCGGAGATCTACGCGTGGTTGACGCTCGCCATTTTTTCGGGCTTGGTCTTGATCGACTTCGCGCGGTTGCGCGCCGGCGGCGACGGACTGACGCCAGTCCTGATGGCGACCAGCATCTACCTCGATGCGATAAATATCTTCCTTGCTCTGCTCCAGATTTTCGGGGGGAGGCGCTCTTCAGACTAGCGGGCTGGTATAATGGCGTAAGATGTGCGGGATAACGGGGGTCTTCGCACCCGGACGCGACGCCGCGCGGCTCGCGTTTTTCGCGCTATACGCGTTGCAGCACCGCGGGCAAGAATCCGCCGGCATCGCCGCGGCCGATGGCGGCACGATCCGCTCGCACAAGGAGATGGGGCTGCTCGGCGCCATCTTCGACGAAGACATCTTAAGCGATCTTAGCGGCTACGTCGCGATCGGACATACGCGCTACTCGACGACCGGCTCCTCGATCGTCGTCAATGCGCAGCCGCTACTCGAGCGCACCGAGCTTGGCGACTTTGCGTTCGCGCACAACGGAAACCTCACCAACACCGACGAGCTTCGCGAGTCGCTCGCGCCGACGACGGTGATGCAGGCCACCTCGGATTCCGAAGTGATGGCCAAACTGATCGTCGAGTCCAAGGGCACGATGCTGCAACGGATCGAGTCGGTGCTCGCCCAGGCGCGCGGTGCGTACTCGACCGTGCTCTGCACGCAAGACGAACTTTATGCGTTTCGCGATCCGTGGGGCGTGCGGCCGCTGTGTCTGGGTAAACTCGGCGACGGCGGCTTCGTCGTAGCGTCGGAGTCGTGCGCGCTCGGTACGATCGGCGCGCAGTACGTGCGCGAGATCGAGCGCGGCGAGATCGTTCGCATCAGCGCGGACGGCTTGGAGTCGTACCAAACACCGGTTGAAGACGCGCAGCCGGCGCTCTGTACGTTCGAGTACATCTACTTCGCGCGACCGGATTCGCAGCTCAACGACCGCTCGGTCTACATGGCGCGCTATGCGATGGGGCGCCAGTTGGCCAAGGAGCATCCCGTCGACGCGGACGTTGTGATGGCGGTTCCCGATTCCGCGGTCGCGGGCGGCATCGGTTATGCCGCCGAGAGCGGGCTTCCGTATATCGAAGGTCTCATCAAAAACCGCTACATCGGCCGTACGTTCATCAGCCCGGATCAGAATATGCGCGCTCGCGGCGTGCATTTAAAGTTCAATCCGCTCGTCGAGAACCTGCGCAACCGGCGCGTGATCGTTGTGGACGACTCGATCGTGCGCGGCACGACCACGCCGCGGATCGTCGCGCTGCTGCGTGAGGCGGGTGCCCTAGAAGTGCATCTACGAATCACCTCGCCGCCGATCAAGCACCCCTGCTATCTCGGCGTCGACATGGCGACCTATGGGGAGCTCATCGCCGCGAACTTCACGGTGGAAGAGATCCGAGCCAAGACCGGCGCAGATTCCTTGGGCTATCTCAGCCTCGCGGGATTGATCGCTTCGGTTGGACGAGACCGCAGCGAGATGTGCCTCGGCTGTTTCGTCGGCGAATACCCGAACGTGCCCCCGGCCCATCAGCTGCAGGCTTCCACAGCCTAAGTACCGAGAGTCAAGACCAGACGGTTCAAGGGCCAAGGCTCTGCGGCGCTACAGTCCAGATGAGTGACGCTGGGAAAGAGAATCGCCGCGCGACGCCGTGCACTAGGATGGTCCCAGAACGAGTTAGCTCGC
>Ga0182024_10005191_pt1 | contig 29351 bp, 28 predicted proteins | sample P32metaG_FD_120480 | JGI IMG/M metagenome (GOLD analysis project Ga0182024, IMG submission 120480) | Permafrost microbial communities from Stordalen Mire, Sweden - P3-2 metaG (Illumina Assembly) | ecosystem: Environmental > Terrestrial > Soil > Wetlands > Permafrost | place: Sweden: Stordalen...
GAGGTTCGTTATGTAGTGCTTGCCGCGGCGGATCCAGCGGTCGACCGTCGTGATCGTGACCGCGACCTCGTCTCCGACCTGCAGCGGGCCCAGGATCTCGATGTGCTGGCCCGGATTGCGGGCTCCGGGCGTGCGCGCCCAGGTGCCGGTGTCGACTGAGGCGTAGAAGACGATCGGAGTCAGGATCAGCGGGTGGGCGACCACCTTCCCGCTGGGTGAGTGCGTGCGCGCATAGTCGGGATCGACCATCAGGGGATCCGTCTCCCCCAGTGCGCGGTTGTAGTACAGGACGTCCTCCTCCGTGAGCAGAAACTTCTGAGGGGACCGCCTGGGACGCCCGATCTCCACGGTGTCCCACGTCTCGTAGTCCTCCCAACCGGCGAGGAAATCCCAGGAGAAGCCGCGCTGCTTCTCGGTCTCCAGGTACTCGGCCACTCGCGTTGTCACTTGGACCTCCGGGGGGTCATCGTTGATCCATCTGTTTGCAGGAGCCATCCATATGGAGAACAGTGGCAGAGGGCGAGCCTCTTCGACGTCCGCGGCGCCAAAGGTGACCAGGATCGTCCACGACTTCGACCGCGCGCTCGCCGACCTCGGTCTGGCACCGGAGACCCGCTCGCCGGACTCGTAGTCCGCTGTCGCTTCGGCAACACCGGGCGCGGGAGCCCAACCGGGCCAGCCGGGCCGCTACAGGCGGGGAAATCCGGAGGGCTATAGATTCGAGAACTAGCGTGGACAACGCTCACGCCAGGCAGGGCCCGCAAACGCCGGGATGTGCCAGGCCGGGATACTTCGTTGATGGTGTCGGCGAACCTGGACCTCGTGCGCTCGATCTTCGCGGCCTGGGAGCGCGGCGACTCAGCCGGTCGAGTCGGCGCATCCGGAGACTGAGCTCGTGCTAGACCACCGGCCCGACCCGGCTCAGCGGACTGACCGTGAAGGCCAGGGCGTTCGAGCCCGGGGGCAGATCATGGAAGCGCTCGCTCTGACCTCTGGTCATGCGACCGTGCGCATGCGCCGGTGGGTGCGTGGCTGCGGTCGGATAGCCTGGGCGCCCCGGTGAGCACCTCCGGCATCTCGTTGGTGACGAGCTCCGGTGGCCCGGCAGAGCTCGCACAGGCGGCGCGGCTCGCGGAGAGCGCGGGCTTCGTGTCGGCGTGGGCAACCGAGTTCTATGACCGCTCGGCGACGGTAGCACTGGCCGCAATGACGCAGGCGACGAGCACGATCGAGCTCGGCAGTGCGATCGCCTACGCATTTGGCCGGACGCCGCTCGTGCTTGCGGCGGAGGCGCGCGACCTCGACGAGCTTTCGGATGGGCGCATCACGCTCGGGCTCGGCACCGGCACGCGGCGCATGCAGCAGGACTGACATGGCCTTGACGGCGAGCACTCCGCCAGCCGGATGGAGGAGCTCATTCCACTCCTGCGCCGCCTCTGGCACTTGCACGAGGGGTCGATCGAGCACGACGGGCGCTTCTACCGCCTGCACGTCAAACCAACCGCCCCGCCTCGTCGACCATGGCGGACGGATACGCCGATCTACATGGCGGGGGTGAACGCGCGCATGATCGAGGCGGCGGGCGCGGTGGCCGACGGCCTCGTTGGGCACCCCCTGTTCACGCCCGAGTACGTGCGCGAGATCGTTCGCCCATCACTGGCCCGCGGCGCCGAGCGGGGCGAACGCCCCGCGGCGCCACCGATCGCGGGCTACCTGACGTGTTCGGTGGGTGAGGACCGCGATGCCGCGCGCCGCGATGCGGCCGCGATCATCGCCTTCAACTCGACGGTAAAGACCTACCGTGCCACCCACGAGGTGAGCGGCTTCGTCCGCGAGGCAGAGGCAATCCGCGCAGCCTGGAGCACTGGCGACTTCGCCGGCATGGCGGCTGCCGTCAGCGATGAAATGATCGACTCGATTGCACTCGCCGGCACCCCGGACGAGGTGCGCGCCCGCTTCGCCGAACGTTGGGACGGCGTGTATGAGCGCACACTGCTGTGGCCGCCAGCTTTCCGCGGTGAGGAGGGCGTGCGCGCGACAGTGGAAGCGTTCCGGTCTGAATCGTGACCGTCGATCCGCGAACGCCAGTGATCGTCGGCGCCCGGTCCGAAGCACGGCAGGCTAGCTCCCCGGTTTCGCGCCGCCCGCTGCTAGCCGAGCCCACGGAATCGAGTCTTCGAACCCTACGGGAAACAGGTCTTGGCACCCTTGAGACTTGCGCGGCCGTGCCGCCGCCTATACATTCGGGAGCGTTGCGTCGGTCGAGTCTTCGGCCTCGAGCCGGGCGACTTCTTTGAAGGTCCGCTCGGATTGCACACAGGTGAGGAAGTCAAAGCGATGCGGTTAGCCTTGAAGGGCATCCTCGCGATAATGGCGGCGCTGGTGCTCGCAGCGGCCGCCGCGCCCCTCGCATCCGCGCAGTGGGCAATCCAGCCGAGCCCGAATCCCGAAGGCGCGAGCAGCGCAAGCCTGTCGGCCGTCTCGTGTGCAGCCGACGGGAGCTGCATGGCGGTCGGCACCTACTCCCCGAACGGAACCAGCCAGTACACGCTGGCCGAGCGCTGGGACGGCAGCTCCTGGACGATCGTGAACACGCCGAACCCGCCAGGGGGGGCGGACATCCTCTACGGAGTCTCATGCCCGGCCCCGGGATCGTGCATCGCGGTCGGCCTGTCGGTTTCGAGCGCGCATGTACACGCGCTCGCCGAGACCTGGAACGGGCGCAAATGGGTCATCAGGAACACCCCGGCGCCGGCACCGGGAAGCTTTGTCTCGCTGCACTCGGTCTCGTGCACGTCGCCGGACTCGTGCACCGCCGTGGGCGCCTTCACGCAGTCCAGCGAATCCGCCGAGGAACAGCCGCTGGCCGAGAGCTGGAACGGCACGCGCTGGACGATCGAGCCGACCCCGAACCCCGAAGCTGAGAACGGCAGCTCGCTGAGAGGAGTCTCGTGCAGCGCGTCCGACGCCTGCACCGCGGCCGGCAACTACGACTACTTCGATGTCGAGCAGAAGATCTTCGCCATGCGCTTCGACGGCACGGCGTGGACGATGCAGCGCCAGCCGAACCCCAGCGGAGAACACCTCAACACCGACGCCTCGATCTCGTGCTCGCAGCCCTCGGCGTGCACATCGGTCGGGTCCTGGCTGACCCTCGAACTAGAAACCAGGCCGCTGGCCGAGAGCTGGAACGGCGTCAACTGGGTTCGCCAGCCGACCCCTCACCCGAAAGACGCCGTCAGCGCAGCGCTCGAAGGCGTCTCGTGCCTCAGCAGCTCGGACTGCACCGCGGTCGGCGGCTGGTCGGCGAACTCGCAGGGCAACCCCGACTTCACGCTCGCCGAGCAGTGGAACGGCGCATCCTGGAAGGTGCAGGAAACGCCCAACCCGAGCGGAGCGCAGCACAGCACGCTGGTGAGCATCGACTGCTCGGCGGGGCCCTGCGTCGCCGTCGGCAACTTCTCGAACGGCAGCGTCACGCAGACGCTCGTCGAGCGCTACTCGCCCTAACGGGCGGAGGCCGAGCGCCTCATACCGCCGGAGGTTCGAGGGGTTGGTCGACTCAAGGTAGGCGGGCATGCGCTGAACATCGATCGGCGATGCTCGCCCTCCACAAGGCCCATTCTCCGATCTCTTTCTTGGCCCGGTGGCCATAGCGCCGGGCGCGCCGCGCGGATGAGATGTCTGAATGGCCGCGCTGGAATCCCAGCACGCGTCAGGCCGCTTGCTAGCCGCGCTCGACCGGATGGATCTGCGTGCTCTGTCGCGCTCCCTGTCCGACGACCTGCGCGAGCGCAAGGTCACGTTCGGAGCAGCCGACGGTGGAAGTGTCGAAGCCTTCGTCGTGGACCCCGTTCCTCGCGTAATCGAGCGCGATGAGTGGGACGCGCTCGCCGCCGGGCTGGTGCAGCGCGCGGAGGCACTCGAGCGCTTCGTCGCCGACGTCTACGGTGAGCGCCGCATCGTCGCCGCTGATCGCGTGCCGTGGTCGGCGATCGAAAGCGCTGAGTTCTTCGAGCCGCGGATGGCACAGCTGCCGCCCGCGTCGGGGCGTTGGATCGCGATCGCCGGTCTGGATCTTGTGCGCGACGGCGACGGTCCGTTTGTGGTGCTCGAGGACAATGTGCGGACTCCGTCGGGGATCGCCTACGCGGTCGCCGCACGCGAAGCGCTCAGCGGGCACCTGTCGGTGCCCGACGGGATGCTCGTGCGCTCGTTGGAGCCGGCTTACGAGTGGCTCGGCGAGGCTCTGCGCGCGGCCGCGCCGCGCGAGGCCGGCGAGCACCCGTCGGTCGTCGTGCTGACCGACGGGCCGTCGAACTCGGCCTACTACGAGCACGGCGCGATCGCCCGCCGGCTCGGGCTGCCGCTCGTGCGCCCTGGGGACCTCAGCGTACGCTTCGAGCGGCTCTTCGCCCACACCGACGACGGGGTGGTTCCCGTCGATGTCGTCTACCGCCGCACCGACGAGGACCGGCTCTTCGATGCCGCCGGAGCGCCCACTACGCTCGCTGGGGTGCTGCTCGGCCCGCTCGCGGCGCAGACATTGGGGTGTGTCAACGCGTTCGGTACGGGGGTCGCAGACGACAAGCTCGTGCACACCTACGTCGAGGAGATGGTGCGCTTCTACCTCGAGGAAGAGCCACTCTTGGCATCGGTGCCGACGCACGACCTGTCGCAGCCCGGCGTGCTCGAGATGGCGCTCGAGCGCGTCGGGGAGCTGGTGATCAAGCCGCGCAGCGGACACGGCGGCATTGGCGTCGTCGTCGGCCCGCGCGCCGATCCGCGAGCCCTCGCGGCGGTCTCGCGCGAGCTGGCAGCGGCGCCGGAGCGCTTCATCGTGCAGGAGACGGTTCACCTCTCGCGCCAGCCAACCGTCTGCGGCGACGAGCTCGAGCCTCGCCACGTGGACCTGCGCCCGTTCACCTTCGCCGTCGGCGACCGGGTCGAGGTGTTTCCTGGTGGGCTCACTCGCGTCGCGCTCGAGCGCGGCTCGCTTGTCGTCAACTCCTCCCAGCACGGTGGTGCCAAGGACACGTGGGTGCTCGCATGACCACGGAGCCGGGGAATCAGGGCCCGACGCCGCGGAATCGGCTTCCGGCTCTGATCGGCGTGACGACGTCGGAGCTGCGCCTTGCCAAGCAAGTGCGCCGCCGCCCTCACGGCGAGCCCGCCCGGGTCGAGATGGCACTCGGGCTGCCCTATCTGCGCGCGGTCGAGCGCGGAGGTGGACTGCCCGTCGTGCTCCCGCCGCTTGAGCTGGACCGGATCTCGCCCCTGCTCGACCGTCTCAGCGGCGTGCTGCTCTCTGGTGGGCCCGACCTTGACCCAGCGGCCTACGGGCGCGCCGCTCACCCCGAGCTGGGCCATACCGAGCCGCAGCTCGACGTCTTCGAGGTGCAGCTGGCACGTGAGGCCGACGCGCGTGGGCTGCCGATCTTAGGCATTTGTCGTGGTGCGCAGGCGCTCAACGTTGCACGCGGCGGCACCCTTCACCAGCACCTCCCGGAGATCACGGACGGCTCGATCGTTCACCGCCAGCGCCAGCCGGGGACGGAGGTCACGCACGAGGTCCGCGTCGCCCCCCGCAGTTGCCTCGCAGCGGTGGTTGAAAGTCGCCGCGTAGCCGTTAACTCCTTTCACCACCAGAGCGTCGACCGACTCGGTAGCGGCCTGCGCGCAGTCGCGTGGGCGGACGATGGCGTCATCGAGGCCGTGGAGGGATGGGGGAAGTCGCTCCTGCTCGGGGTTCAGTGGCACGCCGAGACGCTGGTTGACGACCCCGCTCAGCTCGCCCTGTTCCGACGCCTGGTGACAGCCTGCGAGGAGCGAGAGCGAGGGCGCCCGACGAGGCGCCCAGAGTCGACGGGGCGCGCGGCCTGAGCCGTGAGCCCGCTCAACGCGCGCGCGCGCCCAGCCTGGGGCCGATGGCCGTCTCCCGAAGTATGTCGGCCGTGGACCGTCGGGATCGAGGAGGAGGTGATGCTGCTGCACGCCAGCGACTTCGCGCTCGCTCCCTGGATCGACAGCATCCTTCCGACGCTGGCTCCGCATCTCGCTGACCACGTTGGCGCCGAGACGCATGGCTCGGCGCTTGAGCTGCGCACCGGCGTGCACGACGGCGTGCCCGCGGCGATCGCGGAGCTCGCGGTTCTACGCAGCGAGTTGCGCTCCGAACTCGAGAACAGAGGGCTGCGCGCGGCCGCCGCCGGCATGCACCCCACGACCGTCTGGCAGGAGACGCGCATCTCAGGTGGCGAGCGCTATCAGCTGCTCTACGAGTCTCTGCGCGAGCTCGCGCGCCGCGAGCCGACGTTCGCCCTGCACGTCCACGTCGCAGTTCCTGACCCTGAGGACGCGCTGCGCGCGATGAACGGGCTACGCGCGCATCTGCATCTGCTGCTGGCACTGTCGGCGAACTCCCCCTTCTGGCAGGGGCGCGAGACCGGGCTCGCATCGACGCGAACGCCGATGTTCGGGGCGTTCCCCCGCGTCGGGCTCCCCCGCGCCTTCGCGGACTACGACGATTACGTCGAGAGCATCGACCTGCTGTTGCGCTGCGGCGCCTTTCCCGAGCCGACGTTCCTTTGGTGGGACGTGCGCTTGCAGCCACGCTGGGGTACCGTCGAGGTGCGCATCATGGACGCGCAGATCACGGTCGAGGACTCCGCCGGACTGGTCGCGCTGGTGCAGTCGCTCGTGCACATGGAGATCAGCGAGGGCGCTGCGGCGGTCGCTTCGCGTGACGTTCCTGAGCTGCTCGCCGAGAACCGCTTCCTGGCTGCGCGGGACGGCATGCAAGCGCATTTCCTCGATCCCGACTTCGAGGGTCAGGTCTCCGCGCACGACGCACTCTCCACGACTCTCGATGCCTGCGCGCCGCACGCCGACCAGCTGGGCTGCCGCGACGAGCTAGAGGGCGCGCGCAAGCTGAGCCGCCACCCCGGGACCGAGCGCCAGCGCGAGCGCGCCCGCGAGGCCGCGGGGCTTGCCGGCCTCGTCGCGGCGCTGGCCGACGCTTTCTGATGTGCGGGCTTGGCGGCGAGGTCACGTTGGGGGGCGCCCCCCAATCTCGACGCGCTCGCGCGCATCGGAGATGCCCTGGCGCCGCGCGGGCCCGACGGCGCCGGCAACTGGCACGACTGCAGCGTCGCGCTCGTGCATCGGCGGCTGAAGATCATCGACCTCACCCCGCGCGGCGACCAGCCGCTGGTCGACCCTGAGTGGGGCCTCGTGATCGCCTTCAACGGCTGCATCTACAACCACAATGAGTTGCGCGAGGAGCTGATCGAGGCTGGCTACGCGTTTCGCTCCACCTCGGACACCGAGGTGATCCTCAAGGCCTTCCACCACCGCCGCGCGCCGATGGCGGCCCAAGAAACATCAGCATCGGCGTGACCAATCTGCTTGAGACGGTTTGAAGCCCCTTGCCCGGGTGCGCGTACCACGCTGCTGTTCCGCTCGGTCAAGCGTTGCTCGACGGCGCCCATATGTTGATCCCGCTGTCAACGGCGTGGCGCTCGATGTCCGCCAACTCGTCGGCGGCGAACTCCAGGTTAGATAGCGCTGCAACGTTCTGTTCCAGCTGAATGACGCTGCTCGCGCCGACTAGCGCGGAGCTCACGCGCGGGTCGCGCAGCACCCAGGCGATCGCGAGCTGGGCGAGCGACTGGCCCCGGCGCGCCGCGATCTCGTTCAGCGCGCGGACACGCGCGAGATTCTCCTCGCTGACCAGGCGCTCGTCGAACGCCTCGCCGCGGCGTACGCGCGAATCGTCCGGGACACCGTGCAGGTAGCGGTCCGTGAGCAGCCCCTGGCCAAGCGGTGAGAACACGATCGCGCCGACGCCATTACGTTCGAGAACCTCCAGTAGTCCGCGCTCGATCCAGCGGTTCAGCAACGAATAGGACGGTTGGTGGATCAGCAGCGGCGTGCCGAGCCCGGTGAGGATCTCGATCGCCTCCTCGGTGCGCTGCGGTGAGTAGGAGCTGATGCCGACATACAGCGCCTTTCCCTGGCGCACCGCGCTGTCGAGCGCTCCCATCGTCTCCTGCAGTGGCGTGGACGGGTCGTAACGGTGCGAGTAGAAGATGTCCACGTAGTCGAGCCGCATCCGCGCCAAACTCTGATCGAGGCTCGCTAGCAGGTACTTGCGCGAGCCGAACTCGCCATACGGTCCGGGCCACTGGTCATAGCCAGCCTTGGTCGAGATGATCAGCTCATCGCGGTAGGGGCGGAGGTCCTCGTCGAAGATGCGGCCAAAGTTGTTCTCGGCGGCGCCGTACGGAGGCCCGTAGTTGTTTGCGAGGTCGAAGTGCGTGATGCCGAGGTCGAACGCACGCCGCAGAATCGACCGGCTGCCCGCAAGCGGCCGGTCGTCGCCGAAGTTCTGCCATAGGCCGAGCGAGATCGCTGGCAGCTGGACGCCGCTTATACCAACACGGCGGTACGGCATCCGCTCGTAACGGGCAGCGTCAGGGAGATAGGGTGGCTCTGCGCGCGCAGGATCGAAGGGCATAGCGCGATTGTCGCATGGTGGTCGTGATTGACTACTCCTCCAGATGACGGAGACCTCCCACAGCTGGTTCGGGTTGTCGCGATCGAGCGCGTAAGCGGCGACTCACCGTCTCCCCTACCCGGGCACTGGCCTCGCGGCGCACAGCACAAGTCGAGGCCGGAATCGAGTCTTTGAACTCTACGCGGTAGAGTTCGCGCCACCAAAGCTCGGAGGGGTTCCGCTCCACAATGGTTGTGCTGATCATCGTCATCGTCATCGTCGTGCTCCTCGTCGTCGGCGGGTGGGCCGGGTACAACGGTCTCGTCAAGAGACGCAACCGGACCCAGGAGGCGTGGTCGGAGATCGACGTCGAGCTCAAGCGTCGCCACGACCTCATCCCCAACCTGGTCTCGACGGTGCAGGGCTATGCCGCCCACGAGAGAGGAACCTTCGAGGCAGTAACCCAGGCTCGGGCCAACGCGATCACCGCCGGCGCGACCGGCGATCCCGGTCGAATCGCCCCCGCTGAGAACGCTCTGTCCGGGGCGCTGCGCTCGCTGTTCGCGGTCGCCGAGAACTACCCACAGCTACGGGCGGTCGAGAGTTTCCTCCAGCTCCAAGAGACGCTGACCAGCACAGAGGACAAGATCGAGTACGCCCGCCGCTACTACAACACCAGCGCCCGCGACTACAACATCGCGCTGCAGTCATTTCCCCGCAATCTGTTTGCCGGGCCGTTCGGCTTCAAGGCGGTGGCGTTCTTCGCTACCGACGAGGAGGACCGCGCCGTACCTCAGGTGAGCTTCGCCGGTTCTGACCCAGGCGCCGCCGGCCCGGCACCCGTGCCTGCCGCTGGCCCTCCACCTGCCGCCGGCGCTCCACCTGCCGCTGGCCCTCCGCCCGCCGCCGGCACACAGGGCCCGCCGCCAGCCGGCTGAAACCCCACTGAGTGACTGGCTGGCCGGGTCAGACAGACTGGCCCGAGGCGATCTTTTCAAGTGCAGCGATCCGCTCCTCGATGGGAGGGTGGGTGTCGTAGAGGTGGTGGTACCAGGCCTCGTGGTGCTGCAGCGGGTCGTCGATGCACATCGCCGCGGTGGAATGGTTCATGTTCTTGAACGGTTTGTCGTTCTGCTGCAGCTTCTTGAGGGCGCCCAGCAGCCCCGCCGGGTTGCGGGTCAGCTCCACGCCGCTCACATCGGCCAGCGACTCGCGGCGGCGTGAGAGCGCCAGGCGCATGAGCGGACCGAAGACGAACCCGACTATCGCGAGCAGCAGGCCGGCGGCGAAGATCACGATCACGATCTGGTTGCCTCTGCCGCCTCGCCCGCCTCCGGCAAAGAATGCGCTTCGCCACAGGATGCTGGCCAGCAGGGCGGCCATGCCGATCATGGTTCCCACCACGAGCAGGAGACGAATGTCGTGGTTCTTGATGTGGCTCATCTCGTGGCTGGCTACGCCTTCGAGCTCCTCGCGGTTCATGATCGCGAGTAGTCCCGTGGTGAAGGTGATGGCCGCCTTTTCCGGGCTGACCCCGGTGGCAAAGGCGTTGGGCGAAGGGTCGTCGATCACATAGACCGTGGGCTTGGGGATCCCCTCGCCGATGGCCAGTGCCTCCACCAGGTTGTGCAGCTGCTGGAACTGCGTTGGGTCGGCCGGCACGGCCCCCGAGACCCGAAGCACCAGCCCGGCTCCCGCGTTCAGGGAGTAGACGATCCCGCCGAGGGCCAGGACACCACCGATCGCGATACCGATGATGACCGGGCCCCAGCCGTAGTTTGTCTGCTGGGCATTTTCGATAGCGGGGTTGACCGCGGGGTGAGCAACGGCTTTGAAGAGGAAGCCCAGGGCAGCTCCGATGGCAAGCCAGATCACGAAGAACATGACGACGACGAGGACGCTGCGTCGTTTGTTGGCGGCGATCTCGCTGTACACGTGCCGGATCCTACGGCACCGCGGTATCCGGACTCCGGCGCCCAGCGAACGGAGTGGACCGCTTGCTATGCGCTGAGGTTCAGCCGAACGTGACGGGCTCGGTTTGCACGACTGGACAGGCCTTGGCGCTGCCAGCATGGGTCGAGCAGGACGCCGACACGGTTGAGAATTCGAGCTGCGGGGAGAACAGGTCGAGGACCAACCGGCCGTTGCTGGGGTCGAAAGCCGTGGCGTTGATGCCATCGCTCCTCAGCGACGCGCTCGGCGCCCACGGCGCGATGGTCGTCGCCAGGCCGGCGAGCGAGATCTGCTCCAGCTGCGAGGCGACCGGCGGGACGATTCCGCTCTGGGAGTACAGAAACGTGTAGACGGAGCCGCTCGTCAGCGTCAGACCATCGAAGAACTGCTCAGAGTCGTCGATCGGGACGCCGTCGGAAACGACCTTCGCGATCAGCTGGGGCGCTGCGTTGGCGTTGTCGAGCCAGATCTCCGAGACCCCCATGCTGGAGTTCGACGAGCCCGGAGTCTCGCTGAAGGCGACCTGTGCCCCGTTTGCGCTGATGTCATCGATCGTGGCGCCATCGGGCGTCGGTAGCTGCAGCGCGCGAGTAGAGGTGCCGGTCAGCCGCGCGGTCTCGATACGGGCAGGCTGGTTTGCGCGGGCTGTGTTGGGCTGCACGGCGAAGACGACGACGCCGTGCTCGGCGACTCCAACGCTCGTGTCCGCCGGCGCTGCGTTGATCCGGTGGGCGCTGCCGCCGCTCGTCGGCGCCCACCACAACCGGCAACCGTCGGTTCCAGCGCTGCCCGCGTTCGCACTCGCGAACGGCGAGTGCGGGCAGCGTGAGTAAACGACGATCGAGTGACCGGCGGAGTCGGTTCCCAGCTTGACTCCGTCGATCCAGCCCACGGCCGAGGTCGCGGTCAGCGCCAGGTTATGCCTGCCACGGCGGACGACCACCTCAAACCTGTGGCCAGCGCCAGACGCGGCCGCCCAGGCGATGACGCCGCCCACGGCAGAAACCGAGCTGGGGAACGCGGGTGTCGCCAGGCCCGCCGCCACGCCGAGCGTCCCGGCCGCTGCCACCGCCGCAGGGACTGTGACACCCACAGCCAGGAGGACCCCGGCAACCGCCACGCGCTTGAACCCCATCGCTAGTCCCACTCGGTCAACCGCAGCCGGTAGGTGTCCATGCAACACGCCGAGCGTCACAGCAGCAACAGATCGCGGGCGCTTGGCGCTGAAGCTGCTCGGAGCGCAACGCTCCTTGGCTAGCGTGACCCTGGCGTATCGCGCCCCTGTACCTGTTCATAACCGCCCTAACACCCAGCACCAGTGACAATATCGGGCGATGTGGTCGCTGCTGGACCAGCAGCGCCAGTCGCTTCGGCGTCTCAAGCCCAGCGAGCGTGTTTGGGGAGAGCCCAAGCGCCCCCGCTGTGGAGGAGCTGGGACAGTCCTCCAGCTCCCCGGCTCGCTCTCGGATCCGACGCGAAGCAGGCCGCCACGACACACCACCCCGATACGTGTGCGCCAACGAGACCGCCTCGGGGGCTGCTGCTCGACCGTACGGGCGGCGGTTCACACAGACTGCTCAGGGAATGCCCGTGCCACGCTCAGCGTCGCGGCTGATACTGAGCTTGTCAGGCCCACAGCTTCACGATCGAAGGAGTCATTCCGGTGCACTAGACCCGCTAACGGCGTTCCGGGCCCGGGCGGCCAGCGGTCCGAGCCGGGAGCCCGCACATGTCGACCAGGACCTCGCTATCCCCCATCCACCCAGAATTGAAGGGAGCGCAATGACTACTTCTCGAACACCCCGCCGATCTCTGCAAACGACCCTGGCGCTCGCAGCTCTCGCTGTAACCGCACTGCTCGCGCCGGCAACGTCTGCCGTCGCCTCACCGACCTATCCGCAGGCGCCGAGAGTCGACCACGCGTTCGCCATAGAGGCCGTTCTACCGAGCGACCCGCGCGAACTTACGGGCGCCGAGAAGGGCGGTGAACCAACATGAGCTCGAGGCCACGGCGCCTGGCGGTCTTGGCCGTCGCGACGACCCTCGCGGCAGCAACAAGCACGGCGCAAGCCGCGCCGTCATCGCCTCCCGCCCAGCCGTCGGCCCACTGGGTGGTGGTCCCCGAAACCACCGCGGTCAAGCCCCCGGCCAACGTCACCGCGCTCGCGCGAGATCTTGGTGTCGACACAGACTTCGCCTGGAAGACGCTTGACGAGCTGGTGCGGACGTCCCGTCCAGACCCCTCGCGCGCGCAGGCCGCGCCGACGAGGCCCAGCCTGCCCACGTAGACACCGACCAGTCGGTGGCGGCCACCGCGGCGAGCCGAATCTGCGCGTAGGCGACACGCTAAGCACCCCAAGCGCGATCCGAGAGAGCCGGTAAGTTTATCGGGCCGCAGGTGCCCCGTTTGCATATATATATGCATAGCTATGCATATATACTGGGCTGCGGATGCCCAAAAGTCACGTTCATGCTGAGTACCGTCGGCGCGAGCCCGTTGACGAGGAGGTCGAGGATGCGATCGCGCAGACGATGCAAGCCTTCGCGACCCCCTCGCGGGTGCGGCTGCTGTATGCGCTGCGTGAGGGTGAGCAGAGCGTGAGCGAACTCGCCGCGGCGTCCCAGCTCGCGCCGGCTGCCACCTCGCAGCAGCTGCGCATCTTGCGTCACCTCAAGCTGGTGGTTGCCAGGCGCGAGGGCCAAGTGATGCGCTACGGCCTACACGACGACCACGTCGGTGTGCTGCTGGATGAGATTCGCAACCACGTCGAGCACGCCACCCACGACTGGTCAAGCCCGGTCACCTCGCCCGCCGCCAAGGGCAAAGACCGGAGGAACAGGACGTCAACCGATGCGCCACGTAGCTAAGCAATCGGTGCGCTATCTAGCTGACGCGGACCGCTTTCGCAGGGCGCGCAGATGTCACTGATGCTCGCGGGCATGACCTGCCTGCTGGTCGGGCTCGGGAGCATCGGCCTGCGCGTACTGCGGATGCCCGACGCGGAGTGGGCGTGACCGTTCTGCTCACAGGCGCGAGCGGGACGTTGGGGCGTCAGCTCCTCGCCGAGCTCGACGGGCGCGGGGAGCACGTTCGCGCGCTCGTGCGCGACCCCAGCCGGGCGAGCACGTGGGACCCCGCGCCCGCGGAGGTAGCGGTCGCGGATCTCGCGGACGCGAGCGCGGAGTTGGACGGCGCCTGCCGAGGCGTGCACAGCGTGATCGCGGCCGCGGGACGGTCGTGCACGACGCGCAGGCTCCCCGAGCGCGGCGCGTTTCTCCCGCTCGACTTTGAAGGCAACCGGCGCCTGCTGGAGGCAGCGCTCCGGATGGGTGTGCAGAGATTTTTGTATGTCTCGGTGCTGGGCGCGCAGCGGCTGCGGGGCCTTGAATACATCGACGCGCATGAGCGGTTCGTCGAGCTGCTGCAAAGCAGCCCGATCCAGAGCGCCGTCGTGCGCGCCAACGGGTTCTTCGCTAGCTACCTGGAGCTATTCGACCTCGTCACATCTAAAGGCCCTGCCACGCTGATCGGCAATGGCGAGGCCAAGGACAACCCGATCCACGAGGCCGACCTGGCGATCGCGTGCCTCGATGCGCTGGACGGCGAAGAGCGGGAAGTCGAGATCGGCGGCCCAGAGACCTTCACCCGGCGCGAGGAGCTGCAGCTCGCCTGTGAAGCCCTGGGCAAGGAGCCGCGCATCGTGCGAATGCCTCCCCGCCTGCTGAAAACGAGCGCGACGCTGATGCGGCCCTTCGACGCGCGCCGCGCCGAGGTCATCAAATTCATCACGGCGATCTGCGTGATCGACATCGTCGGCCCACCAACCGGATATCGCCGTCTCAGCGACTACATGAACGCCGCCGCCCTCGTCGGCAGCGATGATGCGGCCCGGCCCCCAGCTCGACGGTTCTGGCCTCGCTAGGTCCGTTTGGCTTGCGCTCAGGAGCGTTGAGTTGCGCCCAGTTGCGCTGAGTTTCGCTCAGTTTGGACCCCGCATTGGACCGCGCGTGCCGATGACCTCCCCTCGCCGCCAGTAATCGAGCTCACCTAGACCCAGGTCCGCTTGTAGGATCCGGGAGCCAGCGTCCCCTCGTTCATGTCCGACTCCGCCGCCGCCGAGCCCGAACTCATCGACCTGCTGCACCTGCGGCGCCCGAAGGTTATCGGCGCCTGGCGCATCGGCGACGTGATCGTCGATCCTGGACCGAGCAGCTGTCTGTCCGAGCTGCTGCCCACGCTCGAACGGCATCCGCCGCGGGTGCTCGCCCTGACACACATCCATCTCGACCATGCCGGTTCAACGGGCTCACTGCTGCAGCGTTTCCCGGATGCCGAGGTGTGGGTACACGAGCGCGGTGCTCCGCATCTGCTCGATCCCGTCAGGCTGCTCAAGAGCGCCGCCCGCCTATACGGCGAGGACATGGAGCGCCTCTGGGGCGAGGTGCTCCCGGTGCCGGCCGAGCGGCTCAGGGTGCTCGGCGGCGGCGAGGCTCTTGGACCCTTCCGGGTGGCCTATACACCGGGCCACGCCTCCCACCACGTCTCCTACCTGCACGAGCCGACCGGGCACGCGTTCACCGGCGACGTCGCGGGAGTACGCATCGACACAGGGTGCGTGCTGGCACCCACCCCACCGCCCGACGTCGATCTAGAGGCGTGGCGTGCATCGCTCGAGCTGATCGAGGCCTGGCGTCCGCGGAGCCTTGCGGTCACCCATTTTGGGTCTTTCGACGATGTCGAGGGCCATCTGGCTGGCCTGCGCAAAGAGCTCGACCGGGCAAGCGCTATGGCCGGCGACCTCGATGAGGCGACCTATACCTCCTCGATCCGCGCGACAGTAGCCGGCTCGACGGGACCCGAGACGGCTGCCGCCTATGAGCAGGCAATGCCACCGGCGCAGAGCTTTCATGGTCTCGTGCGCTACGCGCGAGAGCAGGCTGCCTAGAGGCGCGCCGCGGCTGATGCTCCAAGAGCGGGACTTGCGACCTTAAGCGCTCGCACGTTTGGGGTGCAAAGATCCCGATTTGTAGTTAGCTACGCTTCGAAGGAGCCAGCCCTTGCCGAGCGACTTGGATCACCAATCCTATGAGCGAGCTGTCGCTGAGCATCGTTGGGTGGTGCCGGAGCGCTTCAATATCGCCGCGGATGTGTGCGACCGACACCCGCGGGAGAAGCTGGCGATGATTCACGAACATTTCTCGGGCGCTCTGCGAGAGGTGAAGTGGGGGGAGCTGCAAGACCTCTCCAATCAGGTCGCAAACGTTCTCGCGTCGCTCGGTGTGGGGCGCGGCGATCGTGTGGCGGTGGTGCTTCCGCCCACCCCCGAGGCGGCGGCTGTGTTCTTCGCGACCTGGAAGCTCGGAGCGCTGCTTCTGTCGATGTCGGTGCTCTACGGGGATGAGGGCATCCGTCACCGCCTTGGCGACGCCACGCCGCGCGTGCTCGTCACCGACGCCGCGAATGCCGGACGCTTCGCCAAGGACATCACGCCCGAGCTTCTTGTGCTCGACCAAGACACTCTCGCAGGTGTCTCAACCTCCTTCGAGCCAGTCGACACACTCGCGGAAGATCCGGCGCAGCTCTACTACACCTCCGGCACGACGGGACTCGCGAAGGGGATAGTTCACGCCCACCGCTATATCCTCGCGCACGAGGAGTTCCGCTACTGCCACGACGTCCGAGATGGCGAGCGCTTTCACGGGATGGGCGAGTGGGCATGGGCCGCCGGGATCTGCCCGCTCCTCGGCCCATGGCGACTCGGAGCGGTGCAATGCGTGTACCAGCGCGATGGCGGTTTCGACCCCCACAAGCAGCTCGCCTTCCTCTCCCGCCACGAAGTAACCAATGTCTTCGCGACACCGACCGCGATCCGCTCGATGATGTCGATATATGACGCCCGCACACGCTATCCACAACGTTTCCGGATCGTGTGCTCGGCCGGTGAGCCGCTGAACCCCGAGGCGATCCGCTGGTTCCGCGATCAATACGACGTCACTGTCCTCGACTTCTACGGGCTTACCGAGTCCTATCCCCTATGCGGGAACTTCCCCTTCATGGAGGTCCGCGAGGGCTCGATGGGCAAGCCGCTCCCGGGCTGGGAGGTCGCGATCCTCGACGAGGACGAGCGACCAGTGCCACACGGCGAGCGCGGAGAGATCTGCCTACGCGCTCGCACGAACCCTCATTACCCGCTCGGCTACTGGCGCCTGCCCGACGAGAGCGAGCAGGCATTCGGCGGCGAATGGTTCCATACCAAGGACGCCGCCAGCATGGACCAAGACGGATACATCTGGTACGAGGGCCGCGCGGATGACGTCATCATCGCGGCCGGCTACCGGATCGGCCCGTTCGAAGTCGAGTCGGTATGCCTTGAGCACCCCGCCGTCGCGGAGGCCGCCGTCGTCGCCGCACCCGATGAGCGTCGCGGCAACGTGGTCAGGGCGTTCATCGTCCTCGCTGCCGGACATCAGCCCTCAGATGTGCTCGCCGACGAAATCAAGGAGTTCGTTCGCGATCGCCTCTCGGCCTATGCCTATCCACGGCGCATCGAGTTCCTCGCCGAGTTGCCGAAGACCCTCACCGGCAAGATCAGACGCATCGAGTTACGCGAGAGAGCGTAACGCCGAGCATCCAGACATACTGGTAGCTGCAGCCCTTGGGCGGCGGGATCAGTCGCGCGCTTGAGAACTGCGAGGAGCGTTCTGCCGGCACCACCGCCACCTCGCCGGGGCGGTTTTGGGTGCAGACGCCCTTCCCCAGGTCGTTGCTCGGCGTTTCTGGGAGTCGTTCGGAGGAGTTCGCAGGCCCATACGCGAACACGAGTTTCGATCCGTTTGAGCTCCACGAAGGGGTCGAGAGTGCGTGACAGGGAGCGGCATCGGCACCGATCGTCCATTCCTGCGCCGAACGCAGGTCCTTCGCGAGAAGATGCTCGTTGAAGTAGGACCGATCGCATGTGCCGGCCAGCATCACAAGCCGCCGTCCACTGGGGTTGGGCACCGCCCCTCCCACTAGCTTGGAGCTTGGGAACGAGAGCACGGTCTGGCTCTCGCCGGTGGCCAGGTCGAGGCGCACGACTCTCCCGGAGCAACTGTTGGGGGCTGGATCGCCCCCTGCCGTGTTGTTGCGGTCGCGCGGCCCGGTGCTCAGCGTGAGCCATGCCATGCTGTCGGGCCCGGTGTGCGGGTCGGAAACATCCTCCGGCAGCCTCGCGAGCTGCCGGACACGCCGGCCCGTGTTGAGCGAGAACTCCTCGAGCACATTCGCGCTGGCGTGGGCCGGCTGCCAAACCGAGAGGAAGAGCGACCCTGGCCGCGCAGGGTCAAGCCGCGCGGTCACGATCACCGGGACCACGTGCCGGCGGACTCGCGGTTGGTGCGCGCTTGCGTCGCACGCCGCGATCGACGCGCTGGCCACGAGCAGGGCGATGGCCGGCGCTATACGGGTAGGGCTTTTCATTCAACCGCTCTACGTCCGGTGGGTCAGCCCATCACAGTAGACCTAGCTTCGGGTTTACGGTCTCGGACGGTTGTCGCGTCATGTGTGCTTCGCTGCACCGCTGCTAAGCCCGAGCCGACCTGCTGCCGATACGTACGCGAGAGCTTGTCCTGTTGCCGCCAGCGGCGAGGACTTTTAGGCTCCGCCCTAGCTCCCAGCCAACGTGTCTATTCGGCGAATAATCCTCGGGGCATCCCTGACGACGCTCGTCGCCGTCGTTGCCGGATGCGGCGGATCCGGTTCATCAAACGCGGGCCCCAGTTCGGTCGCCCGTCCGGTCGCGGGCACGCCGGTCGCCGAGACAGCAGCCGGGATCGCCCCACCGGTCGCCCGTGGCCTGGCCGCGCGCGCGCAGTACGCAGGCTTCGCGCGGGCCATCAACCTTCGGCCGGGGGACGTGCCGGGATTCATCGCTGAACACAAAAAACCAAAACGCTTCCATCTGCACAACAAGGCGTTTGAAAACGACGGATCGCAGTACCGACGCTGTTTTGCCTTTGGCACGCAGGGCAAGCCCCTCCCCAAGGTCAGCTCGGACAAGTTCGCCCGCGGCGGCGGGCTGCACTCCGCATCGGTGAGCTCCGAGGTCGAAATTGCACCGACGATCGCGAGGGCTCAGCGCGAACTCGCGGCGGCGAGACGCATCCTTTTAGACCCAAGCACTCGTGGCTGCCTGACTCGCGCGTTCGACGGGCTCGGAAGTCAGAATCAAGCCATCCAGCTAGGCAAGGGCAGGGTCCGGGGTTCGATGCGAATAGCGGTGGGCAACCTGCATATCACGCCGCTGGCGCTGGGTTCAATGACCCGCGGGACGGACGGCGCGGTCGGCTCGAGTGTCGCCATGACCGTGACCTACACGGTTTCCGCCCGCGGACGCACCCTCACGGTCCCTACCTCGCTGCACTTCGACGAGCTGGCGGTCCTCCTCGGTCGCGGCGAGGTCACGCTGGCCACGGTGACGCTTGGAGACTCGTTCCCGCCCGAACTCGAGGCGCGGCTGTTCTCGCTGCTGGTCTCACGGGCGCTCTCGGCCAGCCAGGTGTATCCCACCATCGAGAAGTAGTTCGGCGCTGCGGGACAGTGAGCGGTCAGTCGCTCTCCGGTTCACCAAGAGCCTGGCGCACGGTTGTGCGGATGAATTCGGTCTTGGCGTCCGTGTAAGCCTCGCGGTCTTTGCTGAGCCCACTCGCTAGCCGGCGCTTCAGCGCACCGTATTCCTCGGCGACGTCGTTATGAGCGCGAAGATAGTCGCGGAACGCCAGCTCATCGCGAAATCTCGCCGAGTCGACCGGGACGAGATGCAGGTGGTGCGTGCGCCGACTCGGGTCCGGCTTGCAGAGCCAGTGCATCTCCTCGCGGCGATAAGGGGCGTGCAGGTATCCGATAGCGGCAAGCCGACCAAAACAGGAACGCGGCTCCTCTAGGTCTCGGATGCCGACGAGGATGTCAATGACCGGCTTTGACTCGAGACCCGGAACCGACGTGCTTCCTACATGGTGGATACCGCCGACGACCCAATCGCCGATCAGGGCAGCCAATGCTGCGCGCTCCTCCTCGAAGCGTACAGGCCATTTAGGGTCGTAGGCCACGATCCGCACCGGCTCGTCGGTCCACGGCGTTGCGGCTTCAGCTCCAGCACGGGCAATCCCCTCGAGTTCGTTGTCGGGCATGCACAGAAGGTATGCGACCCCTCGTGGCAGCGTCAGCCCAGACCCAGCAGGCCGGGCAGCTGGTTGAGGGAGCGGATAGTCGCAGCGCCGGCGCTGCGCATGGCGCCCTCGTCGCAGTCGGCGCTGTAGCCGATGGCGCGCATTCCGGCGGCAACCGCGGCTGTGACTCCTGATGGGCTGTCCTCGACGACGACGCAGCGTGCCGGCTCAGCGCTCATCGCCGAGGCGGCGAGGAGGAAGAGATCGGGGTACGGCTTACCTCGCGCCACTAACTCCGCTGAGAAGCGTGTATCAGCGGGGAAGAGCCGATCCAGGCCAGTTAGCTCGAGCGATAGTCGCGTCTTCCCGAGCTTCCCCTGTGACGCAACGCAGACGGCAACGCCCGCGCGCTTGATCGACTCCACCGCCTCGGCGGCGCCGTCAATCGGCTTGAGCTCGCGGCGGAAGACATCCGCGCGCTCGGACTCGTAGCCCTCCAACCAGCCGTGCGGAAGCCGGCGTCCGAGCTTCGCCTCTGTCTTGGTCACGACCTCGGTGAGCAGCAAGCCCTGATAGCTCTGGCGAGCCTCGGCGAGCGTTGTTGGCAGACCATGCGCCGTCAGCGAGCGTGCGAGCACGTCGTTTGAGATGACCTCGCTGTCGACGAGAACGCCGTCGCAGTCGAAGATCACGAGTTGCGGTGCCGGCATTGGCCGGATTCTCGCGGGATCTTCGTCGTCGCGGGGCCCGCCGACCCAACCGGGCCCCAATGCTGTCACACGACTGCTCTACGCGGGGTGACGCTTTCGCGCGGGGCCCGCTCGGCCTGAGCTGGAGATCGGCCGCCCTTTTTTTCACCTATCGGCGACCGCGCAGCGGCCCGATGCATCCACTCCGGCGCCTATCGTGCTCTGCAATGTCCCACCCCCCTTTCTCGGCCTCGATGGCTCGCGGCGAGGCTGTGTTGCGCTTTCCCTACGACGAGCGACTGCGCCAACTCCTGCGAGCGATCCCGGGCCGCCGCTGGGATCCGGGCGAACGTGTGTGGTGCGTCCCGCTCGAACCCGAGCAGGCGGAGGCGCTTGCGCGCCTGCTGGCGAGTCTGCCCGGCGAGCCCGAGGTGAGTGAGGCGCTCGCCCGCGCGATCAAGCGCCGGCGGGCGAGGCGTCACCGAGATGAGTGCCTCCTCGATCTCGCGCGCCCCGACGAGGACTGGTGGCTCAGCTTCGCCACGGACGCTGCGCCCGAGCCTGTAGCTGAGCTTCTCGAGCACCCCGACGCCCGCTGCCTGCCCGCGATCGGCCGTGCGCTCCTCCCGATCGACGATCGGGCCGCGCAGTTGGTTGGAGAGCTGCGAGCGGGAACCACGAGCCTGCGGCTCAGCGATGCCGCTAGTCGCGCGCTACTCGGGCATGGCGGCCGCGCGGGACAGTCGGGGCGCACCCAAGACCGCGAGCAGGGATTCCGCAATCGGGATGAGCGCTATGACATCGAGTTTCGCCGCGACCGTCGCGGTGGGCACTGGATACTGATTGCCCCCGACTGCGCGCCGCTGGCGCGCGTGCTCGCCGGTCAGGCCGGCCTGCGTGCGCTCGATGGTCCTGAAGCCACACTCGGGCTCGCGGCTGAGGAGAGCGACGCGAAACTGCTCCTCGAGCTGATCGCTCAGCTCGAGGACGCGAGTGTCGACCCGCGAGTCATGGCGTGGCTTGAGCATGCCAGCACCTGGCACGGCAACGTCGAGGTCGAGGGTCCCAGCGAGGAGCCCGTCTTCCTGCTGCTCGGCGACGCCGCCCGCCTGCCGCGAGTGCTTCGCGAACGGGCCGCGAGCGCGCCCGGCGGAGCGACCGTCCCGCTCACGCTCGATTCATGGCGGCTGATCGAGGAGCACCTCGACGGCTGGATGAGTGAGGCTGCCAAGCGCTGTATCGCGGCGCTGACGGACCGCCGGCCGGCGCCACCGGCGGTCCTCGAGCTCTCCACCGCTCACGAGGACCCGACGTTCGTGCTCGCTCCCGGACACGATCCGTCGCTACTTGAGGCCTTCGCCGCCCTGCAGGGAGCGCTGCCGAGTAGACCTAGACGGTCTGAGGAGCGCGAGCACGCTCGGCTCCCGGCGATCCGCGCCGACCCGTTCTGCGTGCCTGAGCTCGATGGCTTCCTTGCCTTGCGCGAGGTCTGGGTCGCCCCCGAGGCCCTCGAACTGCTGCAGGAGGTCCGTGAGCAGCACGCACAGGCCGCCGGTGTCGTGGCACTGTCGGGCGCTACCGATGCGCAATTGAACGTTTGCGGCCTCGGCGGCGAGCTCAAGCCGTTCCAACGCGCGGGGGTGAGCTACCTGCTCGCTCAGCGGCGAGCGTTCCTGGCCGACGAGCAGGGGCTCGGCAAGACGATCGAGGCGCTTGCCACGCTTGAGGTCGACTCTGCGTATCCGGCGGTCGTCGTCTGTCCGGCCAGCCTCAAGCTCAACTGGTTACGCGAGCTCGAGCGCTGGCTACCGGATCGTAGCGTGCAGGCGCTCGCGGGTACCGGCCCCGCCCGCTCGACCGCCGGCCCCTCCTGTCTGGTCCCCGGCGCCGAGATCACCGTCGTGAACTACGACATCGTCGCCGCACGGCTGGGAGAACTGCGGAGCCTTGAGCCCCGGGCGCTCGTGCTCGACGAGTCCCACTACTGCAAGAACGCCGCGGCGAAGCGGACCCAGGCGGTTCAACGGCTCTCCGCCGTGATGGCGCACGATGGCCTCGTCCTCGCCCTCACCGGGACGCCTGTCATGAACCGCCCCGCTGAGCTCATCTCGCAGCTGCGAATCCTTGGGCGGCTCGGGGACTTTGGCTCCGGCGCACAGTTCGGCAAGCGCTTCCGCGGCCCCGATGCCCACCTGCGCCTGCACTGGCATCTTCGCTCGCGCTGCTTCGTGCGTCGCCTGAAGGCCGACGTCCTGCCTCAGCTCCCGGCGAAGAGGCGCGCGATCGTGCCGGTCGAGCTCGACAACGAGCCCGAGTATCGACTCGCCGAGCGCGATCTGATCGCATGGCTTCAGAGTCAGCCGCTTGACCTGGGCGAGCTCCGCGCGAAGGTCGCGGCGGCGCTGCGCGCCGAGCGTCTCGTGCGGCTGAACGCGCTCAAGCTGTTGGCCGCGCGCGGCAAGCTGCCAGCCGCGCTCGCCTGGATCCATGACTTCTGCTCCTCGGGCGAGCGGCTCGTCGTGTTCGCCCACCACCGCGAGATCCAACGTGCCCTGCTCGGACGCTTCCCCTCGGCGCTCCACATTCTCGGTGAGGACGGCCACGCAGCCCGGGACGCCGCGCTGCGCGCGTTCCAGGCACCGGATGGGCCTGAGAACCAGCTCGTCGTCTGCTCCATCGAGGTAGCGGGTCAGGGCCTCACGCTGACCCGCTCCTCGAACGTTGTCTTCCTCGAGCTCGACTGGACGCCGGCCAAGCACGACCAGGCCGAGGACCGCTGCCATCGCATCGGCCAGGAGGACTCGGTCAACGCCTCCTACATCCTCGCTGCGGGCACGATCGACGAGACCATCTCGACCCTGCTCGAGCGCAAGCGCGCAGTGATCGGCGCGGTCACCGACGGCCGCGAGGACGATGAGGAGGGCATCGTCGACGCGCTCGTGCGCGAGCTGAGAGGCGCGCCCTACCAGCACCTCCGCGCGGCCGCATGACTAGGGGTTCACCAGGCGTAGTTGCCACCGGGCAGAATTCTACGTCGCCGACGAGTTCACTTGGACCAGCTCAACCGTTCGGAGCACGGCTACCTGGTGGCAGTCCAGCGATACCCTGTCTCCATGGATCTTGATCGCGCCCGCCAACTCCTCGAGCGCGAGCGGGACCGAATTAGCCAGGCGAACGCGCGTGCTGCCCACGAGGATCCCGAAGCTGCTTCTGAACAGAACGAACCGGGCGACCGAGGCTCGGAGGACCTTTACCAGCATGAGCTCGACGCAGGTCTCGCCGAGGACCTCGCTGAACAGCTCGCAGCGCTTGAGCGGGCCGAGGCACGGCTTGCGGCCGGGACTTATGGACTCTCCATCGAGAGCGGCGAGCCAATTCCCGACGCGCGCCTCGAGGCTCTCCCGACCGCTGAACGTACCGTCGACGAGCAAGAGCGTCGGGGGCGCGAGTAACTCCGGTACCGGACGGAGAAAACCTGCGACCGCCCGGCCACCTACCGGGCGGTAGCAGGCCAGTTTGCCGATACGCCCTGCAAACGGGCACCTTTCAATGCTCGAGCCCAAGCTCCACGGTCCTGGTACTGCTGGGTTCGTTTGGGTCGCTCCCAGTTGCGCTGAGTTGCGCTCCTTTGCTCTGAGTTTCGCTCAGTTTGGACCCCGAATTGGACCCCGTGTGTCTGCAGCACCTTTGGCGATTGTCGGATGCCCGGGAGGATCATCTGGCCGATCCGGGGGATCTAGCACGGCCACGCATGCCGCTATCGGGCGAAAGCGCTAGCGCTGAGCCGCGCGGCCGAGACGACTTCTACTCGTCCCAGGCGAGCGCGCGCGGCCGGCGGCGCCTACGCTCGCTTTGCCGTGCAGGGAGGCGTCCTACCTTGCTGGCTCCGGCGAAACCCAGGATGGCCAGGGTGCGCCCAATCAACCGATCTAAAGTCGCCTCAATCCCACACCTCGGTCAGTTGGGGTCGCAGGCGTGCCCCGACCAGGAAGCAGGAACGCGTTCGCTCTTCTCGGGCTTGAAGCAGTCGTGGACAAACACGGGCACAGCGCCGAACGCCAGTCGCTGCGGGTGTATATTTGTGTAGGGCCTGGGGAGCGGCTCGGACGCTGTCTCGCGCGGACCTGAACATCTGCTCGTCACTATCGGATACCGATGCCGCCCGCGCACAGGGCGACTTGAAGGAGCGCTTCCCATGGAGTCATCGAGAATCCAGACTCAAGACCCGACGCCGGCCGAAAACGCGCCCCCCGGCACCTGGAAACCAGCGGATCCCGGGCCTCTCGGTCTCGGGGCCTTCGCCATGACCACGTTCGTCCTATCGATGTTCAATTCGAATTTGGTCAACGGCAAGGGCCTGCCGGTAGTGTTCGGACTCGCGCTTGCGTACGGCGGGATCGTGCAACTGCTCGCCGGGATGTGGGAGTTTCGGACGGGCAACACCTTCGGCGCGCTCGCGTTCTGCTCGTTTGGGGCCTTTTGGATCTCATTCTGGGCGCTCCAGGTCTTCTACGCGAAGCAGATCGGCGGCAACGTTGGACACGCGGTTGGCGTGTATCTGTGGGCATGGGCGATTTTCACGGCCTACATGACGGTCGCCGCGCTGCGGGTGAGCGGGGCTGTGCTCTTGGTGTTCGTGCTGTTGACGATCACCTTCGTCCTGTTGGCGATCGGGGCGGTCGGCGCCCACGAAACCGTCACGCACTGGGGCGGCTACCTCGGCCTCGCGACGGCGGCCGCGGCGTGGTACGCGTCATTTGCGGCGGTGACCAACTCGACCTTCGGGCGGACCGTCCTGCCGGTCATGCCCTTGGGCGGACGTTGAGGTCAAGTCATGACGCCTGAATCCGATGCGGCCACGGGCGGCGAGCTTGACGCCGAGCTCGCCGCTTTGCTCGATGTCGAGACCTTCGACCCCCCCGAGGAGTTCCGCGAGCGCGCTCTGTTGAAAGATCCCGCTGTCTATGGAGAGGCCGCACTTGACCCAGAGGCCTGGTGGGCCGCCCAGGCCGAGGAGCTGCACTGGTTCCAGAAGTGGACCAGGGTGCTCGACGACGACGACCCGCCGTTCTATAAGTGGTTCACCGGCGGCAAGCTCAACATCTCCTACAACTGCTTGGACCGTCATGTGCTGGCGGGCAGGGGCGATCGCGTCGCCTTCCACTGGCGCGGCGAGGACGGGCAGGAGCGCGACATCACCTACTCCGAGCTGCTCGCCGAGGTCGAACGGTTCGCGAACGCTCTGAAGGATCTGGGCGTTGGCAAGGGGGACGTGGTCGGGATCTACCTGCCGATGATCCCCGAGGTGGTCGTGTCGATGCTCGCCTGCGCGCGCATCGGTGCTCCTCACAACGTGGTCTTCGGGGGCTTCTCCGCCGAGGCGGTCCGCGAGCGCATGGAGTTCTCCGAGGCCAAGCTGCTGATCACCGTCGACGGAGCCGCGCGCAAGGGCAAGACCGCGGCGGTCAAGGACCGGGTCGACGAGGTCATGGGCGACCTTGTCACGCTCCAGAAGATCGTCGTCGTGAAGAGTGCGGGCACCCCCTGTGAGATGCGCGAGGGGCGTGACGTCTTCTACGACGAGATAGTGGCGGCGGCCGACCCTAAGTGTGCCGCCGAGCCGCTGGACGCTGAGCACCCGCTCTACATCCTCTACACCTCGGGCTCCACCGCCAAGCCCAAGGGCATACTTCACACCACCGGGGGCTATCTGACGGGGGTCTCGGCGACCCACCGCTACGTGTTCGACCTCAAGCCCGAGTCCGACGTCTACTGGTGTGCGGCCGACGTCGGCTGGGTCACCGGGCACTCCTACATCGTCTATGGCCCGCTCGCCAACGGCGCGACGTCGGTCATGTGGGAGGGCGCTCCCGACTATCCCCATAAGGGCATCTGGTGGGAGCTCGTCGAGCGCTACGCCATCACGATCCTCTACTGCGCGCCGACGGCGATCCGCGCGTGCATCAAGTGGGGCGCGGAGTGGCCGAACAAGCACGACCTCTCATCGCTGCGCCTGCTCGGCTCCGTGGGCGAGCCGATCAACCCCAAGGCATGGCTGTGGTACCACAAGGTGATCGGACGGGAACGCTGTCCGATCGTTGACACTTGGTGGCAGACCGAGACCGGCGCGATCATGATCACCCCGCTGCCGGGCATCACTGTCACCAAGCCCGGGTCGGCCACGGAGCCATTCCCGGGAGTCTTCGCCGAGGTGCTGGACGAGTCCACCGGTGAGCCGATCACAGAGGGTCAGGGCTTACTCGTGCTCACGCACCCGTGGCCGTCAATGATGCGCACCCTTTACCGGGAGGAGGAGCGCTTCTTGGAGACCTACTTCAAGCGCTTCGGCCAGGAGACATATCTGGTCGGCGACGCGGCCCGCCGCGACTCCGACGGCTACCTCTGGGTGATCGGGCGGATCGACGACGTGGTCAACGTATCAGGGCACCGACTCTCGACAGCCGAGGTGGAGTCGGCGATCGTGGCGCACACCGACGTCGCCGAGGCCGCCGTGATCGGCCAGCACGACGAGGACAGTGGCCAGGCGATCGTCGCGTTCGTCACCCTGCAGGGAGACCTCGAGGGCGACGAGCGGACGGTCGAGGGTATCCGCGCGACGGTCGCTGACAGGATCGGCAAGTTCGCGCGCCCCAAGCGCATCATCTGGTCCGATGAGCTGCCCAAGACGCGCTCGGGCAAGATCATGCGCCGGCTGTTGCGCGACATCGCCGAGGGTCGCGCGTTGGGCGATGTGACCACGCTGCGCGATCCCGCGGTCACCGCGCAGCTCGAGGAGCGCGTGAAGGAGCTGCAGGCGCAGGAGGACTAGCGCGGCTTGCCCAAGAACGCTTGAGTTCGGGTCGCCGGCCTGTCGCGCGACGGAACGGGAGGGTTGGATCATGCCCCCGGAGAGGCAGTCGTTATCAGCGGAAGTCGTCTAATCGCTCGGCGCGGCGTGGCCCCTTGACGTGTCATGACTCGCCGCCTTACGGTGCCGAGCCGGCCGGATCCACCACTGGCCGATGGGTCGGTTGAGGTGGATGTCCTCGAACTCCGGGGAGCCCTGAGATGCAGACAGCCTCAAAGGAGTCCAGGCGCGACGGGGACGCGACGTCGCCCGCGTCCCCGATCGGGACGTAGCTCGTCAACCCCTCGATGTGTACGCGCTGATATAGGTTGCCAGCGCTACGCCGAATGGGTCAGCTCGAGAAGGACCGCGGTGACCGCCCGCGCGTCCGCGCATGGGAAATGCCCCGCGCGCTGGCGCTCAGCGCACGGCCGGCGTCGCGGTACCCGCTCCTGTGAACTTCGTCAGCTCGCGAAGCAATCCGTCCATCCCCGCGATCTCGTACGCGGCGCGCTGGCGCCCGGCGCCGCCGTTGCGCGCCAAGAGCGCCGGCAGCCCGTCGAGCTCATCGGCGCAGTGCAGCTCGGGGGCGTAGCCGCGCGCGAGCGCCAGTGCGTCGTCGAGCAGCTCGCTGACAGGCCGCAGCTGACCGTCGGCGTCGGGCAGCCGGGCGCGGACGCCGAAGCGCGCCGCTCGGAACACGCCCTCCTCGAGCACCTCGGCCGCCGGATCCGGCTCGGGATCGGCCTCGGCAGCGTGGCGCGCCAGGCAGTGAGCGAGCGCGACCAGACCGGCGGTGTCCTCGAGCGACGCCTGGGTGTCCAGCGCCCGTATCTCGACCGTGCCCAGCCGCGGATGCGGGCGCAGCTTCCACCAGAACCACGTGTAGTCGGGCACATCTGCGGCGCGCGCCAGCAGCCGCGTCATGGCGCGAAAATCCGCGAAGTCGCGCATCGCCCGCGGCACGCCGGAGCGCGGCCAGCCGCGGATCGTCACCTCACGGGCAGAGGCCAGGCCAGTATCGCGGCCGTGGCGGAACGGCGAGTTGGCGGCCAACGCCTGCAGCAGTGGCAAGTGGCGGCGGAGGCCATTGAAGGCCCGGATCGCCGTATCAGTGTCCGGCATCCCGATGTGGATGTGCAGTCCCCCGACCGGCGTAGCGACCGCATCCCCGAGCAGGTCGCGGATGCGCTCGTAGCGCTCCTTGTCGGTGATCTCGGCCTCACCCTCCATCGCCGACGGATGCGTCCCCGACCCAAGCAGCCCCGCCCCCGTCGCGACGACCGCCCGGCGCAGACCGCCGAGCGCACCTACCGCCTCGCCAGTGCTGCCACAGACGTCCGTGATGAGCTCCACCTGACACGCGTGCAGCTCGCGCTCGACCGTTCCTTCGACCGGACCGAGCCGCTCCAGCACGGCCGCCGATGCGTTCGCCTGCCGCCCGGTGACCGGATCGACGAGGAACAACTCCTCCTCGACGCCGACGGAGAACGGCTCTCCCGAACCGAAAGCGCTCCCGGTCTCATCGTCTGACTTCACGTCAGAAGTCTAAACTCCGCCTCGCAGCGACAGCAAAGCAAGGTCAGCGCTAGAGACGTCGCAGCCGCCGCGGCGTGTAGAACCGCGAACGCAGGGCTCTCGTCGCCGCCAGACCGGGCCGGTAGGTTCGCTGCCTGGGGTATGGGAGACTTCCGTACTCTGCAGGGGTCCAAACCGAAGGTGAGAATCGTGCCCGACAAGCCGGAGATCGAGCGGTTGCGAGGGGTTCAGGAGCGGCGCGCGAAGCAGGAGGGCGAAGAGGCCGAACGGGCGAGCGAGCCCGCTGAACGTAGGGAGCACGAGCGCCGGGCCGACAAGGCGGCTTACCTGCGCGACCAGCTCGATGACCAGGCCGCAGCGTCGGATGAGTGATCCAGACTACTTGGATTGACCTCTCGCCGATCGCGATCGCCTTCGGCGACCTCAGTCAGCTCCTCGTCTGTTTCCGTACTCATAGCCGAACGTAGACAGCGATCCCCAGATCATCGTGCTGAAGCTGAGCACGAAGAACAGGTGGTGTCCACCGAGAAGGCGGGCTGGACAGCGGACGCAGACGCAGGCAGTCGTACGGCCGCTGATTCACGCCCAACGCGATCGGACGGAGCCGCGATCTGCGACGCTGGCCTCGCGTCCTCGGCGAAATCGCCGCTGATCCGCGGTCGCGCGTTCACCGGAGCCA
>Ga0182024_10005192_pt1 | contig 29338 bp, 21 predicted proteins | sample P32metaG_FD_120480 | JGI IMG/M metagenome (GOLD analysis project Ga0182024, IMG submission 120480) | Permafrost microbial communities from Stordalen Mire, Sweden - P3-2 metaG (Illumina Assembly) | ecosystem: Environmental > Terrestrial > Soil > Wetlands > Permafrost | place: Sweden: Stordalen...
GATGGCCTCATCAGCTCGCCGACCCATTAAAATTCAGCGAGGGAGAATTCGCGTGCCGGTCTGGAAAGTCTTTCTCATCGCGTTCAGCGTGCTTTTGCCGCTGATCAACCCGCTCGGCTCCGCATTGGTCTTTCTCGGCCTGGTTGGCGATGCGCCGCCAAACGTTCTTCGCTCCCTTGCGCGCCGCATTGCAATCAACAACATCGTCTTCCTCGGAATCTTTGAGCTGGCAGGCGCAACCATCCTCAACTTCTTCGGCATCTCTCTACCCATCGTCCAACTCTCCGGCGGCATGGTCGTAGCGGCTATGGGCTGGGGCGTGCTCAACGAGCGCAGCGCCAGCGCCGGTTCTCGCGACAAGGAGGAGGAGACCGGGCAACGCAGCGAACCAGATATGAGTCATCTCGATGAGAGCGCGTTCTTTCCCTTCACTTTTCCCATTACCTCGGGCCCGGGTACGCTGGTTGCGTTGCTCACCGTCACCGCGCATATCTCGGATAAAAATCTGACCCACGACATTCTGGCGCACCTCGGCGTATTTCTCGCCATCGTCGTTCTCAGCGTGCTTTGTTATTTCTGCTACGCCTACGCACCGAAGATCACCAAGATGATCCCACCCTCCACGTCTCATGGAATCCTACGCGTTGTTGCGTTCATTCTCCTCTGCATTGGCATCCAGATCGCGTGGAACGGCCTTTCGTCGCTGCTCGCGACTGTCGTCAAGCCGTAACTATGGACTTGTCGAGTAAAGTCTCGTCCGGCCCAAAACGACGATGCCAGGCTGGCTCCTTCGTGACCGCGCGAAACTACAGGAGGTCCTTTGCCGCCATCCGGCGCCCCTCGACCTCCATGTACCTTTTCTGGATGGCGATCGAGTTCGCACCAACAACCAGCGTGCCGATGGCGCCAGGAAGCAGCAGGCTGTACCAGACGCCCCACGGTTGCCCTTGAGCAAGAGCTACGATTCCCGCGAGCAGCAACACCACAGCCGCCGCCCAGAGCGCGAACCACGCCCTCAGAACGAAGTTTCTTGCGCGGCCGCGTGGCACAAGCCAAACCACAACTGCGGCCATCAATCCCGCGGCCAGTCCGTAGGCCGTGCCCGGAATCCACGCATAGCGATACGCGTCAAACCATGGCTCAATCATTGCTTTACCTCATCCCTTCTTCTGCGGCTGCGCGATGAGCTTTCCAAAGCTCTCGGGCCAGTGCGGCTGACATCTTTCCATCGGCAACCAGCACATTCAATTTGCGCTGGAACGAATCTGCGGCTTTCGGGTCCTCAACTGCCTTCACCTTCGCGATGAGCCGGTCCAGGCGGGCACGCAGCGTCGGATAGGACACTTCGTACTCATCGCACAGTGCTTTCAGCGACCCCGAACTGAGGACAAATCGCTTGAGAAACTGCTGGTCTTCTTCGTCCAGCACTTCCAGCCACGGCGGCATCGCATCTTTCATAAAGTCAATATGCACCTAAATTTTATTAAAGTCAATAAAATTTATCATGCTTTGAAGAAAATTCAAACTGCTGGGCTCATGCTAAAAATCGTCAACTGCGCTCCAATGGGGGCGAGTTTTCTGTGCATAGCAGACGTCAGTAACGGTGAGCCTTCGGATCTATCGTGTTGCCTCTTGTGGAACCCACGTCCCTAACCACACACCGCATTCGTGTATCTTGGCGATGGGTCGATTCTTTTCACGGAGCGCGCCGCAATAATCCATGCCCACCTTCGCCGCTATCGACATCGGTTCAAACTCCTGCAGATTGAAGATCGCCCGGGTGCACGCGCACCGGCTCAAGACTCTCGCCGAAGATCGCGAAGTTACGCGCCTCGGCGGCAGCGTCTTCGATACCGGACTCATCTCTCCAGAAGCTATGGCGGCTACGCTGCGCGCTCTCAAGCGTTTTCAACGCGCGGTGCAGGCACACGGAGTGGACCGCGTTCGCGTAGTGGCCACGTCGGCCATGCGCGACGCGCGCAACTCCGCCGCATTTCAGGCATGGGTGAAAGCTGAGACCGGCTGGAACATGGAGATCATCTCCGGCCTCGAAGAGGGCCGGCTGATCCATCTCGGCGTGAGCGGCACAGAACCGGGAGCGGGCGGGCGCGTGCTGCTGCTCGACCTAGGCGGCGGAAGTTGCGAGATTACGTTCTCCGAGCACAAGCACATCAAAGATACGATCAGCCTGCCGCTCGGCGCGGTCCGCCTGACTGAGCAGTTTCTGTCGGACGATCCCGCTCCGCGCGACGGCCTCAAACGCATGCGGCAGTTGATTGCGCGCGAGCTGCGCCGTGCCCATCGCAGAATCCAACCGGGCCGCTCGCCTCTGGTCATTGCAACTTCCGGCACGGCTGCTGCGCTCTCCGCCGCCTACGGTCAAGGAACAAAGAACGGCAAGCCGGGAACAAAGAACGGCAAACCTGGCGCGAAGAAAGCAGGCAAGCTGGGCGCAAAATCAGGTGCGAAATCGGGCTCCGGCCGCACAGATGATCGCGCCGCTCTTCTGGCCGGGATGGTGCCCGCCCGCGCCGTGCGCAAGCTGGCGGGCAAGCTGGCGAAAATGTCGCTCCCCCAGCGCGAGGCTGTGCCGGGCATCGGCCCGCGCCGCGCGGAGATTATTGTTGCCGGCGCCGAAGTTTACGCGGAGATCTTTGAGAGCTTCGGCCTGAAAGGATTTCGCTACTCGCCGCTTGGCCTGCGCGACGGCATTCTGGCGCAGATGCTTGCCGAGCAGGATGCCCGCGCCAAGGCTCACCGCGAGTTCGAGCACGAGCGCTGGGAGAGCGTGCTTGCTACTGCGCGGCGCTATGGCGTCGATCTTCGCCACGCTGAGCCGGTCCGCGCCCATACTGTGCAGCTCTTTCGCGAGCTCAAGTCAATGCACGCGCTAGGGCCGGAGTACGAGAGTTGGCTGGCCGCCGCCGCCATGCTTCGCGATACCGGCAAATTTATCAACCACCAGGGCCATCACCGGCACGCGCAGTACATCATCTCCAGCTCTGAGATCTACGGCTACACCCAGTTGCACCGCACGCTGGTTTCCGCCATCGCTCGCTACCTGGGGAAGAGCCGTCCGCAGCCGGGCGATCGCGCTCTGCGCAACATTCCCGCGGACGAGCACAAAAACGTGCAACGGGCCGTGGTCTTACTGCGTCTCGCCGTGGCATTGAATCAGGACCGCGCCTCTGATGTGCTGCGCGTTGGCGCACGAGTCTACCCCAAGCGCGTCATCCTCGAGTTGCGTCCGGGGCGTTCCGGCGCGGAGCTGGAGCTGTGGTCGCTGCGCAAGGAAGCCAGTTACTTCCGCGAGGTTTTCGGGCGCGAGCTTTTCGTCACGCTGGCGTAAATCGCGCGCGCAGTGCGCGGATCGAGAAGCAACTGAAGGCGCGGCGGGTGCTGGCTCACATCAACCCTGGCAATGGAGGCCTTTCTCATGCGGATGGCTGCGCCTCCGTTGCCCGTAATCAGCCGCCCGAGAAACTGAAAGATGCTTGGATTGTGACCCACGGCCAGAACCGCGTCACGACCGGCATACTTCACCAGCATATTTTGGAAATCGGCGAAACTGGCGTTCAGTCCCAGGCCCGGGCTGATCTCAACTTTCCCATCAAATCCCAACTCAGTGCCGACAAGCTGCGCGGTTTGCAACGCTCGCTTCAAAGGGCTTGAAACGATCGTGTCGACGGGCGCTTTCAGGGCGACGAGAACGCGCGCCATCAGCATGCACTGCTCCTTGCCTTCTTTCACGAGACTCCGTTTGGCGTCGAGAACGGGATTCTCGCGAATCGTACCGGCATTCGCGTGGCGCATTAGGTAGAGGATCATGTGGTTGATTCGGTGGGGTTTAAGCGGCCTTGCCGAACTCCTGCATTCTTATTTTAACAGATTTGTAACATTCGGTTTTGCGCTGAAAGGCCGCAGCTTGCGCTCGGTGATCGGCCTCGCGGTTTAAAGTCGGCGCAAGAAAATCGATTATTCGCGGCGTGTATTTTTATCGCACTTTCACAGTGGTTTGCGCTTGAATGTCGCTCGACGAGTTCCCAACCATCACGCGAACCGGCTCGGCTTCCACGCGGAAGCCCGGCAGCTTCTGGTCCCACCATGCCAGAGTCGATGCCTTCAGCGGAATCTCGACTGTCTTTGTTTCGTTGGGTTGGACGGTCACGCGCTTAAATCCGTCCAGCTCTTCTTGCGGCCGCTCCACCTTTGAGCCCAGATGCTTCACATACATCTGCACCACGGCGTCGCCGGCGCGGCTGCCGGTATTAGTCACGTCCACGCTGACTGTGACGGTTCCGTCTTTTGCGAGTTCCGAAGAGCTCGCTCGCAGATTCGAATATTTGAAAGTGGTGTAGCTCAAGCCAAAGCCGAAGGGATAAAGCGGCTCGCCTTTGAAGTACATGTACGTGTAGCCGTCGCGGATGTTGTAATCCATGCTTGGCGGAAGCTGATCGACTGACTTCGGCCAGGTCTTCGTCAGATGGCCGCCGGGGTTGTACTCGCCGAACAGCACCTTGGCCAGCGCGGTTCCTTCATCCTGCGAGGAGTGGGCCATGGTCACGATGGCGGGCACATTCGCTTCGGTCCAGTTGATGGCAAACGGAAAACTCGAGATCAGCAGAACGATCGTCCTCGGATTCTTGATGAAGATCTGTTTGACGAGCTGCTCCTGCGCCAGATCGATGCTCTCGCGATCGCGGCCTTCGCGGCCGTCGCTCGGAACAGTGCAGGGAAGCGTAATGCCGCCGCCGTTACCCGGCGAGTTGTACCACGCATGCGCCTCGTCACCGCACGTTGGATCGTTACCGATCACGACCACGGCGACATCCGAATTTTTCGCCGCATTCAGCGCATCGTCCTCTCCAACCTGAGTGTCATAGGCGGCGTAGTTCACTTTGACATTCGGCCCAACCTCGTTCTTGATTCCCTGCAACGGAGTGACGGCGTATGGTGGCGTGCCTCCGTACCAGTCCCAATGCACCGAATCTGCAAGTGGGCCGATAACGGCAATCGACTTGATCTTGTCTATGTCGAGCGGCAGAATATTGCCTTCGTTCTTGAGCAGCACGACAGACTCGAGCGCCAGGCGCCGCGAAACGTCGCGATCTTTGTCGGTATTCCATGGCTCTGGCGAGTCTTTTATTTTCGAATAAGACACCATCTCCTGCGGATCGAGCAATCCCAGCCGAATCGTGACCCGGAACTTGGGGCGCAGCAGCGCGTCGATTTCAGGCTCCGTGATCTCGCCGTCCTTCAGCGCCGCCTTGGTTTCATCCTTATAAACGTCAAGAAACTGGTTGATCCCAGCTTTCAGGCACGCGACCACCGCCGCCTTCTGATCGGGGAAAAGATGACGTGGATCTACCAGCAGCTTGACTGCTCCTCCATCGCTCGAAATCACGTCCACGCCCCACTGGTCACGGACAATACTCTTCAAAATCGGATTGACGGCCATTGCCGTGCCATTCCACGCGTTGTAGGAGGCCATGACGCCCTTCGCGTCGCCATCCAAAAAGGCCATGCGGAAAGGCACCGAGTAGTACTCCCAGAAAAGCCGGTCATCGAAATTTGAGGACGAGCCGTTGCGGTTGTTCTCGTTCTCGTTGGCCAAAAAATGCTTGAGCAGCGCGGCGGCCTGCCAGTATTTTGGATCGTCGCCCTGCAACCCTTTGGTGAACGCGACGGCCATCGTCCCGTTCAGAAACGGATCTTCGCCGTACACCTCTTCGCTGCGGCCCCATCGCGGATCACGACCCAAGTCCGATTGCGGCCCCCAAAGCATCAGGATCTGGCGGTCGTACTTCGCCGTCTGCGTGATGAAACGCGCTTCATAGCCTTCCACGCCCGCCGCCTCGCGCACCAGATCTGGATCCCACGATGCACCCATCCCCGGCGGTTGCGGAAACTGAGTAGTCGTTATCGGCAGGCGCTTGCCACGAGCCTCGCGCTGAACGACGCCATGAATGCCCTCGGAGTTGCCGAAGTTCATTACGCCCAGTCGCGGCACGCCGGTATTCGTGCCCAGGCAATTGATCTTCTCGTCGATAGTCATCAGCGAAAGCAGATTGTCGATCCGCTTTTCCATTGGCAGCGAGGGATCGTTGAACGGATAGGTTTGTTGCTGGGCATGGCCCACGCTGAGGCCGCAAGTGAACAGGCAGAGCAGGATCGCGAATTGGTTCGTCTTCATATGAGAATTCCTGACCTTTGAATCGCAGTGAGAATCAAAATCTAAATCAGCGCAATTTTACGCCTCCTGTCCTATACCCTGTTGCGCCACATCTCGCTCACCAGCAGTCCGCATAGCCAGGTTTGGCGTCGGACCAGGGTGAATCCCGCGTTGCGCAAGGCGACATGATGGTCGGGCAGGAAGCGAATCTTGAGCCCGGTGAGCAGCCCGAATGCTCGATAGAGCAGCGAGATCAATGGACGAGCGACGTATCGGCCAATCCAGTTGTTCGGAACCGCAAACTCAGAGACGATCCACATTGCGGAGGGCGAGACGGCGTTATGCACCTTCACCGCGAGAGCGCGAACCTCTTCGGTCGTGAGGCAATCGAGAAAAAAATGAGACACGACGAGGTCGTAAGGCGGATTTGCCGGCTGCCAGTTGCGGGCGTCGACGTGGTAAGCCGAGACGCGGCTCGCATTCTGGCCTGCTCGGACTAATAATGCGTCAAGCATTACGGGGCTCGCATCCACCGCATCAATTAGGACTTGAGAATTCGCGCGGAGAAGCTCCGATGTGAATCGCCCGTCGCCATCGCCAAGAACAACTGCGCGCCGGGCTGAACCAAGCTCAGAAAGAAAAGCCTGGCGGCATCGTGTGAGGGACGGCCCGAGCGTCGCGAGTTCCATCCAGAAGTACAACATCGCAAGCCGGTCGAAGTTGGGGGATTGGCGCACCTCAGGGAAAGGCGCAGCTTCAGTCGCGTTGGATCGAGTCGCCAAGGGGACAGTTTCGATAATCGGATTCATTGCAGTAACAGCGCAATCGGTGTCAGCAAGACGAGATCGGCCGCGGCGCGCAGCGCAAGCGGTGTCATGCGTGCCCGAAAACTGTCGAGCGTTGCCAGTAGCAGAGCGCTCACCGACCCGGCGGCCAGCAGCGCGGAGGCGCGCAAGTGCGATCCGGAGGCGAGGCACGCGAGCAGGAGGCCGCCGGATGCCAGCAGTACGCCTGAGGAAAACTTTGAAGAAAGGGAAGAGAAAAATCTGAAAGTGCCGTTGCGCCTGCGGCGCACTCCGGCCTCGCGAGTGCTTGTCTTCGCCTCCCACGTCGCAATACAACTGCAATTGAGCCACGCAAGCGCCGTAAAGTAGATTCCAGCAATCCAGAACCACGAGTGCGAGAATTCCGGCGACCCGGACAAGCGCGACCACGCCGGCAAGATGCAGCCTGCGGTGAACAAGACTGCAACCAGAAATTCTTTGCTAACCAGCCTTGGAAGTGAATGCCGCCTTCGCTTCAACCATGGCGCCGCGTGAACGCCGGAGAAATACGCCAGTGCCGCCGCCGCGAGAATAGAGCCATGCTCACGCACGAACGAAGGCAGTAAGGTCAGTGCAACGAATCCGGCTATGCAAGCGGCCAGTGCGACGAGCGGCACGAACAATCGGCGATTACGCCGATGAAAGTAATGGCGGTCCTGCAGCGCCGGCCAAATCGATTCGTGCGTCCCTGTTCGCGCGCGAGAGACCCGTCCATCGTTCGGCCGCGGCCGGAGCGACTGTGCGCCGAGAGTCTGCGACCCGAGAACTCGGGAATCGAGTAGACGATCGCCAACATACGCGCACCACGCCGCGAGTGCCAAAACCATCAGGACCCGGCCGGAGGGATGAACGTGAATCGCCCATGCGAACGCCAGCGACCAAACTACTGCGACTGTGGGAGCGTCCAGGCTGGCCAGGTGCCAAAGAGCGAGGCTGCGCGGAGCGTCAAAAAGCCGGATTGTTTTCGCGCAGCGATAGACGGCGCCTACTCGAATTTTTTCCGGCGCCGGCGACTGAGTGAGGGGATGAGCCACTGTTTCAATTCTAGGAGCAATTCCGAGAGGGTTGGCGGTTTGAACGCATTTGACCTCCAGATCCTCACGTCCGGTCCCCGCCGTTGGCTACCGAATTGAGCCCTGATCCTCAGCCGGCCTCGGCCTTCTTATTGTCCGCATCTCTCGGCCCGGGTCTCTCTCAATTTGGGAAAGAAAGTGGATAGACCTCGTCGCGTACCCGCTTCGGACCCTTACTAAAGTGCCTGTAACGCAGGTCGAATGTGCGCTTTCAGAGCTAATATGTTGCCTGGGGATTGATCGTATGATCGAAGTTATGAGCGAAGAAGGAGTCCGCCAAGAGTGGGTTGGGCGCCTTGCCGACGGGAGGTTTCCGCTCCTTCGATGGCTAGGCGGCTCTGAACCCAGCGGTGTCTTTCTCACTGATCTCGCAGAAGACTGGGACCTGACTGACCAGCCGCAGAAAGCCGTCATCAAACTCGTCCCCGCGGGAGCTGAAGACGGTGAGGCACGCCTCGCCGCATGGGAAGCGGCAACAGCGCTTTCCCATCCAAATCTGATGAAGGTGTATTCGCGCGGTCGCTGCGAAATCGAGGATGTTCCTTGCGTTTACGTTGTTACTGAGTTCGCCGACGAAGTTCTCGCCGAGATTCTCTATGACCGTCCGCTAAATACAAAAGAAACTCGCGACATGCTCGGCCCGACTTTGGAAGCGCTCTCTTATCTGCATGCAAATGGTCTCGTCCACGGCCGTCTCAACCCCTCAAACATCATGGCTGTCGGCGACAGCCTCAAGCTCACGACGTATGGTGTTTGTTCGGTGGGCGCGGCCGTCAAATCCAACTCAAAACGAACAGTTTGCGATGCGCCGGAGACTGAATTTGGCCCGATCGGACCAGCCTCGGATATGTGGTCTCTCGGTGCCACCCTGGTCGAAGTGCTTACCAAATATCCACCGCAATGGAATCGCGCCCGGGCAGCGGATCCCTCGGTGCCGGAATCAATGCCGGAACCGTTTGCTTCGATCGCGCGGAAGTGTTTGCGCTCCGATCCGGCTCGTCGCATCACGCTTGACGAAATCGCCGCACGCCTCGATCCGGACAAAATGCCGTCGCGTCGCCCTGAGAAAGAGACCTCGCCCGCCGGTCGTCGCCTCGCAATTCCGCTCGCCGCTGCGGCTCTTGTTATTGCGGGAGTGGGAACTTGGTTTGCGGTGTCGCACCGCGCGCAGCCGGTTTCGACCGCTCCGCAGGCGCAGAACTCTCCGGCTGCCGTACCGGCCCAGGCGCCGGCCCCGGAGCCCGCTGCGACGCCAGTTCCCGCCGCTACCCCGGGCCAAACCGCGACCACAACTCCCGCGCAAACCACGCCTCCCGCATCAAAAGTTGCTCCTCCGGCCCCCGGCCCAGCCCCGGTAGCTGCACCCGTTCCGCCGCCTCAACCCGCGGCAGAGCCCCAGGCCACGGACAATTCTTCTCCCGTGCCGGCAACCATCAACCCTGGCATCGTGAACCAGATTTTGCCCGACATTATTCCCAGCGCAATGAGGACAATCTCAGGGACGGTCAAGGTTTCGGTGAGGCTGGCAGTGGATGAAAAAGGAATCGTCACCGACGCCACGCTTGTCTCGGCGGGGCCGAGCAATTATTTCGCCGGCAAATCGCTTGAAGCTGCCCGCCATTGGAAGTTCAAGCCAGCACAGGTTGACGGCCACGCCGCGCCGAGCGATTGGATACTGGAATTTCAATACAGGCGGACGGGGATCAAGGTTGTTCCGCAACAGACGACGCCGTAAATTCCGCTCTTCAGTCGGCCGCTGTCGCGGCTTTCTCTGCGATTTTCGCGTCTCGTTTTGTGCCCGGCGCGGGAAGCGCGTCCAAATCTGTTTTCCCCTCCGCCAATTGCATCAGAAATTCCTGTGCCGAAAACGCGGGAGGATCTTTCTCGAGCTTGCTGGCGCGAAGGTAGGTACCGTCCGATTGCTGCAAGCGTGCCTTCACCGTGTCGGCCAGGTAAGCGGGCAGGATTTCATCGTGAATGCGCGCCAGCGCAGCGGGATCGCGTACCGGAAACACTACTTCACAGCGCTCAAACAGATTGCGCGGCATCCAATCCGCCGAACCGATGTACGCTTCGTCGTTGCCGCCGTTAGCAAACTGGTAGATGCGCGAGTGCTCCAGGAATCTTCCCACGATTGACCGCACGCGAATCCGCTCCGACAGTCCTTTTACTCCGGGCCGCAGGATGCAAAGTCCGCGAATGATCAGATCGATCTCCACGCCGGCTTGTGAAGCCTGGTAGAGCGCCTGAATGATGGAGGGCTCCAGCAGCGCGTTCATTTTGGCAACAATGTGCGCCGGTCTTCCGGCCTGCGCGTGCTCCTGTTCGCGGCGAATAAGGCCGAGGAAACTTTCCGCCATGGTGAGCGGCGCCACGAGCAGCGGGCTGTAGTCGTCGACCTCAGCGTGCGCGGTGAGGTAATTGAAGATCATGTGCACGCGCTCGCCAATTTGCGGGTCGCCGGTCAGGAGGCTGAGATCGGTATAGAAGCGCGCGGTGTCAGGGTTGTAGTTTCCTGTGCCGAGGTGGCAGTAGCGGCGGGTCACGCCGTCTTCGTCGTGGCGCACCAGCAAGGCCAACTTGCAGTGCGTCTTCAGCCCCACTACGCCGTGAAACACCTGCACTCCCGCGTCTTCCATGCTGCGCGCCCAGCGAATATTCGATGCTTCATCGAAGCGCGCCATCAGTTCCACCACGACCGTTGCTTCCTTGGTCGCGCCGGCTTCGGTGAGCGCTTGAAACATGGGCGAGTCATGGCTGGTGCGGTAAAGCGTTTGCTTCATGGTGACGACGGCCGGGTCCTGCGCGCCCTGCTGGATGAAGTCGACCACAGGATCGTAAGCATCATAGGGGTGATGGAGCAGGATGTCGCGATGGCGCAGCTCGTCAAAGAGTCCGGTTGCCTTGCGGCTCAACAGCAATGGTTTAGGCGTGAAAGGCTGAAACTTCAAGTCGGGCCGCTGCACGTCGCCGTAAAAGAACATAAGGCGGGATAGATTCACAGGGCCTTCGCAGCGAAAAACCTGGTCCTCATCCAATTCAAAATTCACACGCAGGCGCTCTACGATCTCCGGATCGGCTTCGCTTTCTATCTCCAGTCGCACCGCGTCGCCCTTGCGGCGGTTGTGAAGTTCCACGCGAATGGTTTCGAGCAGCGATCTCGCTTCTTCCTCTTCAAAGTAGAGGTTCGAGTTGCGCGTCACGCGGAAAGATGCCGACGCGAGCACTTCATAGCCCCGGTACATTCCGCCGAGATGCTGCTCGATCAGATCTTGCAGCAGGAGATAGTCGTGGTGGCCATGGCTGCTGGGCAGGCGGACAAAGCGCGGCAGGGCGCGAGGCACCGTAACCACTCCCAGAACCTGCGGCCCGGAGCTGCGCCGCTTGGCGCGAAGCAGCAGCGCCAGGCAAAGCGCCTTGTTGAGTACACGCGGAAAAGGATGTGCGGGGTCGATCGAAATCGGCGTCAGCAACGGATCGACTTCACGCTGAAAGTACTCGCGCGCGAACTCGAGAGCGTGCTCGCCGAGCTCATCCCAATCGAGCAGCCGGACGCCCTGCTTGCGCAGCTCGGGCAAGAGCTGCTTGTTCCAGCAGTGGTATTGCGCGGCCACAAACTTGTGAATCTCGGCAGTGAGGCCCGTCAGGGATTGATCGGGGCGCAGGCCGTCATAACCGGGTTCACGATAGCCATCTTCGATGCGCTGCATCAGCCCGGCTTGCCGAACCTCGACGTATTCGTCCAGATTCGACCCCGTGATGGCCAGAAATTTCACGCGCTCTAGCAACGGATTGCCGGGGTCTTCGGCCTCTTCGAGCACACGCCCGTTGAACTGCATCCAGGAGTGGTCGCGCCCGTTGAAAAGCTTGATTTTTGCTGTACTTCTGGCCATTTTCCGGTCCAATTCGCTGTGTTGGCAGTCTACAGCTTTCCTCTGGTCTTCGACACGGGGAGCCGTCTCCCGGTCGAACGTACATACTGAACTGATACAGGACGAGGCCGCCCTATTAGGTTAAACAGGGAAGAATAGCGATGTAATCACCGGCCCCGGTGCCGGCTCTGGACCCGCCCCAGCGCCCTCAGCTGGGCCATTCAGTGCGCGGCGTGATTAAAATGGTCTGACCACTTTGGCCATGGCAAGATCGCCCTCTGGAGGCCAGTCCATGAATCCCGTCAATCGCCGCGCTGTCTTGCTTTCCACAGGAGCCGCAGCAGCCTATATTGCGCTCGGTCGCCGTCTGTTCGCTGCGGCCGGCCAGCTTTCGCTGCAGGAAGTCGGGGCGAATTCCACTCCCGTGGCCAAAACGCGCTACGGCTCCATCAGCGGCACCCGTGAAGACGGCATTAACGTCTTTCGCGGAGTTCCCTACGGCGCGGACACGGCTCCTGTGCGCTTCCAGGCACCGCTGCCTCCCGCGCATTGGACAGGCGTGAGGGCGTGCGAGTCGTTCACAACACGCGCGCCGCAACTCACTGCGCTGCGTGGTCTCGATAGCCTGAATTCATCTCCAAGTCTTGGCTCGGCAGGCTCCGCGATTGCAGGCGCGCCGCCGCGGATCGCTCCCGAAAGCGGAATTCAAAGTGAAGATTGCCTGCACCTCAACGTATTTACTCCAGCCCTGCGCGACCACCGCAAACGTCCAGTGCTGGTCTACTTTCACGGCGGCGCTTACAACAACGGCTCCGTAAACAGCATGCTCTACGACGGCAAACGCCTTTGTCATCGCGGCGACGTGGTCGTGGTCACCGTCAACCACCGGCTCAACGCTTTCGGTTTCCTATATCTCGGCGCAATTGATCCCAAACAGTTTCCCGACTCCGGCAATGTGGGTATGCTCGACCTGGCGCTCGCGCTCATGTGGGTGCGCGAAAACATCGCCGAGTTTGGCGGCGACCCTTCCCGGGTGTTGATCTTCGGTCAATCGGGTGGCGGAGCGAAGTGCGCCACGCTCATGGCCATGCCTTCTGCGCATGGCCTCTTCCATCGCGTGATGACCATGAGCGGCCAGCAGGTTAAAGGCGCTTCAATTGACATTGCTTCCAAGCGCACTGAAATCATGCGCGGCAAACTCGGGGTCACGCATGCGAATCTTGGCGATCTGAAAACCATGCCATGGGAGAAGATCCAGGCCGCTGCCGCCGCAACCAGCTCCGACTGGCTCCCCGTCGTCGACGGCGTGGTGCTCTCGCGCGACCCATTTACGCCCGATGCGCCCCCGCTCTCTGCAAGTGTGCCGATGATCCTCGGCAACGTGCACGATGAAACGGCTGTTCCTGTCCGTGGCACGCTCACCTGGGACGATGCCCCCGTAGCGCTGCGCAATGCGGTTGCAATTTATCTCGGGCCTTACTCCGCCGAGGAGGTCATCCAAAAATATCGCACCATCTATCCGGACAAATCGCCGATCGACGTTGTGGTCGCGGCAGCGACGGCCTTTCGCGCGTGGCCCGGACAGGTGCTTGAGGCCGAGCGTCGCGCCACCAATCCGGCCAGTCAGCCTCGTACATGGGTCTATCAGATGAACTGGCACCGCGACGCCCCCGGGGCGCGCGCCATGCACACCATCGACATTCCCTTCATGTTCGATAATCTTCAAGCGGCGCCAGGACAGATCGGATCTTCACCCGAAGAGCTGGCAGCTGCTCAACCTCTTGCCGACGTCATGTCCGGAATGCTCATTCACTACGCTGCGACCGGCGACCCCAATCATCCCGGGCTTCCGTCTTGGCCGGCCTATGACCTCGACCAGCGCAACACGATGATCTGGGAAAGCGCGCCGCACGTTGAGCCCCACGTCGAATTTGACCCGCGCGGCGAGGAGCGCCGCTACGCCGCCGGATCGCCGTACCGCCAGCCGGGAACGTACTGAAGCTTCGCGGCGGACAAATCTCAAGCCCTGAAAATCCTGCGATCCAGAGCCATGGTGTGGGCGCAGGGCATAGAAAGCCCCGCATTCGATACACTAGATTTAGAACCGCGCCGCCCTTTCGACGCATCCATTTATTGTGGGACGGTCATTTTCGGGCGCCTGCATTCGCCGGTCATTTCAGGTTTCAAATTGCCGCAAGGTCCAAATTGCCAAACCAATCCATGAAAAGCCCAATCCGTTTTTGTGCCGTGGCCCTTGCAGCTGGCGCGTGTTTTTGGGGGCCGGCCGCGACCGCACAGTCGTCGGCGATTCCGCCGCCGACCGCGCCATCGCCGCCAACGACAGCGGATTATCAGGGCAGCGTGACTAAGGGTGCGGCGTCGGCGCAGTCCATCGATCTCTCGCTCGATGACGCCATCAAGCGCGGCTTGCAGTCCAACCTGGGAATTATTTTGAGTAGCACAAATACGGCCGGCGCCCGAGCTGCGCGTCTCAGCCAATTGCAATCGCTGCTTCCTGGGATCGACTTCACCGCGAAGGAAGCCGCGCAACAAACTGATCTGCCGGCCGAGGGCTTGCGCATTCCTGGATTCCCGAAGATCATCGGGCCGTTCGGCTACACCGACGTTCGCGCCTCCCTCACTTGGTCGCTCGTCGATATTCAATCGCTTCGCGACTATCTCGCCGCCAGGCACAACTTTGCCGCAGCGCAGTTATCAGCCGAAGACGCGCGCGACATGGTGGTGTTGACGGTAGGCAATGCGTATCTGCTAGTGCTCGCCGACCAGACCAACGTCAGCAGCGTGCAAGCGCAGGTGGATACGGCGAAGGTTTCGCTCAATCAGGCCGTCGACAATCATCAAGCCGGCACAGCGCCGCTCCTCGATGAGTTGCGCGCCCGCGTCGATTACCAATCTCTGGAACAGCAGTTGATTGCTGCGCAGAACTCGCTCGAAAAAGACAAGCTCGCTTTGGCGCGCACCATCGGTTTGCCTTTGGCGCAGAGTTTTAATCTCACAGACACAGCGCCCTACGCGCCCTTCGATCAGCTTGATGCCAGCGCGCTCATCCAGCAAGCAAAAGCGAATCGAAAAGATCTCGCCGCTCTGGTTGAGCAGACGGCCGCCGCTGTCGATCAGCGCAAGGCAGCTACGGCTGCGCGTTTCCCCACGATTGAGACTGACGCCGATTACGGCGATATCGGCACCACATTGGCGCACTCGCATGGCACCGTGGACGCCACAGCCTCGTTGAGCGTGCCCGTATTTAAAGAATTCGCTTTGCGCGGCCAGGCCGAGCAGGCGCAGGCGGAGCTCGACACATCCAAGGCGCAGTTAAGCGACAAGAATGCGCAGGTTGAAGCCGATGTGCGCGACGCGCTGCTCGACATCGCATCTGCACAAAAAGAAGTCGAGGTAGCGCGTTCGAGCATGGACTTAGCCAGCGAGGCTCTCAAAGAGGCGCAAGAGCGTTACGCGAACGGCGTCAGCGATAACCTTGCCGTAAGCCAGGCGCAGCAATCCGTTGCGCAGGCCGATAGCCAATATGTGGTCAGTCTCTACCGGGATAATGTGGCTAAGCTCAACCTGGCTCGCGCGCTCGGCGACGGGCAGGACTACAAGAAATACTTAGGAGGGAAGTGAACGTGGCGGATCAAACCCCAACATCGGCCCCAGCACCAGCCTCAACACCGGAACCCAAAGAGTCGGCCGCCGAAACAGAAATTGCGGCGCCGCCGAAGTCTCGCCGCAGGGGCCTGATCATTGTCGCCATTGTGGTGGTGGCGCTTGTCGCCCTCGGCATCTGGTGGCACTCCACCTTCAGCGAGGACACTGACGACGCGCAGGTCAACGGCCACCTGATCCAGGTGAGCGCGCGCGTCTCCGGCCAGGTCCTGAAAGTAGACGTGGAAGAGAACCAACTCGTCAAGGCGGGCGACCCCATCGTCGAGCTCGACCCAAGCGACTACCAGGTTGCCGTCGAAAACGCTCAGGCTGCATTGGCCAGTGCCCAGGCAAATGCTCTTGTGGCGCGCGTCAATGTGCCGATTACCTCTGCGAGTACAGGGAGCACCCTAAGCTCCGCGGGCCACGATGTCAGCGGCACGCAGGCGAGTGTTGCGCAGGCGGAAAAGCAACTGGAAGCGGCGCACGCTCTTGTGGCGCAGGCAGCTGCCAACAACACCAAGGCGCAGGCGGATTTGGAGCGCTACAGGCCGCTCGTCGCAAGGGACGTGATCAGCAAGCAGCAATTTGACGCCGCCGTTGCGTCAGCCGATTCCGCCAAAGCTCAACTCGCCGATGCGATCGCCAATGAGCAGGCCGCTGCCGACGGCGTCCGCGTTGCCCACGAACGTGAATTGCAGGCACAGGCCAGTCTGAAGTCTGCGGAAACGGCTCCCGAGCAAGTGGCCGCGCAGAATGCCAAGGCCAAGCAAGCAGACGCCCAGGTGCAGCAGGCTCAGGCGCAGCTCGATCAAGCCAAACTCAACCTCAGCTATTGCAAGATCGTCGCTCCGGCGGACGGCATCGTCACTCGCAAGAGTGTGGAGATTGATCAGAACCTGGCCGCGGGTCAGAATCTGCTCACTCTGGTCTCGCTGCAGGATCTCTGGATCACTGCGAATTTCAAGGAGACGCAGCTCAAGCACATGCAGGCTGGCCAGACCGTGAAAATCCACGCCGACTCAACCGGCAAAGATTACAGCGGCCGCGTTACGCAGATCGGCGGAGCCACCGGCTCGGTGCTTTCGCTCTTCCCGCCTGAGAACGCCACCGGTAACTACGTGAAAGTCGTCCAGCGTCTTCCGGTGCGCATCGACTTTACCGATCTGGCCAATGAGGACCCGCACCACGAGCTGCGGCCCGGGTTGTCGGTGGAGCCGAATGTGCGAGTGAAGTGACAACACATCGATTTCCGTGAAATCGATGTGTTGTCATGCTGAGCGAGTCCGCCGCAACGAGCGAGTCGAAAGCCTGCCCTGAGCGGAGATCACGAAGTGATCGAAGTCGAACGGGGATCTGCTGTTGTTTTTCGGCGTCAGTGCACACTCTCCGGCGGTCCCAGATAGCTCGGAAGCAGCGGACCGTGACTTACCCCGATGCGCTCCAGCACCACTCCGGGATCGACGGCCCAGATCTCCAGCGTGTGGTATCCCGGTTTCGCAATTGTGAGCGGCACAGTTACGAGCCGCACTCCATCGCTCACCGCCTTTTCCCAATCCTGCTGGGAGTTGTGCTCCAGTTCGTCGACCACCGTCCTTGGGCCGCCGTCGACTGATGCTGCAAATCGCAGTCCGCGCCCCGGAACAAAGTTCAGCGTGGGCGCCAGCGTGGCCTGCAATTGAAAATCGCCATCTTCGTATACGTAAAACCTGTATTCAAGCGCCGCTTTCGAATCCGTATTGCTCTCCGCCGTCACTGGAAACACGGTCATCGCAGATTTCGTCGCGCCGTAGCCCGGCAGTTCCTCCCATTGCGTCTCGCCGTCGGCGGTACGCGCAGAAGTATCGGCGGCTTCAATCGCGACGTACCCATCACTCTCCACAAATCCCTGCGCGTCCGCACGCGTCACGGGCAAGCGCAGCGAGCGCAGGGTAAATGCCATCGGCCGTCCTTCGCCCGCGCTTACTCTCACCGTTCCGTCGGCGCTGTCGGCATCCGCGGGCACTTTGCTCCAGTCGACGCGCAACGTCACCTTCTGCTCCGTTGCCCCGTCCGCCCCGACCGTCCCGCTGCTTTTGCTCGCCACCAGCCACGGCGCGCTGGTCTGTACCGTGTACTCCACGGGCGTCTTGCCGCGATCGAACAGCGTCAGCGTTCGCGTCTTGTTGGAAACTGAATCAATCGTCCCCAGCGAAAATCCGAACCGCCCTCCCGCTCGCGTAAACGTCGCACCTTCCGCGCTCACGCCGAGCGATCCGGCTTCCGGCACCTGAATCCAACTCACTGCCGGCATCACATTCGCAGGCGGGTCGTTCCACGCCGTGTAACCGATGTGCGTCTGGTCCATCATGTGGTCCCACTTGCCGTCGAGCAGCTTGTGGTTGTACTCGTCGCTGAGCGCCGCGTCTTTCGCGAACATTTTCCGCACAGCATCGGCTTCCTCATTCGCTCGCGGGTACCCTACCTTTGCATCCGCGGCATTGCGTCCCGCCGCAATATACATCTCCGTCAAATTCGCACACGCGTCCACCGGATATTGAATCAGCTCAAAGTAGCTGGCCTGTTCATCTTCCGGCAGCTCCGCCGCCAGCTTGTCCACGAGGTCGGCCAGCGTACTCCACTCCGCATCAACGCGATCAGCCTCGCCGTAATTCGCCAGGCTGAAAGTTGACGGGTCAATCAGCTCCGGCTTCCGGCGCCCGTTATAACGCGTGTAATCCTCCATCGCTGTCGCAATCTCGTCGGCATGTTCCGGCCCGAATTCCCGCGTCGCCCACAGCCTCGTAAACTCGTCCAGATGGTCCTTGTCCCAGCGTTCGGGCGTCCGCGCGTAATCCAGAAAGAACTCGATCGGAAACTCCATCGGCTTTCCGTCGCCCACATTTACCACCCAAAGCCGGTCCGCTCCATACTTGAGCGCCAGGTTCATCTGCTCTTGAATTTTAGGAATCGGATTTGTGTTCAACCACTTGTACGATCTCGGGCCGCCTACATAATCAAAGTGGTAGTAGATCCCCGCTCCACTCGAACGCTTTCGCTCTTCGGGCGTGGGCAGCTGGCGCAAATCGCCCCAGTTGTCGTCGCTCCACAGCAGCGTCACATCGTCCGGTACGCGCATTCCGCTTTCGTAGTAGCCCTGCACCTCTTTATAGAGCGCCCACACCTGCGGAACTTTCTCAAGATCCGGATTCACCGTCTGCTTCAAAATCTCTCTCTGGTCCGCGACAATCCGCTCCAGCAATTCCGTATTCGCACTGGCTGACATCGGCGTGTCGCCCTCGCCGCGCATTCCCAGCGTCACCACCTCTTCGTAGTTTTTGTCGCGCTCCATCCCCGCCCGCCAAAACTCGTCAATTTCCTTTTGATTCGTCGAGTAGTCCCACGCGCCATGATGCCCGGTCGTCCACTCCTTCTCCGCGCGCATCATCGGCTCCTCGTGCGATGTCCCCATCACAATTCCGTACTCATCGGCCAGCTTTGCGTTCAGTGGATCGTCCGCCGCAAACGCGTTGTTCCACATCGCCGGCCACAGGAAATTCGCCTTCAGCCGCAGCAGCAGTTCGAAAACTTTGGTGTAGAACTCGTGATTCATCCCGCCGAACTTCTCTTTCGTCCATCCTGAAAGCGCCGGCGCCTCATCGTTGAAAAAGATTCCGCGATACTTTACCGCTGGCGTCGCCTGCACATAGCGCCCCGGCTGCACATACAAGGCGCCCGCGTGTGCAACCCGCACATCGGCCCACCAGTACCACGGAGAGACACCGATCTGCTCTGAAAGGTCATAAATCCCATAGATTGTGCCGCGTTTATCCGCGCCTGCAATCACCAGCGCCCGCCTCACACCCGGCATCGGGTGCTCCACGATAGTTGTGACGGCCGCTTCCCACTGGCCCGCGATCCCGCTCACGTCGAGTTTGTGTTGTTTCACGAGCGCATCAATCGGTGGGCTTTTGCCGATGGTCCCGATGATGACAACATCAACGCCGGCCGGAAATTTGTTGGCTGCCGCCGTAATTTTGATCACCGGCGCGTCGTGGCCCGTCACCCGTCCCACGTCCTGGCTCAGATCGCCCACGGCCCGCACAACTCCGGGCCAATCCTCGTCGCTCACTTCGAGCGTCGCCGAATGTCCGTTGGCCGCCAACACAAAAGCTCCCTGCGCTGGAGTCGTGCTCACATACTTCGGCTCTCCCAGCGCGTTCGCCGTCCTCGGCCCAATGAGAACAAGAAAAACTAAAAGAAAAAGCAGAAGAATTGGCGCAGTCCTCGGTCGATGCATCGGTTTTCTCCCCAACCAGACTACTCTCAGGATTCGCGCCCACACCCGAGTCTCGCCAGCGCCCTTCCTCCACGCACGACAAGCTCTATGCCGTCCACCGAAGTGTCATCCTGAGTAAAGCGTCTCTCAGCGGAGTCGATCGACCTGCTTTTGCTTTTCGCGGTCTCCACACATCACAGGAAATGCGTGCTCCGGTCTTTCGCTTTTCGTGACCGGGGATAGCACTAACCCCTACCCGCCGCTCTTAAAACAGCAGGGCTTAACGGAACTTGTACGATGTGTCCTATCTGATCTGGAATTCCTGGTGTGCTGCGAAGCTTAGAATGGAGGCACAGCTTGATCGAGCATGGGCTTACTTCGAGCCCGGAGGCACGATGCCGTTCATGCGCAGATACTCGACCATCTGCCCATAATGGTCATATCCGTGAGCAGAGATGAAGGATGCGAGGACCGACCGCGTGTGCAGACCGTCGACGCCGTCAAAAGTGGCGTAGGCATTCTCGGGCGTAATCGTCGCGAGCGCCTTGTGTGCATAGGCGAATGAATCCGCAGCAGCCTTCAGGAGTTCCTCCTTCGACGTCAGACTCTCGATGCTTTTTGGGTCAACCGGCATCTTCTCCCCGAGAATCGTTGAAGCATAGTAGTAGTTCGCCGTCGTGACATGCGATATTTCCTGCGCGAACGTGCGAACCCCGTCATACTTCGCGCCTTGTGAGGTCGTAAAGATTGCCGTCGTTGGGGCAAAGCCGTATTTGTCCGCAGGCATTGCCTGTGCGACTCCCATAAAATCATGCTCGAAGAGGTTCAGCAATTCATCTTGCGCTTGCACCGGCGACATTTGGGAGCCGACGTCCACCTTCGCCCTTGTTGAACCCGTTTGCGCAGAGTCCGCCAGCATACAGCCACCTAGAATTAAAGCAGTGCAAACATACCGAAGACGCATGGATCACCTCAGTAGCAAATTTGCCAGCAGTCTAGCAGACGCCTGCGCCTCGCCAAAATTCGGTCCGCAAGCATCAGTTCATTCGTCGGATTCCGGGCACCTGGATTTAGACTGAACCTCAGTTAAGCCATGAAAGACGCAATCCACGTTTCGAAAGAGAACTACCTCAAGGCCATTCTTGAGGCCGAGGCCGAGGGTCGCCAGGTGATTCCAGCCATGCTCGCGCACTGGCTTGAGGTTTCCGCGCCGGCCGTCACCATGGCGATCAAGCGGCTCAAGCGCGACGGCTGCGTGAAGGTGGGCGACGACGGCATTGTGCGCCTCACGGCGGCAGGTCGCGAGATGGCTTACCGCACGGCCCTGCGGCATCACCTCATCGAGCGCATGTTGAGCGAAGTTTTTGGAATGGAGTGGCACGAGATTCACGAGGAGGCCGAGAGGCTGGAGCACGCGGTTTCACCGGCCTTCGAGGCAAAGTTAAAAGAAAAGCTCGGCGAGGGCGGCGCATGCCCGCACGGCAACTCCGTTCTTCCACTCAACCCGGTTGAGAGGAAAAAGAGGGGCGAGATGCAGCTTTCCCAGGCCCCGGTCGGTAAACGCTACACAGTCGTCAGCCTCCACGAGCGCGATCCCAAGCTGCTTGAGTTTCTGCACGCAGCCGGCATCGGGCCGGGCAAGAGCCTGCGGGTAATGAGCCAGAATTACGATCAAACCGTTTTGATAGATCTTCCTACAGGGAATGCAATCCTGGGGCGGCCGGCTGCGGAAGCGGTCTGGTTACGGCCGGATCGTTGACCCTGGGCCCAGAGCGCTCATCGTAATCAATTCTAAAAGAATTCATTAACTATAATTAACAAGTTGTGGCATACTAAGGTTGAGGGCGCTCTCGGGCTCTCGCGCCTCAAAAAGCCATGTCCATAGAAGCCGTATCCCCAACCGTGCTTGCCCAGCCCTCCTTGCCGGAGGTCAATTCGAGCGTGAGCGTTTCGCGCTCGCCGTATTACTGGCGGCGGTTGCTCGGCTTCCTGGGGCCGGGCTTTCTGATCTCCGTCGGCTACATGGACCCCGGAAATTGGGCGACCGACATTGCCGGCGGCGCCCGCTTCGGTTACACGCTTCTGTTCGTCATCATGTTGTCGAATCTGATGGCGATCCTGCTGCAGAGCCTTTCGCTCAAGCTCGGTGTGGCCACGGAACGCGATCTGGCGCAGCTTTGCAACGAAAGCTACGGGCGCACGGCGAGCTTCGTCCTTTGGATCATGGCAGAGATCGCCATTGCGGCCTGCGATCTTGCCGAGGTGATCGGATCGGCCATCGCGCTGGAACTGCTCTTTCACATTCCGCTCCTTTATGGCGTGCTGATCACTGGGCTGGATGTTTTGCTGATCCTGATGCTGCAGCGCTGGGGATTCCGCTACATTGAAGCGCTGGTGATCGCGCTCATCGGCACCATCATCGCTCTCTTCGGCGCGCAGATGTTCCTTTCGCGGCCCGAGTATTGGCCGATCCTGCGCAATCTGGTTGTGCCGTCGCCCGCGATCGTGACCAACCCGGCCATGCTCTACATTGCCATCGGAATCCTGGGCGCGACGGTCATGCCGCACAACCTCTACCTGCACTCATCCATCGTGCAAAGCCGCAATTACGAGCGCACGCCGAGTGGCAAGCGCGAGGCAGTGCACATGGCCAACGTCGACTCAGCCCTGGCGTTGACCATCGCGCTGTTCGTCAACGCGGCCATTCTGATTGTCGCCGCGGCCGTTTTCTTCCGCAGTGGACATTTTGAAGTTGCCGCTATTCAGGACGCATACAAGCTGCTTAGCCCGTTGCTGGGCGTGACTGGAGCGAGCACCTTGTTTGCAATCGCGCTGCTGGCCAGCGGACAGAACTCCTCAATTACCGGAACCCTGGCAGGCCAGGTGGTGATGGAGGGTTTCATCCATATCCGCCTCTCGCCCTGGCTGAGGCGTCTGATAACGCGCTCACTGGCCATTATTCCCACGATTATTGTGGTCGCGCTCATGGGGGAGCAGGGAACCGAGAAGCTGCTCATCCTGAGCCAGGTGATTCTTTCCTTCCAACTGAGCTTCGCTGTCATTCCCCTGGTCATGTTTACCGGCGACCGCGCGAAGATGGGCGAATTTGCCAACGGCCGATGGCTGCAGATGCTGGCTTGGCTCACCGCAGCCATGATTGCGGCCCTGAATGTGTGGCTCCTGGTAGAGACGGCGATGGGACGCTGACGCATTTTCTCTTTCTGCTGTCCGCCGAAGGCCCCACAGGGCTGCCCCAGTTACCTGGGGTGGCCGGCCAAACCAGAAGCCGCGAACCCCGATTCCTAGGACTTGAGCTGTTAGCAAATTGGGAAGCCGCTCGCAAGGCTCATCCCGCTTTAGGTTGCCCGGCGAGTTATCACACAGAGTAGTTATTGCGGGGCCGGAATGGGGCATGGTCCAATGGTCAGTACTTCGTTCGGCTTGGTCTCCCAAATCAAAGGACCGGGACCTGCTCATGGGTGATGTGATCCAACTCGAGGCAAATGAAACGGCCACGTCCGCCGGCGCACAAACTCAAACTGCTGTAGCGGAACGGGTTTACAAGGTCGTAGCTCCCACTGGTGGGACCAGCCATGAGGACCTTTACGGCTTCCGCGCTGCCTTCATTGAGCCCCCGCCGGTAGAGCAAAAGGAAGCAGACCCGAAAGGCGCAAAGTCGAAACGGACAGCGGCATTGTTGCCGATCCTGATGATTTTGGTACTCGCTGCGCTGGCTTTTCTCGTCATCTCAAAGGTGATGAAGTCGAACGCCCCGCCTCAGTACCTCGACTTGGGAACCCAGAGATTCGATTCAGCAGGCTTGGGTGCACGGCTTATTGCGCGCTGGGAAGGAAGCACGGCATATCAGCTTTACATCGATCCGCTCGATCCGCAGCAGGCGGCGGGCTTTCAAGCCGTTGCGGTCAATCCGCCTCACCCGATCTCGGTTGTAATCAGACTTCTTGATTCCACAGGCGCCGTAGCATGCCAAAAGGAAGTTGTTCTTCCCACGCCCGCGCCGACGACAGACTCTTCCAATATTTCCCAGGCGCTGTTGCCCATGCAGACGGCCGGCGGAGACATGATCCAGAATATTGCGGGCCCGGACGGGCAAATTGCGGAGATTACTATTTCGGGCGGCCTGCCATGTTCGCTTAAGCAGTATCAGAGCCTTAAGACCTGGGAGTTCTTTACCAACTTTCCTTCGCTCGACGATCAGAACAACTGGCTGAAACACCAAAAGCTGACCGATGCCGCCGCGAACAAGAAATCCCGCTCCGACGACGGCGGCTCGGGATATTCCGCGCGTAGCCTGCACCTGGCCGCGGCAATTGAGGACGATGACGTGATCGTGGGAGAAAATCCACAGCGTGGAACCCTCGATACTGAGGGCGGCCGCGTGTTTATGGTCGGAGTAACGGGCTTGAGGAACCGCACGGCCGAGTGGACAGTCTTTCCTGCCGCCGTCCATTTTCACTGCGACAAAAACGGCGCCTGCGTGCTGACTCGAGTGAATTCGCGCTCCTCGCTTCAAGCGCGCTTGATCAGGTAAGAGCGCGGTTCATCCTTCCCAACCGATTAAGTGCTTCTAGTACCATGGTTGCGTGCAAGTCTTGTCCGCAGCCGAGATGCAGGCCTGCGATCGCGCCACCACGGAGCGGTTTGGAATTCCATCGATTCAATTGATGCGGGCGGCTTCTTCTGCCGTGGCGGCCTTTGCACGCCAGCAGTTTCCGCGAGCGCGCCGCGTGACGGTGCTGTGTGGGAGGGGCAACAACGGCGGCGATGGCATGATGGCGGCGCGGCTGCTTGCCGATGCCGGCCTTGAAGTGACCACACTGCTTTTGGGCGCTCCAGAAGATCTGACGGGCGATGCCGCGGTCGCCTGGAGCGAATTGGGCAATGTGAACAACCCGAAGCGCGGACAGATGCATGTGGTTACGAATGCTAAAGAGCTGGCCACGCACGACGATGCGCTTAACACAGACCTGATTGTGGACGCGGTGCTGGGGACGGGGTTTAAGCCTCCGCTCAAAGGACTGGCACTGGATGGGCTGGAATGGCTGAGAAGCCTGCGATCGCCGAACATGTCTACGGCGGCAACGCCGATTCTTGCGCCGATTCTCGCGATCGACTTGCCCTCTGGTTGGCCTGCCGATGAAACCAGCGCGACAGCGACGGGGCCGGCGTTTCCCGCCGATGCGGTGATCACTTTTACCGCGCCCAAGCCGGCGCACCTTTTTGGCCAGTTGACGCGGCGCTGGGATCAACCGGTCGTGGTCGCTCCGATCGGCTCGCCCGCGGCGGCGATCGTTTCTACCCTGAAACTGGAGTGGGCCGGCTCTTCGCTGGCCCTGGCACAGGCGCCGCGCACGACGGCTGCCAACAAGGGCAACTTCGGTCATGTGTTGGTAGTCGGCGGCACATTTGGAAGCGCCGGAGGCAAAGCTGGAGCGCCGGCGATGGCTGCTCTCTTTGCGATGCGGTCAGGCGCAGGGCTGGTGACGGCAGCAGTTCCTGCTCCGGCGCTGGCCGTGGTGGCATCGTTCGCTCCGGAGCTGATGACCGTGCCCCTTGTGGTGACTGCAGCCGGCCAGATTGCGGCGAAAAATATCGAGAAGAAATGCGTGGCCGCCTTGATGGAGGGAAAGACCGTTCTTGCCATTGGGCCGGGGCTGGGACAGGGCGCGGAGACTGCGAAGTTCTTGACCGGGTTGCTGAGTGCGACGAAGATTCCGGCGGTGATCGACGCGGACGCGTTGAATATTCTGGCGACGAAGCCAGCACTGCTGAAGAAGCTGGCGAAAGGAAGAACGCTGGTTTTGACGCCGCACCCGGGCGAGATGGCGCGGCTCGCGGGAACCACCATCGCGAAGGTTCAGGCTAACCGCCTGCAGACGGCGCGCGATTTTGCCGAGCGAATGGGCGTAACGCTGGTGCTTAAGGGGGCGAGAACGCTTATTGCGCATCCCGATGGCCGAGTGGCCGTCAACACTACAGGGAATCCGGGCATGGCCAAAGGCGGCAGCGGTGACGTGCTCACCGGGCTGATTGCGGGCCTGCTGGCGCAGCACCCTCACAACTTGGCGCAAGCCGTGGAGGCTGCGGTTTATTTACATGGGCTGGCCGCGGATTTCGCGGTGCGCGAAGGCGACGAGCACACGTTGCTGGCCACCGATTCTCTTGGGCAACTGGCGCGGGCATTTCAGTCTCGGGCCCATGATTTTGAAGCTGACGGCAAAAACGGGTATGTTTGGTTGCAAGGGGCATCGCATGCGGCGGACTAAGAGCCCATGCAGCTGCTAACGATGAGGTTCAGCGATGACCGAAGCCGCAACATTGGCGGAAGGCAAAACGTACGAGTTCACCACGCAAAGCAGCGCGGACACGATAGCCGTGGGCCGCAAACTCGCGGGAATTCTCAAGCCTCCGCAATTGCTGCTGTTGCGCGGCGATCTGGGAACGGGCAAAACGACGCTGGTAAAGGGCATTGCGCAGGCGCTGGATGCGGCCGAGCCTGAAGAGGTCACCAGTCCCACGTTCACGCTGATCCACGAATATGATGGCTCGCGCGAGGGCAAGCCGGTGAAGCTCTACCATTTGGATGTCTATCGGCTGGAGGGCGAACGGCAGTTGGAGACGTTGGGCCTCGACGATCTGCTGACGCCGGATTCGCTGGTCGTGGTGGAGTGGGGAGAAAAGTTTAAGAGCATTAAGAAGCGCGCAACTGGCGAGATCGCGATTTCGACGGAGGGTGGCGACGCGCGCAAGATCACGGTGACGCTGAAAGAATAGCGGTCCGTGGGCAATCGATGGTCTTCCCGTTGCCGGTTTTGTGCTGGCGTCGCAAATCACACACGCTTTCTCGCTTAGCCCGATACAAATTCACCCGATACAAATTTACCTGGGAAATCATGAATCGCATTCCATTTGGAGAAGTGCAGGCGGCGCTGGCCCGCGTGTTGCGCAAGCTCGAATTCGCCGACGATCGCGCCGAGACTTGCGCGAGGATGTTTTGCGAGACTACGCGCGACGGAGTTTACACGCACGGCATCAACCGCTTTTCGCGTTTCGTGGCCGCCATTCGCGCCGGCAGCGTGAGTCCCGCCGCCAAGCCGGAAGTCACAGCGCGATTGGGCGCATTGGAGCGCTGGGACGGGCATAGAGGGCCGGGAAACCTGGCAGCGCTGGCTGCGATGGAGCGTGCGATCGCACTGGGGCGCGAACACGGCGTGGGTTGCGTGGCATTGGGGAACACGAACCACTGGATGCGAGGTGGAACATACGGCTGGCAGGCGGCGGAAGCAGGCCTTATCGGTATCTGCTGGACCAATACCATGCCCAACCTGCCGCCCTGGGGCGGAGCAGAGCGCGTGATCGGGAATAATCCGTTGATTATTGCCGTGCCCCGCGCAAGCGGGCCGCTGGTGCTCGATATGGCCATGTCGCAATTTTCCTATGGCGCTCTCGAGAGCTACCGAAAGCGCGGCGAGATGCTTCCGGTCGACGGCGGGTTTGACGCGGATGGCAACCTGACACGAGATCCAGCAGCAATCGAAAAATCGTGGCGACCGCTGCCGGTTGGATATTGGAAGGGATCGGGTCTAGCCGTCGTTCTGGACATGATCGCCGCCATGATGACGATTGGACAGGCGACCTACCAGATCTCCTCGGACCCGGTGCTTGAGGCCGGCATCTCGCAGATGTTTTTGGCGCTCAACCCTGAGGCCTTCGGGCCCGCGCCAGAGGCAGAGAAAATCGCGGACGGGATTGTCGCATCGCTGCACAACTGTCCGCCGGCAAAGCCGGGCAGTAAGGTTCGCTATCCGGGAGAAGAAACCTTGCGCATTCGAGAGGAAAACACGCGGCTGGGTCTGCCAATTGAGCCTGCGGTGTGGGCCGAAATTCTCGCGATGTAGCTGGCCAGATGGCGAAAGTATCGAGCTGCTCAGAACCCCATGATGTTGTAGCCGCAATCGACGTAAATCACTTCACCAGTTACGGCGCTTGCGAGGCCGCTGGCCAGGTAGAGTGCCGTGCCGCCAACTTCAAGCTGATCGACATTACGATGCAGGGGAGCGCGGTCGCTATGTGCTTTGAGCATCTCGCCCAGCGCGCCTACTCCGCGCGCAGCCAGTGTCTTGATGGGCCCGGCTGAAATTGCGTTGACGCGAATGTTCTTTGGGCCGAGCTCGAATGCGAGATACCGCACCGCTGATTCGAGTGACGCCTTTGCCAGCGCCATCACGTTGTAGTGGGGCACGACTTTTTCGGCGGCGTAGTAGGTGAGGGTAATGATGCTGCCGCCTTCGGTCATCAGAGGGACAGCACCGCGGCTCACTGCAATCAGCGAATAGACGCTTACGTCGTGGGCGATGCGAAAGCCCTCGCGGCTGGTGTTGATGAACTCGCCTTTCAGGTCCTCCGCGGGTGCGTAGGCGACGGCGTGCACGAGGATGTCGAGCTTGCCGTATTTCGCCTTCAGCGCGGCGAAGAGCGACTCGATTTCAAGATCATTAGAGACGTCGCACTGGAAGCCGCTGGCGCCGGAGAGATCGTTGATCAGGTCCTCGGCCTCGGCTTTCATACGCTCGTTCTGGTAACAGATGGCCAGAGTTGCGCCGGCCTCGTGCAGCTTCTGGGCGATGCCCCAGGCGATGGAGCGCTTGTTTGCCAGCCCGAAGACCACGGCTGTCTTACCTGCCAGATTGATCATGCGATGCGAGATCCTCCACTTTTTTAATCCAAGAAGTAAAACGGCGGAGCCGTCGCCGTTGCGCCGCCGCGCCGCCGCAATTCAGAATACCAGAGCGATTTTCGTGTCGACGTGCGAGGCGGGGTTCGGACGCCGAGCCCGACCTACCCGCCGAGATCGATCAACTCGACCTGCCTCACGGGACGGCCAAGAAAACGCGGGCCCAGGCGTTCAAACTTCTCGACTGAGTCGGTAGCGAAGCAGCGAATTTCTGTTTCAGAAACACCACTGGCTGAGACCAAAGCAGCGCCATTATTGAACTGTTGCACCGCAGACTGCGCCACGGACTCTGCTGAATCGATCACTTTGACGCCAGGCTGTACGGCCCTCTCAAAGAGCGGCCGCAGGAGCGGATAGTGTGTGCAGCCGAGGACGAGAGTGTCGGGATTCATGCCGCGAGCCGCGGCCTCGGCACGAAGCTCACCCAAATAAATATCAATGACGCTGGCTGTAACGGAATGATCGGTCCAGCCCTCTTCGACCAATGGGACCAGCAGGGGGCAGGCTTTCTCAATGGCACGCAGACCGTGAGCGGTGCTGGCGGCTGTGTAAGCGCGGCTGTGGACTGTGGCCTCGGTGGCGACGACCATCACATCACCGGTGCCGGATGCGGCGCGAGCAGCAGAGGCGCCGGGCTCGATGACGCCCAGCACGGGAACAGAAACGGCATCCTGAATAGCATCGAGCGCCAGTGCGCTGGCGGTGTTGCACGCGATCACGA
>Ga0182024_10005193_pt1 | contig 29336 bp, 4 predicted proteins | sample P32metaG_FD_120480 | JGI IMG/M metagenome (GOLD analysis project Ga0182024, IMG submission 120480) | Permafrost microbial communities from Stordalen Mire, Sweden - P3-2 metaG (Illumina Assembly) | ecosystem: Environmental > Terrestrial > Soil > Wetlands > Permafrost | place: Sweden: Stordalen...
CCGGTTCGCCCGGCTCACTGACCAACGGCAACGCCAACGTCCAGGGCGACAATGGCTCGGGCACGACCGGCAGCCAGTCGATCCCGGTCGCGGCGGCGCTGGCGTTCACTGACCTGAGCAACACCACCCAGGCATACGTGGCCGGCAACAACGACCTCCAGTCGCCGTCGGGATCGATCACGGTCAATGCCTCGTCCGGCGACGCCGTCCCGACGATGGCCGACGGCAGCACCGTGTCGGCAGCCTCCGGCAGCACCAGCGTCGGCGTGGGAGTGGCGATCGTCGTCGCCGGCGTCACCAACCAGGCTTACGTTGCCGGTACGAACCAGCTGGAGGCGCCGACGATCACGATCGAGGCGCCGATGCCCAGCACGACGGCCGATTCCTACGCCGCCGACGCCGCCTCGGGCCACGGCGACGCCGACACGGCCACGATCGCCGGCTCGCTGGCATTGACCGTCCTCACCATCGACCGCGAGGCGATGCTGGGATCGGGCGCGACCCTCACCGCAGACTGCACGAACGTGACCTGCCCCAGCGGCTCGCATGACAACGTCACGCTGACGTCAGCCTCCAACTCCTCCTCGGAGGTCAAGGCGACTTCGGACGAGCATGTCTTCAACCCCCAGGGGTCGGGCGTGATCACGGGCGGCAACACGATCAACCTGCCGTACAAGATCAAGGACGACAGCGGCAACCCGATCGCCAACGGCGCCAAGCTCGACTACTCCAACGGCGGCGACACCTCGATCGGCGGCCTGGTCGACAACGGCCAGTACTACGCCGAGAACGTGAACACAACCGCGACCGGGATGAGCTTCCAGCTCGCCGCGACTCAGTCGGACGCCACCAGTGGGATCCACCCGCTGGCGCTGACGCCCTCGGTGGCGACAGGTGCCGAGCACAGCCTGAAGCTCGACGGCGGCGTCAACGGCGTCGGCATCGGCGCGTCGTTTGCGATCGACATCGTCAACGACACGACCAACGCGGTGATCTACGACGGGGCCGCGCTGACCGGCGCCAACAACCTCACGCTGACCTCGAACACGACTGACGCCATGGACACCGAGGCCGAGAACGGCGCTGAGGGCAAGACGGCGATCAACCCGTCAGTGGCGATCTCGATCTCCAACGTGACCACCAACGCCACGGTCGGGCAGACCCTCGTCACGACGCCCCCGACCCTGACGCTCGCCGGCGCGCTCGACGCCGAGGCAACGCAGAGCGCGTCTGTGACCACAATCGCCAAGGGCGACGTCACCAGCTCGAGCGTCGGCGCCGGCGCGTCGATCGCGATCACTGACGCCAACCACTCGGTCACCGCGACCACCTTCTACAACGTCAGCGCGGCTGGTGCGATCACGCTGAAGGCGACCAGTGCGTCGGGGACCGACAGCGAGACGCGCGCGAGCGTTGCCGGCGCGGACACGGCTTCTGGCGACGGTGGGAGCAACGGTGACTCCAACAACGTCAACCAACAGGCCAACGCTCAGCTCGGCCAGGCGAACAGCACGGCCGGCCACAACGGCGCCGGCACCTCGAAGGACGCGAGCACACCTAACGCGAGCACCGCTGACAACGGCGGCGGCGGCGACGGCTCGAGCGCGATCGGAGTCGCGGCGTCGATCAGCTTCAACCTCATTCACGCCACCGCGAACGCGTCGCTGCCTGAGGGGCCGACGGTCTCCTCCGGCGGCCTGCTGACCATGGACTCGTCCGCCAACACGGACGCGACGGCAAAGGCCGACGGCGAGGCTGCGACCCAGGACGGAAGCGCCAGCATCGGCGCCGCCGTGGCCATCAACCTCGCCTACGTCAACAACACCGCGAACATCACCGCCGGTGACTCGGTCAGCTCCGACGGCCTGAGCCTGGGCGCGATCATGAACCCGACCGGAACCGCGGGCGCCGAGAGCAAGCCCACGCACACCTTCCTGGCCTCGGCGACCTCCGGCGCCCAGGGCAGCCAGACGGCGAACATCAACGGCTCGCTGGCGCTGAACATCATTGAGGTCAACACCTCGGCGGCGCTGACCGGTGCCGACGGTATTCGCGGACCCCCGACCGTCAGCGTAGGAGGTGCAAACGTCTCCATGACGGGGACGTCCACCACGAGCAGCACGACCAACGCCCTGGCGGCAAACAGCAATTTCAACCCCAATGCCGCCGGCGTCATCACCGCCGACAAGAGCGGTGACCCCCTCAATACGATCTACGTCACAGAGGCGATCACCCGCAAGGACGGATCGCCCATCCAGACCGGGGATCCGGTCATCTACCACGATGGCGGCGGCAGCCCCATCGGCGCTACCGATCCCTCGGACTCGAGTGTCAAGACGCTCAAGGACGGCACCACGTACTACGTGGTCGTCGTCAAGCCCGGCTACTACGAGCTGGCGACCACCGCGGCCAACGCCACGGCCAGCACGCCGACCGTCCTCACGCTCGACCCGACCAAGGCCACGGGCACCGACCACAGTCTCGAGCTCACCGGCTCCAACGCCGGCGACTCCAAGGTCGGCATCGGCGCGTCGGTCGCGATCAACCTGGTCAACGACACGACCCAGACCGGCACGGTCGGCGGCACCAGCAGCTCGCCGGGAGCCACGCTCACCGGCGCCCAGGACATAGTTCTTGCCTCCACCACCGGCGACTCGCTCAGCAGCGACGCCGAGGGAGGCGCGGAGGGCGGGGTGGCCATCGCCCCGAGCGTCGTCGTCGCAATCCCCAACGTCACCACCACCGCTTCCTTCGATGCCGGCCCGGCAATCACCGCGACCGGCAAGATCGACGCTACCGCGACGCAGGACGCCGAGGTCGACTCCACCGCCAAGGGCGACTTCACGGGCTCCAAGGTCGGAATCGGCATCTCGCTCGTGGTCAACGTCCCCACTGACGTCGTCAACGCCGGCAGCGCGCGGTCGCTGAGCTCGGGCAGCACCACCGGCGACGACGAGATCGCGCTGGAAGCCGACGGCTCCTCCTACGTCAACGGTGAGACCGAAGCGGCCGGCGAGGGCGAGACGAGCTCGAGCGACTCCGGCAGCAAGGACTCGAGCGGTAGCGAGAACGTCAACCAGAAGGCCGACAACCAGCTCGGGGCCGCCGAGAGCACCCAGTCAGGCGCTGACGGCGGCAAGACGTCGAGCACGAGCAAGACCCCGGAGGCCACCACCGGCGACAACGGCGGGAGCTCCCTGAGCCTGGCGGGCGCGATCACCATCAACGTCGTCAACACCAGCTCGACCGCGACCTTCGCGTCCGGGACGACGATCAGCGCAGGCGGGGGCGTGTCGCTCAAGACGACGGCCAACACCGACTCGCTGGCCAACGCCAACGGCGACACCAAAACCAAGACGAGCGTGGGCATCGGCGCGGCGATCTCGATCAACGTCACCAATATCGTCAACAAGGCCAACACCGGTGGGGCAACGGTCAGCGCCAACGGCATCGACATCGAGGCCGGCGTCCCGGTCAACGCCCACGATCCGGTGTGGGTCTACAACACGTCCGCCCCCAATCCGAGCTGGCAGCTCGTCGCCTCGGGGACCGCGCTGCCGACCAAGCCCAACAACAACGACTACTTCGACCTGACCGCCCCCAGTGGGCTCAACGCGGCCGGCGTCTACCAGTACAACAGCACCAGCCAGAGCTGGGGCTCGGCGCTGACCGTCAGCCAGGTCGCCTCGCTGCCGACTACCAACCCATCGTCGACCACGCTTGACCAGGCCGCCGCGCATCAGGTCTATGCCGTAGCCACCTCGGGCGCCAGCGCCGGCTCCGACCTCGTGATCGCCGGCTCGCTGGCGATGAACATCGTCACCAACGACACCGAGGCCGTCCTCGGCGCCGGCGGCGGCACCGTCGCCGATTCGGCCGGAACCGGCAACGTCACGCTCAGCGCCTACAACAACGAGGTCGACGTCGCCAACGCCAAGGCCACCGCCGACGGAGGCTCCGAGAAGCAGGGCAGCGGCGATTCGAGCAGCCCCACCGAGAGCGCGGGCAAGGATTCCCAGGGCAACTCGGTCGGCGTCGGCGCCTCGGTCGCGCTGAACATCCTCACCAGCACCAAGGCCGAGGCGGCGATCGAGAACGGGGTCGCACTGTCGGGCGGAGCAAACGTCACGCTGACGGCAACCTCGACGCGACTCGTCCAGACCAACGTCGAGGCCGGCACCAGCGGTGGCCAGGACGGGATCTCCCCGGCCGTGTCCCTGGTGGTGCTCGACGGCGACTCCGCCACGGCCCAGATCGGCAGCTCGGGCACGGCACTGTCGGCAACCGGTGCGGTGACCGTCCAGGCCACGCACTCCATCGACGCGTCCGGGACCGAAGGCTCGGCTGACGCCGCGGGCTCCAGCGTGGCGGTCGGCGCCGACATCTCGATCAACGTGATCATCAACTGGAGCACGGACGCGGAGCTCGATCGCAGCGCCGGCGCGCCGGCCGGCGTCTCGATCACGGCGAGCTCGAACGTCAACAGCGGCTCCAGCACCAAGGCCAGCGCCAAGGGAAGCTCGAACAGCAGCTCGGGCGCCGACAGCACGGCTAACAACCAGGTCGCCAACAACCCCAACGCCAGCGGCACCGGAGTGGGGACGCTGCCGTCCTCGAGCTCGGCGACCAGCGGCGCCAACGGCTCAGCGTCGAGCGAGTCGGGCGACAGCGGCGGCGGCGTTGGCGTCGCCGCGGCGATCAGCGTCGACTGGGTGCAGACCACCAACACCGCTTCGATCGCCAATGGCGCGACGGTCACGGCGACCAACGGCCCGGTCAGCGTCGAGGCCATCGACCAGACGACCGCGACCTCCAAGGCGATCGGTCTTGCCGCCAGCCTCCAGGAGTCCGACGCCGACGTCGCGGCTGCAGTCGGTTTCAACTACCAGCAGATCAGCAACACCGCGACCGTCGGTACCGGCGTCACCATCGGCAGCTCCGGCTTGAACCCCGGCATCACGGTGGCCGCGATCACGCCGAACGGAGCTCCGAACAACTTCATCGTCTGGGGAATCGCGGGTGCAGGCGGCCAGAACGACGCCAGCGTCGCCGCCGCCATCGGCGTGCAGGTCCTCAGCTACAACACCACCGCATCGGTAGGCGCCGGCTCGACCCTGACCAGCGGCGGCGGCGTCACCGTCAACGCCTCCGATCCCATCGGCCTTCAGAACGTCAGCGCGTCGGCCGCACTCTCGGTTGGTGGCGTAGGCGTCGGCGGAGCGATCTCAGTCAACGTGATCAGCTCGGACACCACCCAGGCCTACATCGACTCGGGCACGACCGCCGGCACCGTCACCACGGTCAACGCAGCCGGCGAGCTTGACGTGACCGCCGGCACTTCGCTGTCGCCGCTGGTGCCGAACCTCAGCTCACTGGGCATCAACAACAGCTCGTTGCCGTTCACGCTGCCGTCGCTGTCCTCGATCGCGCTCGGCGCGGCGGCAGGCAGCGGGGACGCCGCGGTCACCGGGTCCTTCATCGTCGACGTCTTCAGCTTCGACACCGAGGCACACATCAACAACGGCGCCCAGGTCAATCAGAGCTCCGGCTACCAGCAGGGCTCGAGCCAGAAGATCAAGGTCACGGCCACTGACAGCAACTCGATCGTCAACGTCGCCGGGGGCTTGGCGCTGAGCAGCGGCGACGCCGGTGTCGGCGTGGGGGTGACCGTGGACGTGCTCACCACGACCACCGTGGCCTCGATCGGTAGCTCCGCGAACGTCTATGCGGGCGGCGATGTGACGGTCTCTGCGAACCAGACCGAAAGCTATTTCGGGCTGTCGATCGAGGGCTCGGCCTCCGGCGAGGCCGGCGTCTCAGGCGCCGTCGTCGTGGTCGTGCTCAACGGCGGCTCGAGTCAGGGCACGTGCACCGGCGGGGCCGATGGCACCTGCGCCGAGATCGGCAGCTCGACAGCGCTCGAATCGCAGGGCGGCGTGAACGTCACGGCGTCTGACACCGCGACGAATCTGAACCTCTCGGCCGGCCAGATCAGCATCGGCGGAAGCGCTGGGGTCGGCGCTTCGGTGGTGACACTGGTGCGCAACCAGAACGTCGATGCCGGTATCGCAGCGAACGCGAGCGTGACCGGCCTGGGCTCGAGCGGCGTCGCGGTAGGGGCAACGCAGACCGTGAGCCCGACGTTGATAGCGATCGGCGGCAGCGGTGGCGGCGACGCCGCGGTTGCGGGTTCAGTGGCCGTCGACGTCATGACTGACAACACCACCGCTCACGTCGATTCAGGCGCGACCGTCTGCACCACGACCACGTGCACGACCCCGAGCGCCGCCGGTCCGCAGAACGTCGCGGTGACCGCTTCGGATACGACGAACGCACTCGACACCGTCGGGACGCTGGCGATCGGCGGAGACGCCGGAGTGGGCGCCGGGGTCGACGTTCAGGTGATCAGCAAGACCACTGAGTCGACGATCGGCGCTTTGACCGACGTTCAGGCCAACGGCAGCGTCATCGACACCGCGACCTCGAGTGAGAAGATCATGTCGATCTCGGTCGGCGCCGCCATCGGGGGCGACGCCGGTATCGCGGTCAACGCGGGCGTCTCGGTGTTCACGGTCAAGACCGAGGCATCGATCGGCAACTTCGCGACCGTCCAGGCCAGCGACAGCGTCAACGTGGCCGCCAACGAGGCCCTGAACCTCGATGTGATCACCGGCAACATCACCGGAAGCGGTGCGGTGGCGGTCGGCGCCACGGCGGCGGTGCCGATCGTCAACAAGACGACCGAGGCGTGGATCGGCAGCAACGCCGACGTCAACGCTCTGGGCAACGGCTCCACCGGTGTGACCGTCAACTCGGGAGCGTTCAACGTCTCGACCGTCGACACGCGCTTTGACCCGGGGAGCGCGATCGAGGCGGGTGGCACCACGATCAACCTGGGTTACACCGACGGCTTCACTGAGAACGAAGCCGTCCGCTACGACAATGGTGGGGGAGCCAACATCCAGTGCACGAGTTGCTCGGGTGGCCGGCTCAACGGCGGCGATACCTCGGCATCGAGCGGCGCGACCGTCGGCTCGACCTACTACGTACACGTCGTGTCTCCGACCGAGATCCAGTTGATGGCGGCCCCGAACGGCACGATCCTGACCGGCCTGTCGGCGCCGACGTCATGCACCGGGGCCTCGAGCTCGTGCGTGTGCACCGGCTCGCCGAGCACATGCGGCGGAGAATCACAGCGCTTCGTCGGCGCCAGCGAGGTAACCGCTCCGACCGATGACTCGCCGCGCTTCAACCCGGCCACCGACGTCGCGGGCAACGTCATCATCCTGCCGTACATGCCTGACTTCGTCACCGGCGACGAGGTCGTCTACAGCGCCGGCGGCGGGACGCCGATCGGGGGCCTGACCGACGGAGGCGAGTACTACGCGTGTGTCTCGGGCGGCGGAAACCAGGTCGCACTCGAGGCGTCGACCGCGACGTCCTGCAACTCCGCCCACTACGTCACGCTCAGCGGCGGCGCGACCGGGCGCTCACACAGCCTCGTCAAGAAGGGCGACGAGCCCTCGGCGAACGCCTCGGCGGAGAATGCGTCGACCGTGTCGGCGGGTACCACCAGCGGCTTCCACGGCGTCGCGGTCACAGCGACCAACAGCGACAACATCGCCGCGGTGGCGATCAGCGCCGGAGGCGCCGGATCGGTGGCGGTCAATGTCTCGGGGGCGGTCAACGTCGTCAACGCCACCACCCTGGCCTACATCGGGCAGAGCGCGCACGTCAACTGCAACCTGACTGACAGCACCTGCACCAACAACGTCGCCAACGCTGGGGCCAACCAGTCCGTGGACGTAGCCGCCGGCGACAGCTTCCAGCAGCTCGGCATCGCCGGCTCACTGGCGGTGGGGGGAGACGTCGGTGTCGCCCCAGGAGCGTCGGTCCGAGTGGCGACCATCACCACCAAGGCCTACATCGACAACTCAGCGGTCGTACACGCCAACAACACCATCGCCATTCAGGCCAGCGGGAACGAATCGCTCGTGTCCGTCGCGGTCAGCGTTGGCGGCGGAACCGTCGGGGTGGCCGCCTCGGTGTCGGTCTCAGTGATGCACGTCACCACCTACGCCGATACCGGCGCCGGCACCACGCTTGATTCCGCCGGCAACGTTCTCCTCTCAGCTGCTGATCAGACCGGTCTGATCTCCGTGGCGGGCAGTGTCGGCGGCGGCTTCGTGGGGGCGTCGGCGGGTGTCGGCGTCGCCAGCATCACCAAGGACACGGAGGCCTATATCGGCGCCGGCAGCACGGTCAACGCCGGCGGGGGCGCGGCCGGGCTGAGCGGGATCCGCAACGGCAGCGCCGGCACTGGCTGCACGAGCGCAAACGGCTGCTTCGGCTCGTTTTCGTCCTTCACCGGGGTGGCCGTCCAATCGGCGTCCAGTGAGAACGTCTTCGGTCTGGCGATCGCGGTCGGTGGCGGTTTCGTAGGTGTCGCCGGCGCCGTGGGCGTGACGATCGCCAACGTGACCACCGAGGCGTACATCGGCTCCGGGGCCAACGTCGATGCCACCGGCGGCTCGGTCAACGTCGCCGCGGTTGACTACGCCAAGACGCTGACGATCGGCGGTGGCGTCGCCGGTGGGTTCGTCGGCGTCGGCGGCGGTGTGGACATCGGCGTGCTCGATCAGAGCGTGCTCGCGTCCATCGGAGCCGGCGCGACCGTCGATGCGGCCGGGGACGTCGACGTCTACGCCCTCGAGCACCAGGACCTGCAGACCTACGCGGTGGGTCTTGCCGGCGGCGCCGTTGGCGTAGCGGGCGCGGTCTCAGTGTGGACCGTGGGAACGACTCCCACCTCGACGTACAGCGAGAGCGGAACCGCTCCCACCGTGTACAGCGCAAGCAGCCATTACAAGGCCGGTGACGCCGTCACCTACAACAACGTGGAGTACGTCGCCAAGAAGGACAATCCGACGGCCACCCCGGGGACCGACGCGACCCAGTGGGAGGTCCAGCAGGATGCCCTTAATAACGGCCAGGGCGGCACCGGTCCTTCCTCCACCGCCGACGGCGAAGCCGGCGGGCAGGGTGGTGGCGCCACTCCCGGATACATGACGATCCTCAACGGCGCATCGAATTCAACGCCGCCGGCCTCCTGGAGCAATACGGCCACGTATCACAAGGGTGACTACGTCAGCTTCAACGGCCACGACTATCAGGCCAACCTGGACAACCCGGACTCGAACATCGCGCCCGACATGAGCGGCGCCAACCACTGGACGCTGAACGGGGCCTACAACTCGGGCGACATCGTCATCTACAACGGCGTCCTCTTCCAGGCCAAGAATACGATCGCGCACTCGACCACTTCCCCGGTCGCCGACCCGACCGACTGGGCGCCCACCTCGCAGTGGACGAACGTCGACGGTGAGTACATGACCAACAGCCGCATCTCGAGCGTCACTGGCAGCGACGGCGGGACGTGCAGCTCCACCGATAAGAGCGCCAGCGGCCAGCTCGTATGCAGCCAGACAAACGGAAGTCTCGTCTCGGGCGATCTCGGAGCGACACCCACTCCGCAGGGCACGTCGGCAGAGATCTACGGCTCGGTCGCCGCCCAGGGCAGCGTCAACGTGGTCGCCAACGACCACCTGAGCCTGTCGGGTCTCGCCGGCGCGCTGGCGGGCGGGTTCGTCGGAGTTGGCGCGGGGATCCTGGTCGTGAACATCGGCGGCAGCACCGACGCGGGAATCAACTCGGGCGCCAGCGTCAGCGCTGGGCCGAACGGCGGCACCTGCGGTTCTGGCGGCGATTGTGTGACGGTCAGCGCGACGGGAACCGAGTCGGTCAACGCTCTGGCGATCGCCGGGACCCTCGGCGCCATCGCGCTGGGTGGCGCGGTTGCCGTGGTCAACGACAGCAACAGCCAGAACGCGCACATCGACGGCACGGCCTCGATCCCGCAGGCCGCAGGCGGCATCGTGGTGCAGAGCACGGCGACGCGGACCGCGACCGTCCTGACACCGCAAGTCAGCATCGCCGGCATCGCCGCGGGCGCAGCCGTCGCGGTTCTGTTCATGAACGGGAACGACACAGCTTCGATCGGCGATGTACAGGTCGGATCGGGCGGCACCGTCGGCGCGATCACCGTTACTGCGACTGACAACCTCAACCCCTCGACTGAGGCCGTTGCCGTCGACGGCGGGGTCGGGGGCGCGATCGCGGGTGCGGTCGCCTGGACTGACCTCTCCGGCAGCACCGTGGCCTCCTCCGGAGCGTGGGGAACGGTGGGGTCGGGCGGGATGACCGTCACCGCCACGGGCGACCATTCAGACGTCAACGCCTCGAGCATCAACGTTGCCGTTGGCGCCGGTCTGGCCGCGGGCCTCACGATCCGCCATGCCGTGGACGACCGTTCGACCGAGGCCAACACGACCGCCTCGGCGACCCCGGGCGCGGCGCTCTCTACGACCGGAGCGGTCAGCATCACCGCGCAGGCGATCAACGCCGCGACCGCGCAGGACGTTGGCCCGAACATCACCATCGGCGGCCTCGGGATCTCCGTCATCTACGGGATTGCCGAGGTCGGAGGCGCCACCCGCGTGCAGCTCGACGGCAACGTGAGCAAGTCGAGCTCGATCACCGCCCTGGCCTACGGTGAGAATTCGGCTGACGCGCCCGTTTTTCAGCTCGGGGCATCGGTCCTCGGCATCGGCGGCATCTACTCCGATGCCGAGATCACCAGTGGTGCGGGCATCGAAGTGCTCGTCAACTCCGACGCTTCACTGAGCTCGAGCGGCGCCGTCTGCGTCGAGGCTCAGACCGCCGGCGCCGGCAGCACCGCGGGCTCTCCCTGCCCCACCGCCAGTGACCCCGTGACTGACACGGCGACCTCCAGCGTCACCAGCGTCAGCTTCGGCGTTGCCCTGAACGTCACCGTGATGGTCTCGCAGGCGATCGTCAACGGCGACGTCAAGGCGACCCTGGACGGGACCGTCTCCAGCTCGAGCTCGATCACGGTTTCGGCCAACGGCGCAAACAACGCCGGCGCGACCACCACCACGGCCAACCTGAGCCTCGGCGCGGCGATCTCCGGTGCCGGCGCCAGCGCCGACATCGGCAAGGGCGCGGTCACCCAGGCCAGCGCAGGCAGCTCATCCTCACTGAGCTCCAGCGGCGCGATCCAGTTCACGGCCAACTCGAACAACGTCGCCAAGGGGGTCTCCGACGGCGGCACCGGCGGGCTGGTGGCCATCGGGATCAGCTTCCCGTCCGGGACCGTCGAGGGCGCGACGAACGCCTCGATCGGTGGCAACGTGACCGGCACCTCCGCCGGCGTCAGCGCAACCGCGACGAGCGCCAACAGCGCCACCGCGACCTCCTTCGTGGTGGCCGTGGGTCTCGGCGCGGGCGCCGGGTCAGACGCCCAGGCGTCGGTCACCGGCGACGCGGCGACGGTCGCCTGTGGCGGGGTGTTCTCGTCCGGGGCATGCAGCGGCAGCGGCACGTGGAACGTCCCTGGTGGAGCCGTGAGCTTCAGCGCGGGTTCGAACAACACCAGTACCGCGAAGGCCAAGGGCATCGGAGTCGGCGTCGTGAGCATCAGCGTGATGGAGACCTCGGCCAGCGTGGGCGGGCCGACCGATGCGGGCTTTGACGCCACCCTCGACGCCACCACCACCGCTGCCGGCAGCCTCACCGTTCAGGCCACCGCGCAGAACGTGGCGACCGCCGACACCAACGTCGACAGTGGAGGCGCATTCTCGATCAATGCCCCCAGCGCGAACAGCGACATAACGGCGCAAGCCGGCACGTACGCCACGCTGGGGTCCAACGCCGACGTCAACGTCACCGGCCAGGTGCTGGTCGAGGGCAACCTCGCGTCAGACGGGACCGCAGCGGGCAACTGCGCCATGAGCGGCAGCTGCGGTTGCCAGAACGGGGCGGGCAGCTGCTCTAGCGCGTTTGCCCACGGCGGCAGCGGCGGGATCATCAGCGGCGGCCTCTACCAGGCGCAGGCTCTGGGCGAGGCGCCGGTTACGGCCGAGATGGGCGGAAAGGTGATGAGCGCCGGATCGGTGGTCATCGATGCCAACGGCGCCAGCGACGTCGAGGCCGACACGCAGTCGCTCAACATCGGCGGCGTCTCGTTCAGCGCCGACCTCTCAGACGCCCAGGTCAACAGCACCGCCACCACGCAGGCGCTGGTGGATCAGGGCGCCTCGGCGAGCACGACGCGCTCGGCGACCGGCAGCTGCGGCGCGGACGCCGGCACGGACATCTGCGTCGAGGCCACCAGCGCCAACACCGCCAACGCCTTCTCTGACGGCGCCACCATCGGGCTGATCGCGGTTGGTGCGGGACTCCCCACGGCGATTGTCGACGCGGGCACGAAGGCCTACTACGACGGGTCTGTCGGCACGGCGTCGGGCGTGACCGTCATCGCCAATTCCGCCAATTCCGCCGATGCCACGTCGTCCGTCCTCTCTGCCGGGCTCGTCGGTGCCGATGGCAGCCTGGCCCAGGCCTGCATCGGCCAGCAGACCGGCAACGGGCCGGACTACTGCCAGAGCGACAGTGCCTTCACTGATGCGATCGTCGGCCCCGATGCGCAGCTCGGTCAGCTGAACGGCACCTCGCCGTCGATCTCCGGCCAGGTGACCGTCAGCGCTCAGGCCACCAACGACGCCACCGCGAGCTCCAGCGGGAGCGCGTTCGGCCTGGTCAGCGTCTCTGTGACCGACCCGACCGCCGCGGACTACGGCTCGACTGAGGCCGAGCTGCTCGGCAACGTCGGCAGCAGGCATATCGGTCCCAACCACACGTGGGTCGGCGATGCCGGTGCCGGTGCAGTTTTGGTGACCGCGACCGCGGGCGATATCACCCAGGGCCAGGTCTCGACCGAGGGTGGCGGCCTGGTGGCGGCGTCGGCGTCGACGGCGACCGCTTCGACCAACCCGTTGGTCACCGCAGAGCTCGGCGGCGGCCACGTCACCGCGACCGGCAACGTCACCGTGTTGGGTACCTCGCACACGGACGCCGGCGCCTACTCCAACGCCACCCAGGGCGGGTTCGTCAACCTCCAGGTCGGGCTGACCTCGAACAGCAGCGTCAACCCGGCCGTGAACGCCACCGTCAACGGCGGGTTCGTGCAGGCGGGCGGCACGATCACCATCAGTGCCTCGCACGGAAGTGAACCGCAGCAGTACTCCGACGGGACGATCTCCAACGTGACTGGCAACACGCTGACCTTCAACGGCCTGACGGGCCTGAACAACGGCGACGCAGTGACCTACGAGGAGCCGGGCTCGGGCAATGACACCAGCGACAACAACGCCAACAGCATCCCCGGCCTCAACGACGGGAACACCTACGGCGTCATCGTCACCGGCCCTGACACGGTCGAGCTCGGCGCCCAGTTCACCTTCGGCCAGACGACCCCCGGGCCCAACGGGTCCATCACTGAGGTCAACACTGCGGCGGCGACGCTGCAGTTCGTCGTGCCGGACAACCTGCACACCGGGGACCTCGTCGACTACAACCCCGGAAGCGGCAACTCCCCGATCCTCGAGTGGGTGGGCGGGACTCTCCAGGACCTGCCGGCGGGCGAATACATCGTCGAGGTGGTCAACCCGACGACCATCCGCCTGACTGACTTCTTCCAGGAGTTCTTCAACAACAGGTCCGCGGGCTTCGGATCCGGCTCGGTCAGCGGGAACACCTTCAACCTGGGTGGCTTCAATGCCAACGACCCGCTCACCTACGAGGCGCCGCAGGTCGCGCAGTTCGATGGCAACAACGTCGACGTGATCCCCGACGGGGGGTCTCCCGACGCTCCCGAGCAGTGCGGCAGCTCGCCCTGTCGCCCCTTCTTCCTCTTCCCACCAAATGGGAACATCTATGCCCCCGGCTATACGTTCAGCACCGGCGATCAGGTCGTCTACGGCTGCCAGCCGCTGAGCGGACAGAACAGCTGCAGCGGTGTCGGCGGACTGACACTCGGCGACACCTACACCGTGATCGGGATCGACAGCAGCTTCCTGGAGCTCGACCCCGCGGGCGACACCAACACCAACGATGTGATCGAACTCAACCCGGGCGGCTCGGGGATCCAGACGCTCACGCCCGTCAACACGTCCGCGGTTTCGACCTTCGACGGCGTGGCCGGTATCTACAACGGCAGCAGCACATACATCTACGATCCCGGCGCCGGGTTCACGGCGGGCGAGCAGGTGGACTATGGCTGCCAGGGGAGCTGCAGCGCGGTCGGCGGGCTGACGCCCGGCGACATCTACACGGTGATCCCGTACCTGCCCAACGGCGATTACTTCCAGCTCGACCCCGCCGGCACGACTGATCCGAACCAGGTGATCTTCTTCACTCCCGGCTCGGGGACCCAGGCGCTGACCCCCGTCGACGAGGGGATCGGCGGCTTGGTCAACGGCGACACCTATTACGTCGATCCGACCGGCAGCAACCAGTTCGAGCTGACCAACCTGCCGGGCATATTTGGATCGGTGGTCTCTATCGACGCCGGCAGCAGCAGCGGCACCAGCCACCTGTCGATCGATGGGATCCCGCTGGCCTTCTCGGGCAGCGGCACCCAGCAGCTGATCGAAGTCCTGGGGACGCCGCCGGGTGCTCCGGGAACGATGCTCGGAGTAGGTGCGATCCGGGCACTGCTCGGCGCCAATGACGTCGGGACCGCATCCTCATCCGGCGTCGGCGGCGGCTTTGTCAACGTCCAGAACTCTGAGTCGAACGCCAGCGTGACGCCGACCGTGAACGCGACGATCAGCGCCGGCTCGATCCTGAGCGGCAATGACGTCGTGATCTCCGCCGCGGCGGCCGCCAACGCCGTGGCCAGCTCCTCGAACGCCGGCGGCGGCTTCGTCTCAGTCGGCTCCAGCAACGCGACCGCCACGACCAACAACGTGGTCACCACTCAGGTCGCCGGGGGCGCCTCGGTCACAGCTGTCGAGGACGTGCAGCTGTTCGCCACCAGCACCGAGGACCCGGTCACCGACTCCGAGATCGGTGGGGGCGGGGTCTATGCCGGCTCGGACTCACACGCCACCTCCAACAGCAACCACCAGGACCTGGTCGAGATCTCCGGAACGGTGAATGCCGGCCGGACGGTCCTGGCTGAGGGGCGCGAGGGCTTCAACGGCTCGCTGGTGTCGAAATCGGACGCCGCCGGGCTTGGCGCGAGCTCCCACGCCAATCAGGATGGCGAGGCCGTGAACATCGGCAGCGGCGGCAGCAGCTGCGGCAGCGTCAGCACTCTCAGCGGCGCCGGGGGCTGCGCGGTCGCCGGCACGATCGTCTCCGGCAGCATCCAGGGACAGACGATCTACCTCTCGGGTGAGGTAGGCCTCCAGCATGTGCTCGATTCCAACGGAAACGTGATTCTAGGCACGCTGGACCTCTTGGTGACCATGGTGCAGGTCAACGGCGTCACCGCCACCGCGAACGCCAGCAGCCATGCCGACGCGCTGGGTGCGGGCTCCGACGCCACGGCCGCCATCTACGTCAGCGAGGTCCAGGGCGTCGAGCTCGACCTTGGTGCGAACCTGTCCGCCGCCACCATCCAGCTGCACGCCCGCGCCGAGAACCAGAACTTCAACACCTCCTCGGACGCCTACTGTGGCTGCGGCGGCGGCCACGCCGGCGCGAACTCACCGCTCGGCTACAACAGCAACTCGCTGGTCAACGGCCAGCCCGGCTCCACCCTGAGCACGGCAACGCTGCTCGTCGATACCTACCAGACCTACGGCTGGTCCAGCTACGCGCACTCCCACGGCGGCGCGTTCGTCAGCCACGACTCCTGCGCGGGCTCGTGTGGCAGCACGGCCAACAACCAGGATCGCAACATCGTCTGGAACTCGACGACGTTCCTGCTCGGGGACGCCGATCCGGTGCTGACGATCAACCAGGCGGGCACGATCGTCGCTCTGAGCGGGCCTGTGAGCGTGTACACCAACAGCTCGGACAGCGGCGCCCCGCTGCAGATCGGCTCCACGATTTCGCCCGGCCAGACGATCTACGTCGCGCCGATCCTCAACACCGCCCAGCCGGCAGTGCTGTTCGAGGCCAACCAGATCAACGGCGGCCCCGTCAGCCAGATCTCCTCGTTCAACAGCAGCGCTGACATGCCATCGCTGTTCATCGTGCAGGACACGTTCGGCTCGGTGACCGTCATCAACCAGTCTGATCGGCCGATGGTGATGCAGGGAACCGGTGGTCCGGCGAGCCTGTCGATCGACACCGTCAACACCAATCTTGCCACCAACGCGCAGGCCGTCATCAACATCTCAGTGGACAATGGCGAGCAGCTGGGCGGCGGCTTCAACTTCGGGATCAAGCAGCTGTTCGTTCCCACGACGGTGCTCGTGGAGAGCATCCGCGGACCACCGACGACCGGCTTCCCCCTCACATTCCAGGGCGGTATCTACAACCCGCTCGGCTCGATGACCCTCCGCAGCGACCGCGGCGACATCGTCGTGGCCACCACGGGTCAGTTCACCGGCAACGCCCTGAGCGTGACCGCCACCGACGGCTCGGTCGGCTGTGCCACCACTGACCCGAGCTGTACCAGCAGCGACACGCTGAACGCGGTCCTCGTCGAGTACGGCACCGGGCCGCTCGGCAGCAGTCCGACCGCTCATGCCATCTCCGTCCAGGGCGAGGCCTACGACGACCTCAACCTGACGCTGACCTACGCCGAGCGATACACGAACGTGCTCTCGAGCGCCGATGTGACGCCTGTGATCAGCTCGCTGCACGCGGGTCGCAACCTGATCGTCAACGTGCTCGACAGCTACCAGGGCGTCAACCAGGGCACCGTCGGCGGAATCAACGTCGCCGGCTTCAACCCGGACAGCGTGCCGGCTACGCCGTGGACGACGGCGTCCGGATCCCCGTTCGAGGTGGTCCCGACGATCGAGCACTTCCAGCCCGATCCGGCCAACCCGACCGTCTGGATCTGCAGCACCGAGACGGCGAACTGCTTCCAGGACGCCTACGTGCTGATCGCCTTCGGCACCGACCAGACGACGGTCAACAGCGACTACACCTTCACTGACCTGACGGCCGGCAACGACATCTTCGTCGACCACGGGTCGACCGCGACCAGGGTGACGATGACGGCGAGCACCTACGTCGACGGCACGTTCACGGATCCGAACGGGCAGACGGTCGGCTCGCACAACAACGCCGGCAACGCCAGCCTCTACACCAATGGCTCGATCCTCGACACTGAGACATCGGGGAACCTGAGGGTCGGGCAGATCATCGCCTCCGGCACCTGCACCGGTGGCGCGTCGCTGTGCGGCAGCACGCCGATACCGGCCGACGTCACGTTGCGCTCTCCGGCGGCGGTCCTCAACGCCTCGGGCGACGGCTACGTCCCGCAGCAGACGCCGACGGCCGTGGGTACCAACACGATCGCTCGCAACATCACCATCACCGCGGGCAACAACGGTCTGGCGGGCGGGATCTCGGGCCAGGGCGGCGTCGGCACTCCGGACCTGTTCCTGACTGTCCAGGTCAACGCCGACGGCCTCGACGCCGCCGGCAACCTCGGCGTGCTGACGGTGACCGACACCCAGGCTGGCCACGTCGGCTACAGCTACAGCAGCATTCCGGGCAACCTGCCGCCGGCCGGTGGGGGCACGTATGGCGTCTTCATCACCCAGACCAATGACAACGGCTCGAACGGAAACATGGAGGTCAACACCGTCATCACCAGCGGTGACGCGACCTTGACGACGACCGGCGGCTCCATCCTCGACGCCCGCAACAACGGCGCCGGCGTGAACACCCTGATCGCACCGCCGAACGTGATCGCGGACAACGTCGATCTGCAGGCGCTCAGCGGCAGCATCGGCGCGGTGAACGGGAGCAACGACCTCAAGGTCTACTCATCGGCCGGTCCGGGATGCACCAGCTCCTACACGTTTGCCTATCAGGGCGCGAACTATCAGAACGCGACCGCGAGCCAGCGCGCCGTGACGGCCACCTGTCACCTGGCGGCGCAGGCCGACGGCAGCGTCTACATCACTGAGACTCCCGGCGTGACCGGGGTCGCGGCACCGGCCGACGTGCTCCTCGCGCTCGCCCGCAACGGGAACGTGCGCATCACCACCACGGACACCGGCCCCCAGGGCAACGACATTGCGCTGCTCAACAGCGGCGACACCCTGGTTGTGTCCGATCATCCGCAGGTGGTCTCCAATGGGCTGATCGAGGCGCAGAGCGGCAATGTCACCCTGATCACGGCCGACGACATGGCCACCGATCCGAACTCCCAGATCCTCGCCACCACTGAGTCCCATGACCCCGGTACCGGTAACACCGCTGCCGCCAATCCGAGTCTGCCGGTCAATCAGACGGGCAACATCAGCATCTACGGCGACTACCATCCCGGCCTGTCGTCGACGACCCCGGGGATCGGGACGACGATCATCCTCCGCGGGACGATCATCCCCGGCGCCGGCGGCGGGTTGACGCGCGTGTTCGGGAACGTCAACGCGGACACGATCATCTTCGACCAGACGTATCTCGGTGGCCAGACACGGGCCTACGGCAGCGATCTGCCGACATTGCCCGGACAGTTCGCGCCCGCGGGCGACGGAACCGGCGCCGCCTGCACAACCGGCTGCGACGACACGTTCATCGTCAACCGCCTGCAGTCGATGATCGCGCTCGGTCAGGACGTGGCGACCGGCTATACCCTGACCCTCGACGGCCAGTCCGGAGCCAACACGTACAACGTCTACACCAGCGGCAGCCAGTTCACGCAGAACAACTACACGATCAACGTGCTCGGTACCCACGCTCCGACGGACGGCACCGACACGCTGAACATCTACGGCTACGACTCCTACACGGCCAACACCCCCAACAACACCGGGATCAACCCCGCGACCGGTCAGAACTACGCCACCAACGATCTCTTCCTGTTGCGCAGCACGCCGTACATCACCAGCGAGACCGCGGCCCGCCCGTCGCTGTACCAGGGGACCGGCGACTGCAGCGCCCCCGATTCCTCCTCGCTGGCCGGCACGACGGCGGCGATCTGCTCCGGTGGGGCCGCCTTCGTCGCACTCGAGCACGCGACGGTCAACCAGGCCCAGTCGTCCGACAGCCAGGGCTATCTGATCAACAACGGCACCACCGGCATCTTCGGTGTCGAGCGGATCAACTACGACAGCGCCACCAACGGCGGCCTGCACGTGTACAGCATCGGCGGCAACGACTACTTCGCCTCAGACGACAATGCCGCCGCGACCTATATCGACGGCGGCCAGGGCAACAACACCTTCCAGATCGGTCAGCTCTACGGCCTGCAGCGGACCAGCTCGGGTACATACAGCGGCAATCTGGCCGCCGAGAACGTGTTCGCCTTTGCCACCATCGCCACGGTCGACGGCTGGTTGTCACGAGGCAACAGCTCACCGATGACCGTGCAGGGGGGGACGGGCAACAACACGTTCGTCGTCTACAGCAACCAGGCACCCCTGAGCCTCCAGGGCGAGGGCGGCAACAACACGTTCACGGTTCGGGCGTTCGCCCTGGCGCAGACTGACAGCCACGGCAACATGATCTTCCCCGGCGGCTGCAACCCGAACACCACGCCCAGCTGCCTGCCGACCCCGCTGACCACCCCGACCCAGGGCGACGGCGACAACGACGCCGACGATCAGCAGATTGCCTACAACTTCGACGCCCCGGTGTCAGTCGACGGTGGCAGTGGCCACAACCAGCTCACCATCGTCGCCACGGAGTACCAGGATCACTTCGTGCTCGTCGGCCAGAGCATCCTCGGCGCGGGGCTGTCAGTCGGCTACAACAACATCCAGTCGATCGAGCTCAATACGCACCAGGGTGGCGACACCGTCGACGTGCTGTCCACCGCGCCGGGTGTCTCGGTCGGCATCATGGGTGGCCAGCGGGACGACGTGAACGTCGACTGTGGCTGCAGCGGCGGCGAGAACGGCCAGATCGATGGCAACGTCTACGCCGTGAACCCCAACGGCACCAGCGCGGTGATCAACCAGAGCATCCTGACCTACGCGCAGTGGTGCCAGGACCTGACGATCCCGGGCGTCAGCCTGAGCGTCGCCCAGGCCACCGACGGGCCAGTGGTGATCACCCAGCCCGTCGCCGGGCTGTCGGTGTCCGAGACCGGCAGCGGTCCGATCGGCACGGTCGCCTCCTACGACGTGCGTCTGGCACAACAGCCGAACTGCGGGGCGGCCCCCAGTTGCACGGTCTATGTGACGATCACCGCTGAGCTCGGCACCCTGCTCCAGCGCACCGGCAGCCCCCTGGGTGACTCCCTCCTGCTCGCGCTGGGGGCCAACCCGAGCCCCGGGACCACTACGGCCAGCTCCGCCTTCTACCAGCACGTGGTCATCAACGGGGTTCCGGTGGACATCCCGCAGCGGGCGCTGGTGCTGGTGTTCAACTCCAGCAACTGGAATATCCCGCAGGTTGTCTCAGTTGGCGCGATGAACACGCCGCTTCCCAGCGCCACCCAGGTGTACGAGCTGTCGAGCTCGGTGCTCAGCGCCGACCCGGTGTTCGACAACGCCGGCGTCAGCAACGTCGCCGTCACGAAGGTCGGCTCGGGAGCGCCGGCGATCATCGTGAGCAACATCGGCAATACCGACACCCCCGGCCTGTACGGCGACGGCGTCGGCAACGGCACGACCACCTTCGCGTCGCTCAGCGCGAGCTTCACCTCGTCCGATCTGGGCCAGGCGATCATCGAGACCGACGGCCGGGGTCTGCTGCCTGCGGGAACCACGATCGTGGCCGTGGTCAACGCCACCACCGTCACGCTGTCGCAGGTGGTCGCCAAGGGCACCTGCATCGTGTTCGCGCTGCCCAGCCGGGTGACGCCGCCGGCCAACTTCAGCAACGGCGTCGCCAACGGGACGTCGACGTTCACCTCCGCCACGGCGAACTTCACGCTCAACGATCTCGGCCAGCCGCTGGTCGAGACCGACGGCGGCGGTCACATCCCGGCCGGCGACGTCATCATCGCCGTCAACGGTCCGACCTCGGTGACCCTGTCTCAGGCGGTCTCGGCAGCGAGCGGCATCGCCTTCGAGCTTCCGACCCGGCTGGATGGCTTCACCAGCTACCGCGACGGCGCCAGCACCGCCGGCTCGACCACGTTCACCTCGGCGACCGCGGCGTTCAACGCCGGCGACATCGGCCGCCCGATCGTCGAGACCGACATCGGCGCAGTGTTCGCGCCGAACACGGTCATCCTCGCCGTGATCAACTCCACGACCGTGACCCTGTCCGCGGCCGCGCTGAGTACCGCCAGTGGGGTCGCGTTCGCGCTGCCGGCGCGCAACGCGAACAACCTCGTGCTGGCGGGCAGCTCCACGACCGGCATCGTCGATTACTACTCGATCACCCTGGCCACCAAGCCGACGGGCACCGTCATCCTCGACATCAACCCCGGCTACCCGGTCACGCTCTCGAGCAGCGACAGCCGCTTCGTCCAGCTCAGCCCGCCCTGGTACGGCCAGCAGCCCGGCTGCTATCAGGTGACCTTCACGCCGGCGAACTGGAACGTTCCGGTGGTGATCGCGGTGACGGCGACATCACAGTACGGGCAGGACGACCAGACGCAGCAGGCGTCCATCAACCCGACCGTCGACTGGCATTCGACCGCGGCGGAATACCACGGCGTAAGCACGAGCTCCAGCCCGCTCGTCGTCCAGGTGGCGGGCTCGGAGACCGGCGCGATCGTCCAGACGCCATCCAACATGATCGTGACCAAGTGCGGGAACACCAACTGCACGTTGCCGGGACCCGGCTCGAGCTACACCGTGCGTCTGACGGAGCCGCCACAGCCCGGTCTGACCGTGGTGATGGCCACTGACGGCCAGACGTTCGTCATGCCCGGCGGCCAGGTCATCTACCAGAACATCAACCAGGCCTGGTTCTCCGGCATCGTGACCTACAGCACGGCCGCCGGCACGCTGACCCTGTCGGGCACCTGCAACAACAGCTGGACCGGCTACGGGTTTGCCGTCGGTCAGCTGTTCCAGATCAACGGCACCGGGTCGCTGTACAAGATCCAGTCGATCACGGGAACCTCGAACGGCCTGTCCAACGTGCTCACCGTGACCAGCGCGACGTTGAACCAGCTGACGGGCGCCGAGACCGTCGCCCCGCTTCCGTTCTCGGGCACCGGCTCGGTGAAGATGACGCTCAGCGAATGGGCAGCAACGATCTCCTTCAACTGCAACAACTGGTGGGCTCCGGTTACGGTCGCGGTGTTCGCCGACCCGTACTTCAAGGATCCGGCGGCCAACGTTCACCAGATCGAGTTCCCCAGCGGGCCGCTCCAGCTCTCGGGCGCCTGCGGGCCGATCTTCCTACAGCCCGGGGTCAGTGCGTACACCGGGATCCCGCCGCTGCCGGTGATGCTGCCCGTCGAGAAGAACGCCGAGCCGTTCGGGTTCCCGGACATCCCGCCGACGCCGACCCTGGCGATCAACCCGAGCTCGGTCACCGGCCTCTGCAGCCCGGCCTGCACCAACGACTACGTCACCAACATCAACAACCCGTCCTTCATCGTCACGGATGCCGATCCGGCGGCCACGATCTCCATCTACGTCAACGGCGTGCTCTACACCGGCCAGCATCTCGCTGACGGCACGTACTGCGTCACCGCCGTCGCCACCAACCCGCTCGGCTTCCACTCCCCGGCCGTCACGCTGGCGAAGCTGCTGCTGATCGATACCACCGCGCCGGCCGGAAGCTTCACCGTCTCGGGGGGCAAGACGATCAACGGCCAGGTTTCGACCACCAGCAAGACCCCGACGCTGCAGCTCTCGTTCAGCGACTGCGGCAGCGGGATCTACTCGATCTCCTACTCCATCAACGGCGGGAGCTTCAGCGCCGTGGCCGCCAATGCATCACAGCTCCCGGTCTCGCTGGCCGCCGGCGATGGCCTCTACACCATCGTCTTCCGGGTCACCGACTGTGCCGGCAACGTCTACACCGACACCCAGACCGTCCGTCTCGACACCACCGGCCCGGCGATCACCGCCTCCCTGTCGGCGCCGCAGAACACGATGGTGGCCAACAGCTATGACGGCAGCGCCAACATTGTGCTCAGCGTCGGCGCGACTGACGTGAGCACGGTCTGCTCGACGACGACGACCCTCGACGGAGCGAAATTCAGCGGCACCTCGATCAACATCTACTCGCTGGCGGCGGGGACCCACACGCTGGTCGTGACCTCGGTTGACGGCCTCGGAAACTCGTCTTCGACGACGCTGACCTTCTCGATCGACCCCTCGCTGGTCGGGGTCGAGGACCTCGTCAAGTACGGCTACAGCGCCGGGTTGTTCTCCTCCTCGATCCAGACGGCTCTGCTCGGGTACCTGACCAGTACGAGCAACTCGCTGGCGACTGACCTGACGAACTTCAAGACCGCGGTGGCGGCGGACAGCACCTGCCGGAGCCCCACGATCTCCACGGCTGAGGCGGCGCTGCTGACGGGCTGGGCCACCTACCTGGCCGCCGGCAAGTAGCGCGGCGCGCTCCCGATAACCTCCGCCGATGGACCTCCGGCTGATTGCTGTGACCACGGTCGCCGCCGCGATCGTGATCACCGGCAGTGCGGTGGCGGGGTCGAGCACGCTGAGCACGCCCGGCCCAGCGCTGGCGCGCAGCGCCCTGCTGCGCCGGACGGACGTCGGACGGGGCTGGAGCTCGCAACCGCCGCCCCGTCACGTTCCCCCGTTGACCTGCCCGCAGTTCTCCCCGCGGTTGCATGGCGTCGTCGAGACGGGGGCCGCGGGGTCGCCGACGTTCGCGCAGAGCTCCAGCGGTCCGTTCGTCTCGTCGGTCGCCTATGTCTACAAGACGGCTGCGCAGGGGGCGTCGGTATGGGGCCGGGTGGTCACGCCCGGGCTGCTGCGCTGCGTCGCCCAGAGCCTCGTGAACGGGTCGGGGCAGGGCGTCAGGTTCACCGTGGATCGCAAGCATCTGCTCACGCTGGCGTCGATCGCCGACCGGCGGCGGGGTTACCGGATCATCGGGACCGCGACCAGCACCTACCAGCAGATCGGCGTCTATCTGGATGAGGTCGTGCTCGAGCGAGGGCGGATGCTGGCAGCACTCAGCTTCTCGAGCTTCTCAGTCGCGCCCGCGCGTTCGCTCGAGCTGCGATTGGCGCGGACCGTCGCGCAGCGCCTGCAGCCGTAGCCGTGCCGCGAACTTGGACGCCCGGCACCCCCGAGGTCTATGCTCTCGGGGACGTGGGGCGCAGGGCGGATTCAGGTTGGTTGCAGCCATTGACGCTGGCGCTTGCGCTGGGCGTCGGCGCTGTGCTCATGATGTTCGCCTGTCCGCCGCCGGCGCTGGCCAGCCTGTCGTGGACCGGGCCGGTCGGACGTGACACCGCCGGCAACGGACCCGCGCTCTCGTCGGTGGCGTGCCCGTCGGCCACCGAGTGTGTGACGGTTGACGTGAACGGAGGGGAGGTCACGTTCGATCCAGGCTCCCCGGGGCCGAGCGCCGCGGCCAGCATCGACTCCTCCGAGCCCACCTCCGTGGCGTGCGTCTCGACGGCGACCTGTGTGGCGGTCGACGCGGGCGGGCAGGAGGTGACGTTCGATCCGGCCTCTCCGGCCTCCGCCCACGCCACGACGATCGATCCCGGGCAGGTGCTGACCTCGGTCAGCTGCCCGCCGTCGTCCTCGACGTGCACAGCGGTCGACGGGAGTGGTGATGAGGTGACGTTCGCTCCGGGCGCCCCAGCGGGGGCGCAGCCGCAGTCGATTGATGCGACACGGGTGCTGACCGCGGTCTCCTGTCCGTCCCAGACCACGTGCGTCGGAGTCGATGCCCAGGGCTACGAGGTGACGTTCAACCCCGAAAACCCGGGCCACCCTGTTCCCAGCCAGCGCGACCCGTCCTACCTCACGTCGATCACCTGTTGGTCGACCAGCCGGTGCCTGGCATTCGACCAGAGCGGCACTGAGATCATCATCGATCCCAACGAGCAGGGCACGACCACGATTGACCGCGGCCACTCCGTGACGGCCGCCGCCTGCCAGAGCACCTCGTCGAGCACAGCGCAGTGCACGCTCGTGGACGCCGACGGTGGCGAGATCACCTTCCCTGACCCCAGCGGCTCGTCCGACGGCCGGGCGACGATCAGCACCACCACGGTCCCGACGTCGATCGCCTGCCCGTCGACCACGTTGTGCGTGGCCGTCGACGACGCCGGGCACGCGATCACCTTCGATCCCGGGCCGGCGATCTTCCCGCGCGCGACACGCATCGACGGGCTCCCCAGCTACACCGCGGTCTCGTGCTCGTCCTCCAAGCAATGCACGGGGACCGACGGGCAGGGTTACGAGGTGACTTTCGATCCCACCTCCTCCGCTCCCCCGAGCACGCAGGCCCTGGTGGATGCCAACGGGGTGACGATCTACTCGCTCTCCTGTCCGACGATCGCCCAGTGCACGGCGGTTGACCTCACCGGCCACGAAGTGACCTTCAATCCCACCGCTCCCGGTACCCCCGCGCTGGTGGCGCTGGTCAAGAATCACCCGTTACTGGCAATCGCCTGCCCCTCCGCGACGCAGTGCACCGCCGTCGACGATGACCGTTACGAGGTCACCTTCAATCCGCGAGCGCCGACGACCGGCAGATACGCGGCGCTCGGTACGCCGGCGCAGGTGAGCATCACCGCGGTCGCCTGCCCGTCGGTCAGTCAGTGCACCGCGGTCGACGCGGTGGGCGACGCGGTCAGCTTCGATCCCCAGAGCCCCGGGAATCCGCATCCCACCGCTGTGCTCTCCGAGCCGGCCGTCGGCGTCTCCTGTCCCTCCGTGTCCCGGTGCGTGGCCATCGGTGCCTCCGGCGATCGCGCGACGTTTGATCCCGCGGCTCCGGGCCGGGCGAGCAGCGCCGCCGTGGACACGAGTCAGCCGCAAGCGCTCTCCTGCCCGTCGGCGACGTTCTGTCTCGCCGTCGATGCCGCTGACCATGCCGTCGAGTTCGATCCGGATGGCACAGGCGCGACGTCCGTCGAGGACGTCGGCGGCAGCGGCTCGCTGACCGGCGCGTTCTGCGTCTCGGCCGGAGAATGCATCGCCGTCGACTCGGCGGGAGGCGGTTACCTGGGGATAGGCCCGGTCCCAAGCGCTCCGGGGACCCTCGCGCCGCCCCGGATCTCGGGGACCCTGAGAGAGGGCAAGACGCTCCGGGAGATCCACGGCCGCTGGTCGAGCGCTCCGACCTCCTATACCTACCAATGGGAACGTTGCACGAGGGCGCGGTCATGCCGTCCGATTGCCGGCGCCGGCCAGCAGTCCTACAGGCTGGTCGCGGCCGATGTGGGCCATCTGCTCCGACTCACCGAGCAAGCCGCTGACGCCGGGGGCTTCGGGCCCACGGTGCTGTCGGCCGCCACCCGCAAGGTGATCAAGGAGCCGGCTGCGCCGTCGTTGTCTCATCTGTCGGTCACGGGCATCGCCGCCGGTCACGCGCAACTGGCGCTCACGGTGTCCGCCGCGCGCTATGGCCCGACGCTGGGCAGGCTGACGCTCTCACTCCCGAGGGGACTGAGTCTGCGTCTGCGCCGGCAGGGGTCCCGCCGCCACCGGCGCTGGAAGGGCATCTCGATTCGGGTCCACAACCGGCTCGTGACATTCTCGGCTCGGCACGTACGAGGGGGGCTCGCTTTCGCGCTCGCCCACTCCCCGGCGCAGGTGAGGATCTCGATCGGCGACGGCTCTTTGCTTGCCGGCAGAGCACTGATCGGCAGCGTTCGCACGCGAAGGACCAAGCAGCTCACGATCACCGTGGCGGTGGTGGGGGGCGGCCGGACGCTGCGGGCCAAACACCAGACCAGGGTCTCCTAGGGTGTGCGCTATTCTCCAGGTTCTCTTGGGGCGCCTTGGGAAGCTTCTCGCAGGGGTGACGCTGGCCCTCGCCGCGATGCTCGCGGCGACTCCGGCCGCGCTGGCCGACGACTGGCTGCCCCATCCCGTCAAGGCCACGTGGCAGTACCGCTGGTCAGACAGCGCCTACAACCCCGCGGGTACGGTCGAGAACGTCGTCGTCCAGCAGCAGCAGGGGTCGAGCTTCACGCTCGCATGGGCTGACACCCAGGATCAGCCGCCGCCCGCCAGCGAGACCTCGCTGCTCTGCCCGCAGGGGGCCGACATCGGCACGATGAGCTTCCAGGACACCAACGGCGGACTTGTCAACACCAACTGGGACAGTTGCCCGCCACCTCCGGGCATGCCCATCCTGTGCGCGACCACCACTTGTGCCAACAGCCTGGCGAGCACGCTGTTCCAGGTGATCTGGGGCAACCGGAATCCTGTGCTCTCCGAGCCCTTGCTCCGGGGGGCGACGTGGAACGCCACCGGTGGTGCTCAGAATGACGTCTCGAGCACGTCGGTGTACCTGGGTCTTCAGCTGGTCAAGGTTCCGGCCTTCCCCAACGGCGTCGTCGCCGCCGCCATCCGCACCACGATCACCCAGGCGGGTGCGCTGGGCGACCCCTACGGCAGCGGCATCCGGACGACGTGGTGGGTCTACGGCGTCGGCCCGGTACGGGTCGTCTTCGACCACGCCGGCGGCAGCTCGGCGCCGGTGACCGCCGCCAATCTGCTCGCCACCAACCTCAAACCGCTTCCCAACCGCCCCGATCAGAATTACTTCCCGCTGCGGATCGGCCTCAAGGGCACCTACAAGTGGACCAATGCCAAGCATCTGCCCCAGCCTGAGATCGAGAAGGCCTCTGTGGACGCCGCGGTGAATCGAACCGCCAGGATCGACGTGAAGAGCGTCTCGGGCCCGATCAAGGCGGTGGGCGAGTACGTGTTCTCCACCGGGCTCGACGGCGTCACCAGCGTTTCGGCGGCCACGTCGGCGGCGTCGTTGGTCAAATTCCCCTCGCTCGGCCACCGGCGTCACTTCTTCACGCCGCTTGACCTGATGCTCTATGGCTTCAACCCCCTGCTGCCCGCCTACCCGGCGACCGGTGCCAGATGGCACAGCGGTAACGCCGTCGACTTCCACGTCTACGGCGTCAGCGGCTCCACCAGCATCGTCGGCGTGCGCCGGGTCCACGTGCCCGCGGGAACGTTCGACGCCCTCGAGGTTCGCAGCGTGCTGACCCAGCGGGGCCACCGCTTCGGCAGCGGCGTGCGCACGATGTGGTTCGGGGCCAACCGGGGACTGGTCAAGCTCGTGTTCAAGCATCGTGACGGCAGCACCTCGGTGGTCACGCTGCTGAAGAAGTGAAGACCGCGCGCAAGCCCGGTTTGGTGCTCGCGCTCGCGGTGGCGCTGTGCGGTTGCGGACACACCACAAGCGTGCGTGGGCAGGTGGCGGGCTACATCAAGCAGGTCCGGACGATCGAGTCCAAGCTCACGGCTCCTCTGGCCGCGGTGAGCCAGGCCGGAAGGCAGTTCTCCTCCAGTGGGGCCAAGACGACCCTGCTGGGAAACATCGAGCGCTCGGGCCAGCGGCAGACCCTCAGCCGGGCGCTGGCCCAGATCCGCCTTCAGGGCCGCCGGCTGAAAGCCCTGAAGGCCCCGCCGGCGGCTGGGCGATTGCGGTCCCTGCTGCTCCGGCTCACTGCCGCCGAAGCCGGGCTGACCCACCAGCTCGAGTTGCTGGTCGTGTTCCTGCCGCGCTTCAGCGCCGCCCTGGGCCCGCTGGGAGGGGCGGCGGCCCGTCTGGAGGCGATACTGGTTAAGCGCCAGGCCGTGGGGAGCGCTGCCGTGGCCGCGCTGTTCGCCGCCAAAGCCTCGGCGCTACGGGACTTCACGGCGACCACCCAGCGGGTGGTGGCGCGGCTGCGCCACCTGACTCCTCCGGCCGTCTCAAAGCCCCAATACCGCTCGCAACTGGCATCGCTGCGCGGCATGGGAGCAAGCGCCGGCCGCCTTGCGGATGCCCTGGCCGGCGGCGCGGTGACCAACGTGGCGCCGTTGCTGCTGGCCTTCGATCGCGCGGCGGTGGCGACCCATAGTCGCGCCGTCCAGCGGGCGCAGATCGCCGCGGTCCGGGCCTACGACGTCCAGACCGCCGGTCTCTCCAAGCTCTCGCAGGCGATCGCCGAAGAGCGGCTGCGCCTGGCCAACACCTTGAAGTAACACTTCGCACCGGCCTGCGCACGGCCTGACGGTCCAAAACCACTAAACCCAGATCGCCTTTTGGTAGATTCATGGGATAGCCCTGATCGGGCGTAGCCGATCCCGACCGGAAGGACCCCGATGGAGCCTGCATCGCTTGATAGCCGCAAAGCGCAAGCCCGCTCTGGCTCGCTCGAGAATCCCGAGCTGATCGAAGACGTACCTGGTCACGTGATCCCG
>Ga0182024_10005194_pt1 | contig 29336 bp, 27 predicted proteins | sample P32metaG_FD_120480 | JGI IMG/M metagenome (GOLD analysis project Ga0182024, IMG submission 120480) | Permafrost microbial communities from Stordalen Mire, Sweden - P3-2 metaG (Illumina Assembly) | ecosystem: Environmental > Terrestrial > Soil > Wetlands > Permafrost | place: Sweden: Stordalen...
CGACAGACCTCGAATGAGCTTTACAGTATTCCTCGGAAACTTGCCTGTCTGGGTTACCAAGGACGATATCAAGTCCTGGCTTAACGCAGAAAACCTCGTATACGACGATGTCAAGGTGATCCGAAACCCAGAGACGCAAGAGTCTAAGGGATTCGCCTTTATCGACACCCCCAACTCGGAAGAAATGAACTCGATTATCCGGCGCTTTGACCGCGCGCCTCTCGAAGATCGATTGCTGCGGGCCAATCAAGCCCAGCCGCCACGATCAAAGGGACCCGGGACCACTGGGACTGGGCCGGCCGGTCCCGTGAATCGCACTACCGCTGGTCCGCCACGCCGCGAGCGGGGCGGAAAAAAGCACAAGCGTCCGCCGCAGCAGAATGGTCCGCAAGGTCCGCCCAGCGCGTTCGCTGAAGAACTCGCCAAAGCTCTCTAAGGCTCTCGCGAGCCGAAATCTCGCGCGGGCCTCTCCCCTCTTTCTTACCTTCCTGTAACACCCGTAACATCGTCCCTATTATCAGTGCTATACTCAATGGCACCTGTGAACGCAGGGGTGCCGCTTTGATCTACAATCGCGGACGCCGGGGGTGGTTTCGTGAGTAATCTGCTCATCATCCGTTTCCTATTCGTGGCGTTGCTTGCAGCAGCCGCGGGGTACTTGCGTCCGCTCGATCTCCCCACTCCTTACAGCGTGGCGGCTGGTTTCCTGATTGGCGCCGCCATTGTGCTGTTCGAGATCCAGGTTCGCAAAACAACTCTCAAGCGCTTGTTTGGCGCGGCTTTCGGGTCCCTGCTCGGACTCCTCGGCGCTTACATCATTGCGCTGGTTCTGGGGCACGCGCTCCCGGCGGGTTCCTCTGCGATTTCCTTCCTCGAGATTGTGCTGTTGCTCTGGATGGGCTACGTCGGCCTGATGGTCGGCGCAAGCAAAGGCGACATGTTAAATCTGGGAGCGCTGGGCGGACTGTTCGGCGGCGAGCAGGTGTCTAGCCAGTCGTTCAAGATCCTGGACACCAGCGTGATCATCGACGGACGCATTGCCGACATCGTCGAAACAGGGTTTATGGATGGCACGCTGGTGATCCCGCAATTCGTTCTGCGCGAGCTGCAGTTGGTGGCGGACTCGGCCGATTCGCTCAAGCGCAATCGCGGGCGGCGCGGCCTCGACGTCCTGCAACGCGTCCAGAAGATGACCCAGTTGAACGTGCAGATCCTGGAAGACGATTTCCCCAACGTGCCTGAAGTGGACATGAAGTTGATTGAACTGGCCAAGGTCTACAACTGCAAGATCGTAACCAACGATTTCAACCTCAACAAAGTGGCGCAGCTCCACGGCGTGGAGGTTCTGAACATTAACGAGCTGGCCAACGCGCTGAAGCCCGTCGTACTCCCGGGCGAGACCATGCGCGTCTTTATTTTGAAAGAAGGCAAGGAGTACAACCAGGGCGTCGCTTATCTGGACGACGGCACCATGGTGGTGGTGGATAACGCCAAGAAGATGATCTCGCGAACGATCGACATCTCCGTGACCAGCGTCCTGCAGACCACCGCCGGTAAAATGATCTTTGGCCGTTTTGACGACCGTGTGCACGCCGTTCACGACAGGAGTTCAAGCCACGCCGAACGCCCACAAGCCGGTTCGCGCGAGCAGCCCTCGCCGGCCCCTGGGGCGCACGCAGCGGAGGCTCGTGGTTCCGGGGTGGCGGCCTCCAGTTAGGGTTTTCGAATGAAAGTCACCGTTATTCTCCCAGCCGCTGGGCTGGGAACACGCATGGGGCGAGCCGTCCCCGAGAAGGCGGGAACCAGCCGGAAGCAGTTCATGCTGCTGGAAGGGTCGCCCATTCTGCTCCACACTATTCGGAAGTTCGCTCTTACACCCACGGTGTCGGAGATTGTGGTGGCGCTGCGGCCCGAAGACATCGAGTGGGTCCGCGAGCTTCTACGCGCCGAAAACTTCGGCAAGCCGGTGCGGCTGGTGGAAGGCGGAGACAGCCGGCAGGAGTCCGTCGAGCACGCTTTAGCGACGCTGGACGCAGCCACCGAATTGGTGGCGGTGCACGACGCGGTGCGGCCGTTCATCGAGCACAGCGTTCTGGAGAAGGTGTTTGCCGAAGCCGAGGAAACCGGCGCCGCGATTGTCGGGATCGTGCCCGTGGACACAGTGAAGCAGGTGCATCGCAACAAGATCCGCCAGACCATTCCGCGAGAGCGTCTGATCCTGGCGCAGACGCCGCAGGTGTTCCGCTTCGATCTGCTCAAAAGCGCATTCGCCAAGGCGAAAGAGGACGGTTTCGCGGGCACCGATGAATCCAGTCTGGTGGAGCGCATGGATCAAGTCGAAGTCAGCGTGGTGCCGGGTAGCGACCGCAATTTGAAAATCACCAAGCCATCCGACATGGACCTGGCGCGCTTGTTCCTGTCGGAGGAAATGACGGCCCGGGTTGAATCTTAGGTGACGAGTCTTGAGTGACGTCCGCGTTGGCCAGGGCTGGGACGTGCATCGCATCGTAGCCGGCCGACCGATGATTCTGGGCGGCGTGGCCATTCCTTCTGAATTCGGTTTAGAAGGCCACTCGGATGCCGATATCCTTTCTCATGCCATCACCGACGCTCTGCTGGGTGCGCTCGCGCTGGGCGATATCGGCATGCACTTCCCGGATACCGATCCTCGCTGGAAGGATGGGGACAGCCTGATGTTCCTGCGGCACGCGCTCGAACTGGTGGCCGCCCAAGGCTATCGAATCGCGAATGTGGATTCGACGGTGATTCTCGAGCGTCCTAAGCTAAAGGATCATCGGACGGCGATTCGCGCGAGGCTGGCCGAGACGCTGGGGCTGGCAGTGGATCGGGTCTCGGTGAAATTCAAAACGGCGGAGCGCCTTGGGCCGGTGGGCGAGGGGCTCTCGGCCGAGGCGCAAGCGGTGGTTCTGCTGTGGCGGCAGTAACTACTCGTCCCCCTGGGCCGAAGAACCCCCCGATCATCGGGAACCTGTACGCTTTCCGCTCGGATCCGCTGGGCTTCCTGAGCAACGCGGCGCGTGAGTACGGCGATTTGGTCTATTTCAAAGTCGCGCGCCAGCACATGTATCTGGTGAATCATCCCGATTACGTGCGCGAGATTCTGGTCGCTAATCAAGGCAATTTCATCAAGAGCCGCGCTCTGCAGCGTGCCAAGATTCTGCTGGGCGAAGGATTGCTCACCAGCGAAGGGCAGCATCATCTGCGGCAGCGGCGCCTGGTTCAGCCCGCGTTTCATCGCGAGCGGCTGGCCGGCTATGCGGCTGCGATGAGCGAATGCGCAGTGCGCTGGCGCGAACGCTGGACGGCCGGAAGCGCGCTGGATATTTCCACCGAAATGCCGCACCTGACGCTGTCGGTGGTGGCGAAAACATTATTTAGCGCCGATGTGCAATCGGAAGCGTCGGAAATCGGGGAGGCGATGACCAGCGTTCTCCAGATGTTTCGCTTGCTGCTGCTGCCGTTCTCCGAATATCTGGACAAGCTGCCGCTGCCGTCGACCAGGCGCTTCCAGAAAGCGCGGGCCCGGCTGGATGCGACCATCTATGGGCTGATTCGCGAGCGCCGCCAAAGTGGGCAGGACACCGGCGATCTGCTCTCGATGCTCCTTCTTGCACAGGATGAGGGTGACGAAATGTCAGATGAGCAGGTGCGCGATGAAGCGCTCACGCTGTTTCTGGCCGGGCACGAGACCACTGCCAACGCGCTGACGTGGACCTGGTATCTGTTGTCGCAGCATCCCGACGTGGAGCGCCGGCTGCATGAAGAAATCGATGCGGTTCTGGCCGGCCGCGCGCCCGAATTGGCCGACGTGCCGCAATTGCGCTATGCCGAAATGATTCTCGCGGAGGCGCTGCGATTGTATCCGCCCGCCTGGGCGATCGGCCGGATGGCTAAGGCCGAGTTCTCGCTCGGCGGCGTCGAGATTCCCGCGAAATCGATTTGCATCCTGAGTCCCTACCTGGTGCAGCGCGATGCCCGCTGGTTTCCCGATCCCGAGAAATTCGACCCCGAGCGCTGGACGCCGGAAGCCAAGGAGGCGCGGCCCAAGTTTGCCTATTTTCCTTTTGGCGGCGGCGCCCGCGTTTGCATCGGAGAGCGCTTCGCGTGGATGGAAGGCGTGATCGTGATGGCGGCCATCGCTCAGAGGTGGCGCCTGCGGCTGGAGCCCGGACAGCGGGTGGAACCCCTGCCGTTGATTACGCTGCGCGTGAAGAATGGACTGCGGATGATCCCGGAACCACGCGACGCAAAGTTTAGAACGACACTCCCAACAGGAACGTAACACCAGCCGTCTGCCCGCCGTCCACCGGCAAATTGAGCCGGGCATCCAGTTGGATGGGTCCCAGTTTGATATCCACTCCAATCGCAAGATCGATGGCGCCTCCCGTCGCGCTAAAGGTCCACTGGACCTGGCCGCCGTTGAACCCGATGGTTCCGCTGAACGCGGCGGTTCTGGTGATCTGGTTTCCAGCGCCGCCGAATGTTTGTGTGAAGGTAAAGCCGACCTGCAAGCTCGTCTTGCCGAGCACGCCCTGGCACTGGCCGCCTATGGTGAGCGTGGACGGGCCTGCCGTGCCGTCGGGCTTCGTCAGAGTGAGCTGCAAATCGCCGTGGAGATTCGGCTGGGTTAGCGTTGCGTTGAAGGCCAGGGTGGTGGACGCGACCATCTCATCGCCGCCGCTGGATACTTGCCGCTGCACGACGTAGGTGATCTCGAAATCGCCGCCGATCGTCAGTGTTCCCTGAAAATCGATACTGAGGTTCTTGTTGTCTTTGGTGTAGGTGTAGGTCAGTTGGTTCGAGCTGCGATTGACGGTTACGGCCTTCGGCAGTTCAAAGATTTTTTCGCCGGTGGAGGTCTGATAGTGAAAGTCCAGCAGAGGCGTCCCGCTGGGGTCCACTTTGCTCTGCCAGGTACCGGCGAACCCGAGAACGTTGGTCTCGAGTACGTTGTCTTTGTTGGCGAAATGAAAAATGAAGCGGCCCAGTGGATCGCTGACGAAACCATCGAGAGTTGATTGGAAGCCGCCCACCGTGAAAGCGAGGTTATGATCGGCGGTCATGTTCCAGTCGCCCTGGAGCGCGAAGGTGAATGCGCCCCGGCGGTCCGGCTGAACAATCAGCGTCGTATCGCGCGTGGTAAACGAATTGTAGATGCCCGTGGCGGAGAAGTTGAAGATCTCGGCGTTCAGCATTTGAATCGTGAGTTGGTTCTTCTGGTTGAACAACCAGGAGACATCAAAGGCAACGCTGCTCGCGTCCGAAAGTGTCGCGACGATTTGATTCGTCGCGTTGGTGGTCCAAGATCCTTCGGCACTCCCCGCGATGGAAACGCCGCCGAGAGTGTCGAATCGGTAAACGATAGCGCCATTAGTGAGTTGGAAATACGACATTGAAATAGAATTTCCCCCGGCTGCCTCCGGTGGCCGCCTGGCCGAACCCGTAAGCCCAATCGAACTTCAGCACGGCGACGCGAAGATCCAGCCGCAGGCCGGTTCCAAGCCCCTCGCGCAGGCCTGGGTACGATCCCGTGGTTTGGTATGCTCCGCCGAGATCGACGAACGTAGCAATTTTCAGTAACTGCCAGCGCGGCAAGCCGCGCCACAACTCGCTTTGCAAGCTCCACAACCTTCGGCCGATGGCGTCGTCGGCGCGAAATCCCCGGACCGTGTCCGCGCCGCCCAAAGACGGCAGCTCGAAGATGGGAGGATTGCCGACAGCATTTTCCAAGCGGCCGCTCACGTCGTATTCCCAATGATCGAAGGCGCGATGCGTATTGGCCGTGACGATGTAATCGGCGAAGCCAAGGCCGATCAACACGTGTGGGTCGATGAACGTCCGCGAAGGGTATTCGGAAGTGAAATCGTTGTGTGCGAATTGGACTCCCGGCTGGAGGGTGTTCAGAGTTTGGTTCAGCACCACCGCATGGCTTGGAACTAGCCCGAGTGTGACCGTGTTTCCGTCCAGGCCGCGCCATGGCTCCCATTCGAGGGTCGCGGACTCAGCGGTACTCTGTTCGTCAATCCTGACGCCGTCGAGGACGCGATTGCGTTCCACGGAGATGCCTGTATAAAGAGTTCCCGAAAAGCCGAGGTAGCTGGCTGAATAGCTTCCCGATCCCAAGGTTCCAGACGGACCGCCTCCTGAAAGGTTCACCGACGATGCCTGGCCAACGCCGAGCGCGCTGAAACCTTGGCCCGGTTTGTATGCGAACCCAGCCCCCACGTGGCGCGACTGCTTCTTCGCTTGCTTTTGAACGCGCAAATCGACGTATTGGCTTGCGCCGGTCCGCATGCTCGCCTCGGTGGACAAGTTGTAACCCAGCGGCGAGATCAGAAGCTGCATCGCCTGAATCTGGTACTGAATCGCATACGGCTCGTCGCCCGATGCGTAGCCCAAGTCCCGATCGAAATCGACGATGCGCTTTCCCCGCGCCTTCCGATAGTGACCTGTGTCGAGCAGGTCCCACAGCACGCGGTCGACGTCTCGCGCCGGAACTTGATCGGCCGGCAATAGGATAGAAGCGATTCGCGGCCCCTCGATGATTTGGATCGTCTGGTTTCTCGGAAGCACTAAAACTTGCGGGGTCAAACCGAGATTCACGTATAACGGACCGATAGCTTTGCGAATATCGGCGGAAGACCACAGAGAGCCGTTGAGGCGCGCGAGGCGCTTGCGCAGTTGCGGTGTTCGGGTGCGCCGCCGGGAGTCCAGCATCGCGGGCAAGTCAATCCGCACGGCGTTCGAATCGAAGGGCAGGATCGAGAACGAGATGGCGCCGTTCAGCGGGTCGATTTCCTCCTCGTTCAAAATCAGGCCCGAGTCCGGTGTTTGCGTCAGCACACCGGCAAAGAGGAAATCCGCTGAAAACAGCGTTCCCAGATCCAGCCGATTGGGATCGGCGGCGGACCAGTTTTCAAAGGCGCCGATGTAGTCCGGCCAAGCGCTAGCGATCAGCAGGTTTGGTGACAGCGGCCCGATTGTCGCGATGGCCTGCAGCACGGTGAGCCGAATCGCAGATTCGAATTTGACGAGGGATGGCGCCACTTGAAACGAATCGTGATCCACCGCCAGTTTGCCGCCGACGATCTTGAAGCTAACGCAATATTGGCCGCGGGCGGGACCTTGCTGAGCGGAGGCGCAACTCGCGAGCAGGCACAATCCAGCAAAGGATGCTGCGCCCAGCGATCGCATTCAGTTTGCGTCTGAAGCGTAGCAGCTAGAGAACCAACTTGCGCAGGATAGCGCGTGCGGGTGCGCCGTCGCCGCCGATAATTCTTAGTGGCAGGCAGACCAGTTCATACTCGCCCGGTTCGACGTGTTCCAAGATCAGGCCTTCGATGATCCAGATGCCTGCCTGGAGCAGGATGCGGTGGGTTTCCGGGCCTCCGCTCTCGAATCCGCCGACGGAAAGGTAATCGACTCCCACCGTTTGGACGCCGCGCTCGGCCAAGTAATGGGCTGTCTCGGGAGGGATGTAAATATATTTCCTCTGGAAGTGATCGGTCTCCCAGCAGCGCTGGGAATTGCGGGTCTTGAACAGCACGCGCTCGCCCTTGGCCAGGTGATGCGATTCGAGCTCCGACGTGCAGATCACTTCGGGATCGTGAATCTCGATCACCCGTGCTCTTCCGACAGATGCGGAGATCGGCATGGTCTCAATTCCCGTGGCGCCCTCAAGATAGTGGCGCGGAGCATCCATGTGCGTTCCGATGTGCGCCGTGGCCGAAATCTGCGACAGGTTGCATTCGTCGCCATTCGCGATCTCGAGCGTACTGGTGCGTTCAAATGGCGCATCGCCGGGCCAAGCCACCATCCCGTTGTGGAGGGGAACGGAAATGTCGATCCAATCCATATAAGAAGAATTCAGAAGTCAGAATTCAGGAGTCAGAATTTTAGTATGGATCTGGCCGTTGCCCCAGGTGCAGTGGCGGCCTACGCCGGTAAAAGATGCCGCTTCGAGGTAGGGAAGGAATTCGGCTACGTCGCCTTCAAACTCGGAGAATCCCACTTGTCCTCCGATGCCGTGGCGCTGTCCGGTTCGCCTGCTGCGGCGTTCCACCGCGACGTGCCGTAATTCGCTGCGCACCGTTTTCACGGATCGCGCGCGTTCGGCGACGCCTCGAAAGTCGATTTCTAGCGGTCCGGGTCCGTAGAGACTGCGCAAGGTGCTCACACGATCGCGCGCGCGCGCCAGCAATACGGGGAAGTCTTTCGCGTCCCCATCCGAAGACTTCAGCTCCGTCGGCGTTTGAAACTCCACTCGAATGCGCGAGACGGGCGATGGCCGGGCATCCAGGTCGACGGTTACCGAAGCTTGCTCCACCGATATCAATTGCGCCCACTGCGCGAAGGCTTGTGTGAAATGATCCAGCGCGGAATTGCGGAGGTCGAAAAGATGAACAACGAAACAGAATCGGTCGCCGGGCTGCAGGATGCGTCCGTTCAGCGCGGCGCAACGAATCGCGAACGGCCGCGGCCAATTGGACAGACCGCTGGGTCCGCCGGCGATTGCCCCCGGCTCCCTGGCAGCTGGTTCAAAGATGTGCGCGTAATCTTCCGGGTTCAGCGCTCCACGCAAGGCGCTTCCCAGCGCGCCACGCAAAACGTTTCCGGCCATCCCAGGCGGAAACTGAACCACACGCCGCGCCGCCAGCACAAATTGGCAAGACATCAGATCGAACGTCACTTAAGTATTTCGCGGATCTTGGTGGCCAGTTCTTCGGTAGAGAAGGGCTTCTGCAGAAAGTGTACGTCGGTTTGGGTCTTGGCGTCGCCGTAGCCGGAAACATACAGAACTTTCAAATCCGGCCGCCGCGCTGTCAGGCATTCCGCCATCTTGCGCCCACTCATTCCCGGCATCATGATGTCGGTAATTAAAAGATGAATTTCGCCGCCATGCCGCTCGGCGTCCGCTAGAGCTTCCTGGGAGGAGGCCGGCGCGAGAACCTGGTAGCCGTGCCGTTTCAGCATGGTTTCCACTACGCGCCGAACGGGAACTTCGTCCTCCACCAGCAAGATCGTTTCGGTGCCGCGGGGCGCACGACGTTCGGCCGGTAATTCCGGATCCTCGGCCAACTGCTCAGTGACCGGCAACTCGATATGGAAGGTAGTTCCCTTGCCCGGCGTCGAATCCACGCGTAAATCGCCGCCGTTTTCCTTGATGATTCCGTAGCTGGTGGCAAGGCCAAGCCCGGTGCCATGCTCCTTGGTGGTGAAGAAGGGCTCGAAGACGCGTGACAGTACTTGAGAATCCATGCCGATTCCGGTATCGCTGACGGAAATCGTGACGCAGTCCGGCGTTGGTTGTCCGGCGTTCCTGGTTTCGATCAGCAGTTGCCCGCCGGACGACATTGCATCGCGGGCATTCACCGCCATATTCAAGATCACTTGTTCGATCTGTCCCGGGTCCGCGCGCACGGTCTTTAATTCTGGCGCGAGCCGGACGGTCAATTCGATTTCGTCGCCCAACACGCGCCGCAGCATCCGCTCCATTTCATGTATTAGCCCGTTGAGATTGACCAGCGATGCCCGGACGCCTTGGCGGCGGCTGAAGGCGAGCAATTGGCGGGTAAGATCGGTGGCGCGCTCGGACGCCTTGACCACCTGCTCCAAATCCTGGCGCGCGGGATCGCTCGAATGCATGGCGTCCAGCAGCATGTGCGAATAGCCGGTAATGACCATGAGCAGATTGTTGAAATCATGGGCGACGCCGCCGGCCAGACGGCCCACCGCTTCCAGCCGCTGGGAATGATGCAGTTGCTCTTCCAGACGCTTTCGCTCGGTGATGTCGCGCGCGTTCACCACCATGCCATTGACCCCCGCGACGTGCGAAAGATCGCGGGAAAACGATTCCAGCATGCGCCACGATCCGTCACAGTGACGGACGCGGCACTCTACCGGCCGTCCATTGTTGCCGTTCACCAAAGCCGTTTGAACGCGAACCTTATCCTGGGAGTGGACAAACGACAAGACATTCTTCCCTACCAATTCGTCGAGTGGATAGCCGAGCAGTCGCTCGTGCGAGGGACTTACATAGCGGATGGTGCCGTCCATGTTGAGGATGCTGATCAGGTCCATCGAGTTTTCGATGAGCGACCGATAGTGCTCTTCGCGGCGCTCCAGCGCTTCGATGGCCCGGCCGCGTTCGGATGCGTAACGGATGGAGCGAACCAGCAGGTCGCCATCCATGCGGCCCTTCACCAGATAGTCCTGAGCGCCGGCGCGCACGGCCCGCACGGCGAGCGCTTCATCGTCGTGACCGGTCAGCACGACAATCGGAATCTTGGGCGCTTCCGCGTGGGCGCGAATCAGCGTGTCCAGACCGTCGGCGTCGGGAAGCGACAGATCCAGCAGCATGACGTCGAAAGGTTCGCGGCTCAGGCGATCGAGCGCGGCGGACAATCGATCGACGTGCACCATCTTCCATTGGCCGGCGCCGGTATCGCGAACCAACTCGGTGAAGAGGCGAGCGTCGCCGGGGTTATCCTCTACCAGCAAGACGCGGATGCCGTCCAGGTTCATTTGTGTTGCGATGCATGGCGGAAGGGCGCCGCTCGGACCCCCTCCGATCCACACCAGATTTTACCTTATGCGGGCGATAAGATGCGGTCCAAATGTCTGAACCGGAAATCCAGAAGGGTTAACTCACAACGGGCTACACTGCTGTCGCGCTTTAGGATGGATATCTCTTGGCCCGAAGAAACGCCTCTCGCACGTTCTCTAGCTGGGCTACGAAACGGACAGGTTCGGGTCCTATCCCCACGCCTCGAAAGTGACCCCGTCCAGCTCAAATTCGACAAAAACGTCAGGGCTGAGCCGAGGGAGGGTCTCCACACGATGCGGGCGTACACTCGCATCGTTTGCTAGGTTATCCGATGTACGCATGGCATTTGCGCATAAGGCGCAACTTGCTGTATCATAAAACTTTGCGGCTCCAGGTGCGTTCCGCCTGGACAGGTCTGCCTGACTGACCCACATTCTAAAGACGGACGAAGGATAGTTATGTACGCAGTGATTGAAACCGGCGGGAAACAATATCGCGTCGCCCCGGGCGATGTGGTCAGAGTGGAAACACTACCGGGCGACGTTGGCTCCGAAGTGGAGTTTGGCCGCGTGCTGGCGGTGGTGAACGATTCGAACGAAGTAACGGCCGGCGCGGCGGTGGCCGATGCCCGCGTGAAGGGCACCATCTCCGAACACGGGCGGGGCGACAAAGTGATCGTGTTCAAGTTCAAGCGCAAGAAGCAGTACAAGCGCACCATCGGTCACCGGCAGAATTACACGCAGGTGAAGGTGAGCGAGATTCTGGCATAGGCGTAGTTTCATATGGCACACAAAAAAGGTTTAGGCAGTTCCAAGAACGGGCGCGATTCCAATGCCCAACGCCTGGGCGTGAAGGCCTTTGGCGGAGAAACCGTGACCGGTGGCTCCATTCTGGTGCGTCAGCGTGGCACCCCGTACAAGCCCGGCGAGAACGTTGGGCGCGGCAAGGACGATACCCTATTTGCGAAGGTTCCCGGCATTGTCGTGTTTCGCGATCGCGGCCGGTTCGGTAAGTTCATTAGCATCCAAGCGAGCGAATAAGCTCTCCGATTAGCAGCCTGCGGCTGAATCATCCTCAGCCCAACCCCCATGTTTATCGATGAAGTACGAATCCGCGTGAAGGCGGGCGACGGCGGCAATGGCTGTCTTGCGTTCCGGCGGGAGAAGTTTGTCCCGCGGGGCGGACCGAGCGGCGGCGATGGCGGCAATGGGGGCGACGTGGTTTTTGTCGCCAGCCAGCACCACAACACGCTGCTGCATTTCCGTTTTAATCCCGAACATGAGGCCGAGCGCGGCCGGCACGGCGAAGGCAGCAATCGGACGGGCCGCGAAGGCGCATCCAAGGATGTTCCGGTGCCGGTGGGGACCATCGTCTACGACGACCAGACGGGCGAACAGTTGCACGATTTCACCCAGCCGGGCGAGCGATTCGTCATCGCGAAAGGCGGCCGCGGCGGCCGCGGCAATCAGCACTTCGCCACCGCCACCCATCAGGCGCCCACCGAGCACGAGCCCGGGAAGCCGGGCGAAGAAAAGCGGCTGCAGTTGAAGCTGAAACTGCTGGCCGACGTGGGGTTGGTAGGTTTCCCCAACGCAGGCAAGTCGACGCTGATCTCGCGCATTTCTGCAGCGCGGCCTAAGATCGCCGATTATCCGTTCACCACGCTTGAGCCGAACCTGGGTGTGGTCAGCGCGGGCGATGAAACTTTCGTGGTGGCCGACATTCCCGGATTGATTGAAGGCGCGCACCTGGGCCATGGCTTGGGCGTTCAGTTTCTGAGGCATGTCGAGCGTACGCGTTTGCTGGTTCACCTGGTGGATGTGTCTGAGGCAACGGGCCGCGATCCCCTGGAGGATTTCCGCGTCGTGATGGAGGAGTTGGAGGGTTTCAGCCTGGATCTGGTTCGGAAGCCGATGTTCGTGGTGGCGTCTAAGGTGGACGTGGCGCAGGATACCGCCCGGATCGAGGCCCTGAAAGCGCTGGCAGCCGAGAAGCACCTTCCCTTCTACGAAATATCCAGTGTGACAGGGCAGGGAATCGAGGACCTTAAGTACAATATGGCTCAATTTCTCTCGAAGACTGTCGATGAGAAGGTTGAGGAAGGTAGCGCCACATGACGATTGGAATGATTCAATCCGCGACTGGGTTGCAGCGAGCGGAAGGCCAGCTCAACCAAGCGGCTCAGGCGATCGCCACTCCTCAGAGCGACAGCGTGGATCTGAGCGCGCAAGCCGTGGCGTTGATTCAAGCCAAGACCAATTTCGACGCGAATCTCAAGGCGCTGCAAGCCGGCGATGAGATGACGAAGACCTTGCTGCAGGCAGTTGGATAGCGGCATTCGCTCCCTATGGTCGCGGCTCTGTAAATCGCTGTGAGCGCACGGTCAGCCTCTTACTTTATCAGCGCGCTCGAATTCGTAGCGAAGGTCAGCAGCACGCCCGGGAAGATGCCGAGCAGCAGCGTCCCAACCGCCGCCACCCACAACGTAGCTCCGATTCCGGCGCCAACCGGCTGCAGCGACAGCATCGATTCGCCGGGCTCCTTCATGTACATCACAACCAGAATCCGCAGATAGTAATAAGCCGCCACGGCGCTGTTCAAGAGGCCGAGTATCGCGAGCCAGACCAGGTTTGCGTCCAGGGCGGCCTTGAAGATGTAGAACTTCCCGAAGAATCCACCGGTGAGCGGCACGCCGATCAGCGACAGCAGGAAGATAGCGAATAACCCGGCGGTCACCGGTTGCTTCCAGCCGAGTCCGGCGAGGTCCTCGATGTTCACGAACTTTTCGCCCTGCCGCGAGAAATGCGTGACGACGGCGAAAGCGCCGATGTTCATCAGAGCATAGGCGGCCAGGTAGAACATAGCGGCCGCGACGCCGATCTGATTGTGCGCCGCGATGGCCACCATCACGTAGCCGGCGTGCGCGATGGAGCTGTAGGCGAGCAGTCGCTTGATGTTGGTCTGCATCAGCGCGGCGAAATTTCCGATGATCATCGTCAGCAGAGCCGACGACCAGACGAACGGTTCCCAGCGGTTCGTAATGGGCGCGAAGGCAGTCATGAAGACTCGCAGAAAAACCGCAAAAGCCACGGCCTTGGGACCGGCGGACATGAACAGTGTCACTGGCGCGGGCGCGCCTTGATAAACGTCGGGCGCCCAAATCTGGAAGGGCGCGGCCGAGACTTTGAAAGCGAATCCGACAAACATCAGCGCGGCGGCGGTGCCGGCCAGGATCACGCTGCGGCCGGAGCCGGGATTCAGCAGCGCGATGCGAATGGTTTCGAGATTTGTGCTGCCCGTGGTCCCGTAGATCCACGCGATGCCGTACAGCAGGAACGCGGTGGCGAAAGATCCCAGCAGGAAATATTTGAGCGCGGATTCGTTGTTGCGCTTGTCGTCGCGCAGGTAGCCGGCCAGGATGTAGGTGGCGATGGAAGAGATCTCCAGGCCAATGAAAATCATGATCAGCTCGTTGGCGGTGGCCATGATGCACTGGCCGGTAACCGAGAACAGAAGCAACGCATAGTATTCGGACGACTCGGCGTGCTCTCGTTTCAGATATTGCACGGCCGAAAACAGGCTCAGGATGCCGACCCCAATGACCAGCACGCGAAAGAACGTCGCAAATCCATCCACGATGAGCATGTTGGAAAACGACAGGCCCGGGCTGCCATTGGCTACGACGGCGGCCACCAGAGCCGCGGCGAAAACCACGAAGGTGAGCGCCGCCAGATTTCTCTTTTTGTTCTCGCGCAGCCAGCCTTCGATCAGCATGATCAGGGTTCCGCCGAGGGTCATGATGATTTCGGGCAGGATGCGCAGGTAATCGGCGCCCGTCGGCATGAAGTTAACGGGCATTGGCTAGCTCCCTATCGGCTGGTGCGATGCGCGGTGGCGTCGCCCGTACGTGAACCTCACGGCGCGCGTCAATCGGGCCCAACAGCACTGCGTTGGACGTTGAAATCGGCGCAAGGAAACTCTGGGTATAGGTTCCCATCCAGAGCATGAGAAGAATCAGCGGCACGATGATGGCGTACTCGCGGAAGTTAAGATCGGGCATGTGATGCGTCAAATCCTCGGACGCCTTGCCGAAGAACACGCGTTGGTAGAGCCACAGCAAGTAGCAAGCCGCAAAAATCGCGCCCAGCGCCGCGAACACGGTCCAGCGGAAGTAGACCAGGGACGAACCCTGCAGCACCAGGTATTCGCCGATGAAGTTGCTGAGCATCGGCAAGCCCATGCTGGCTAGCATGGTGATCATGAAAGCCGTCGAAAGCCAGGGAGCGGGCGTCGCCACGCCCCCGTAGGCGTCGATATCTAGCGAATGCCGGCGCTCGTAAAGGAAGCCGACCAGCAGGAACAAGGCGCCGGTGGAGACGCCGTGGGCCAGCATCTGATAGACCGCGCCGTCGAATCCCTGCTGTGTGAACGAGAAAATCCCAAGTACGACGAAACCCAGGTGGCTTACCGACGAGTACGCCACCAGCTTCTTCATGTTGGGCTGCACCATCGCCACCAGCGCGCCGTAGACGATCCCGATGATGGCCAGGATGACGATCCATCCGGCGCACTCGCGGGCGGCATTCGGAAACATCGGCACGCAGAAACGCAGCAAACCGTAAGTGCCCATTTTCAACATCACGGAGGCCAGCATCACGGAGCCGGCCGTTGGAGCTTCCACATGCGCGTCGGGCAGCCAGGTGTGCAGCGGGAACAACGGGACTTTGATGGCGAACGCAATAAAGAAGCCCAGGAACAGCCACAATTGTTCGGTGGAGCTGAGCGAGATCGCTCCGCTCTGCAGGCCCGCCAGGATCTTCGTGTAATCGAAAGTGCCGGCCTGATTGTAGACGTAGATGATGGCTACCAGCATCAGGGCCGATCCGGCCATGGTGTACAGGAAGAACTTGAGGGCGGCGTAAATGCGCCGGTCGTGGCCCCAGATGCCGATCAGAAAATACATCGGGACCAGCGAGACTTCCCAGAAGACGAAGAACAGGAAGAAATCGAGCGCGCAGAACACGCCGATCAGTCCGAATTCGAGAAGTAACAGGAACGCGAAGAATTGTTTGATGTGCTTGTCGATGGATTTCCATGACACCAGCACGCACAGCGGCGTGAGCAGGGTGGAAAGCATCACCAGCCAGAGGCTGATGCCGTCCAGGCCAGTGTGATAGTTGATGGCCGGCGTGTGGATCCAGGGTTGATTGGTTTCAAACGCGAACTTGCCGGGGGCCGCGGACCAGACCGAGCCGATCAAGCCGAGCGAAACCACAAAGATTGCCAGCGATGAGATCAGGCTGAACATCCGGATCGCATTATGGTTTTCCTTGGGCAGCGCCAGGATGATCAAAAACGCAAGCAGCGGAAGAAAAATGACCGCATCCAGCAGTGTCATCGCAAGCCTCCCGCGAATCCGATCGCGATCAGTAAGACGATGGACCCCAGCACCACCCAGGCTGCGTAGCTGCGGATGTTGCCGGATTGAATTAAGCGCAGAATGGAGCCGATGCCGCGCGCTCGCCTGCCAACGCCGTTCACCGTGCCATCGATGAGGCCGGCGTCAACGCCGCGCCAGAGCACCGTTCGGGAACCCTCCACCAGCGGCTCGACGACCGCGGCGTCGTAGGCTTCATCGATAAAGTATTTGTTGTAGACCAAAGTGTAGAGGGCGCCGCAGGCTTTCGCCACCGAATCAGGCAGGCCGCGATTGACGACATAGAACCAGCCGGCCAGCAGGATGCCGAGTATTCCAACCCCAGCCGAAAGCCATGCCAAGCCCTGATTTTCGGCCTTCTCGACGAACATCGGCTCCAAAAAGTGCGGCACGTTGATGAAGCCTCCAAAGAGGGACAAAACCGCGAGGATCATCAAAGGGCCGGTCATCACAAACGGCGATTCGTGCGGATGGGCGTGGCCTCGGTACTCGCCTGTGAACGCCATGAACCAGGCGCGGAAGACGTAGAACGCCGTCATGCCCGCGGTCAGCACGCCGACCCAATACATCCATGGCGCGCGCGCGTAAGCAGCCACCAGGATCGCGTCTTTGCTGAAGAAGCCGGAAGTAAAAGGAAAGCCCGAGATCGCCAGCGACGCGCAGAACAGAGTGATGGCGGCGATCGGCATTTTCTTGCCCAGTCCGCCCATCTGGCGCAAATCCTGTTCTCCGTGCAAGCCGTGAATCACCGCGCCCGCGCCCAGGAACAGCAGCGCTTTGAAGAACGCATGCGTCATCAAGTGGAAGATGCCGGCCGAGAACGCGCCCACGCCGACCCCCAGGAACATGTAGCCGAGCTGCGAAACGGTGGAGTACGCGAACACTTTCTTGATGTCCATCTGCGTCAGGCCGATAGTGGCGGCGAAGAACGCGGTGGCAAGGCCGATCACCGCAACCGTGTCCATAGTGATGGGAGCTTTCAGGAACAACGTGGCTGAACGCGCAATCATATAAACGCCGGCGGTGACCATGGTGGCGGCGTGGATGAGAGCGGAAACCGGAGTGGGTCCGGCCATGGCGTCGGGGAGCCAGACGTATAGAGGAATCTGCGCCGATTTTCCAGTTGCGCCCACCAACAAGAGCAGCGTGATGGTAGTGAGAATTCCGATGCTCGCTTCCACCGGCAGGCCCTTGGCTGAGTCAAACACCTTGGAAAAATCGAGCGTGCCAAACTGCCGGACGATCAGAAACACCGCAAGAGAAAATCCAAAGTCGCCAATGCGGTTGACGATGAACGCCTTGTTGCCAGCCGTGGTGGCGAACTGCTCGGTGAAGTAAAATCCGATCAGCAAATAGCTGCACAAACCCACGCCTTCCCAGCCGACGAACAGCAGCAGGTAGTTCTGCGCCAGCACCAGCACCAGCATGAAGAACATGAACAGGTTCATGTAGGCGAAGAAGCGGTAGTAGCCGCCCTCGTGATCCATGTAGCCGACGGCGTAGATGTGAATCAACGTCCCGATGCCGGTGACCACCATGAGCATGATGGCGGTGAGGCGGTCCACCGCGAAATCCACGCCGATGTTCAGCGTTCCGCTTTGGATCCAGGTGAAGTAGTGCTCGATGTATTTAGTGTCGAGGGGGCTCAGCCCGAGCAGCGTTTTCACCACCCAGGCGAATGAGAGCGCTACCGAACCGATCGCGAAGGTATTGATCAACGCTTTCGGAATGCGCCGGCCGAAGAGCCCGTTCGCCAGGAACCCGAGCAGCGGAAAGATGGGAATCAGCCAGAGGTTCATTGTGAGAAAAGATTCATTTTGAGAAACGATTCATGATGTCAGTACTTCATCGAATTAATTTCGTCGATCATCAGGGTCGAGCGATTCTTGAACACCGTGAGAATAATGGCCAGGCCCACCGCGGCTTCGGCCGCCGCCACCACCATCACGAAAAAGCTGTAGATGTGTCCATCCACTTGTCTGAACTCGTAGGAGAAGGTGACGAAGCTCAAGTTCACCGCGTTCAGCATCAGCTCGATGGACATGAACACGGTAATAATGTTGCGCCGGAAAATGAAGCCGGCCACGCCCAGTCCAAAAAGAATGGCGCTCAGGATCAGGTACCAGCTTAGGGGGACGGCATTCGGCATGGTCAGACTTCCTTTCTGGCAAGTACGATGGCGCCCACGAGTGCGATCAGGATCAGGACCGAGGTTACTTCGAAGGGCAGCAGGTAGGAGGTGAAGAGCTTGCGTCCAATTTCCAAAGCGGTGCCGCCCTGGAACGCTCCGAACACCACGCCCTCGGTTTTCGGCAGTCCGGCCTGAATGATGAAGCTGATCAATCCAAGAAAAGCGACCAGAAGAATGATGCCGAGATACCGGACGAAGCGGGAAACCTGAAATGTCGGAGTTTCGGCCCCCGCGTTGAGCAACATGATGACGAAGATAAACAGCACCATGATCGCGCCGGCGTAAACAATCACCTGGGCCGCGAAGATGAATTCTCCGCCGAGCTGCAGATAGAGGACGGCCAGCGATCCCATGACGCCGATCAGCGACAGAGCGCTGGCGATCGGGTGGGTCTGCACCACCAGATTGATGGCGCAAAAGACCGCCAAGGCAGCGAAAATGAGGAAGAAAGGCACACTCATAGGCTATTTCGTAGTCAAGGCCACGATTAGACTGGTGGCCAGCAGGTTGATCATCGCGAGCGGGAACAGAAAGATCCAGGCGAAGCGCATCAGTTGGTCATAACGGAACCGGGGAAGCGTCGCTCGAACCCAGATGAAGACGAAAAGCAGAAACAGGACTTTGCCGCAAAACCAGAACAGAGCCATCAGGATAGGCTTCAGCGGCGCCACAAAAAGCGAGAGACCGAAGATAGCGGCGATCCCGAAGAATACCAGCGCCGTGGCCGGCAATGTGTATCGGTCCATGCGCCGCGCGGGATTCAAGCCATGATAGAGCGCGATCAAGCCGGCAATCGCGAAGACCAGAATGGGCACAACATCTGAATACGGAGCCGGGAAGGGCGGTTGCCAGCCACCCAGGAAAAGCAGCGTCGCTACCGCAGTCACGGTCACCATGTTCGCGTATTCCGCCATGAAGAAGGCGGCGAAATTCATACTGCTGTATTCGGTGTGGAAGCCCGCCACCAGTTCGTTCTCCGCTTCGGGAAGATCGAATGGAACGCGATTGGTCTCTGCGAACGAGGCGATTAAGAAAACGAAGAAGCCGACAATTTCAGGGAACAGGTTCCAACGCGGAATAAAGCCCAGCCAGTAACCGCTCTGGTAGTTCACCATCTCGCGAAAGCTGAGCGTGTTGGCCAGCAGCAGAGGCGCGGCCACCGCGAGAGCCATCGGCAGCTCGTAGCTGATCATCTGCGCAGAACTGCGCAATCCACCCAGCAGCGAGTACTTGTTGTTGGAAGCCCAGCCGCCCAGCGCGACGCCATAGACGCCGACGGAGGAGACGGCGAGGACGAACAGGATACCGATTCGTAAATCGGTCAACTGCATCCAGGTGGTCACCGGACCAATGGTGATTTCCGGCCCGAACGGAATGACGGAGATCGAGATCAGCGCCAGCGTCACCGCCACGAACGGGGCCATCAGGTAGAAGAGCTTATTGACGTGCGACGGGATCAAGCCTTCCTTCGTGATGAGCTTCACCACGTCGGCCAGCGGCTGCAGCAATCCGTGCGGACCCACGCGGTAGGGTCCCACGCGAAGCTGGACGTGCGCGATCACTTTGCGCTCGATCCACTGCAAATAGGCAAGCGTGGTGAGAAGCACGAAGGCGACCACCGCCACCTTGATGAGGGTGAGTATAAAAAAATTCATGCAGACTTCACGGCCGCTCGGAGTACAACGCGCCCGGCGCCTCGAGTGTGGAATTCAGCTTCTTGCAATAGCGGCCCAAGGTTCCGGACGTGAACAAGGTGTCGCGCGCGGACTGAATTAGCTCCGGCCGCGAACTCACCGGCACACGGCCATTCACCGGCGCGGTTTGCGCTGCTCCCCCTGTTGCGAGTACGGGCAAAGGAATATTATAACCATGCACGTTCTTGCGAATCTCTTCGAAGACTTTGTCGGTGGACCACATGCCCAGGTTGACGCCCATTTCTTTCGACAGCAGGCCGAAGATTTCGAGATCCGGTTTGGCGCCCATCACCTGCACGCCGCCCTTCAGGCGCTGCACTTCGCCGCACACATTGGTGACGGTCCCGTGCTTCTCGTAAGCCGAGGCGGCCGGGAACAGAATGTCGGCGCGCGATGCGGTCTCGGTCATAAACAGATCCTGGACAATCACGAACGCTCCCGTGGATGCAATGGCCGCTTCCTTGAGCGGATTGGCGCCCACCACCCAAACGACATCGATGTTAGTGGCAGCGAGAATTTCGTCATAGGCCAAGCCTGGCAGATCCACCGGTTGGTATCCGGGGCCGGCATCAGGACTCAAGCCCATGTCGGAGGCGCCGCGCGAATTCGAATAATCGACCAGGCAAACATATTTGACCGGGATGCCGAGCGAATCCCCGAACGCCACCAGTTGACGGATCTTGTGGCCCTTGATGGCGTCGCCAAAAAGAATAACCAGCTCCGGTTCCTTCTGGAGTTGCTCGCGCAAGGATTCTGCCTCCGCCAGTTCATGGCCTGAAGCAGAGATGACGCTATGAACGGCGATGCTTTGCTCGCGGACCGGGCCCGGCGTGACGGTATAAACATGTGCGCCGTGGTGCCGGTAGTTGGCGCGGATCTGGAACGCGAGAAACGGATGCTGCTGCGAGAGATCGCTCGATACCACCAGAATCGCCTTGCGATCGTAGAGATCGGCGGTAGTGGCCAGCGCTTCCTGCTTGCCACTCAGCGAATCCAACAGCGTCGCGATGTCGCCGGTGCGATGGTGATCGATGTTGTTGGTGCGCAATGCCTGGCGCGCGAATTTTTGCAGATAGTAATTTTCTTCGTTGCTGGTGTGGTTTGAACCGATCACCGCGAACTCGCCATTGCTCGCTTTCACCTCGTTGAGTTTGTGAGCCGCGGCTGCCAGGGCTTCGGACCACGACACCGGCTCGAGTGCGCCGTTCCTGCGAATCATCGGCGATTGCAGGCGCTCCGGGCTGTTCACGAAATCGGCTGCGTAGCGGCCCTTGATGCAGAGGAACTCGCCGTTGATGCCCGAGCGGTCGCGATTGTTGCCGCGAATGATCTCGTTGTTGCGAACGCCCAGCGTGGTCTTGCAGCCATCGGCGCAATGCGTGCAAATGGTGCCGACATGCTTCATTTCCCAGGGACGCGTCTTATAACGATACGTGCCGCTGGTGAGCGCGCCCACCGGGCAGATATCGATGCACATGCCGCACTCGTCGCACTCCAGGTGATCGAAACGATTGGGTTCGATCACCGAAACCGAGCCCCGGTTGCCGACGCCCAACGCCTTCACGCCCATGCCTTCGTCGCAGATTCGCACGCAGCGGTAGCAGAGAATGCAGCGCGGCTTGTCGTAAAACACAACGGGCGACCATTGTTCTTCGTCCGTGTGTTGCTTCCGCTCGATAAAACGGCTCTCGCCCATTCCATAGCGGAAGGTCATGTCCTGCAGTTCGCACTCGCCGCCCTTATCGCACACCGGGCAATCCAGCGGATGGTTGGTCAGAAGAAATTCGAGCGTACCTTTGCGCGCCTCATGCACTTGCGGCGAATCGGTGTGGACCACCATGCCCTCGGCCACCGGCAGCGTGCAGCCGACCTGGAGCTTGGGGGTCTTTTCCACTTCCACCAGACACATGCGGCAGGCGGCCTGCAGCGTCAAGCCGTCGTAATAGCAGAACGACGGAACTTCGATGCCAACGGCCTTGGCGGCGTTGATCACCAGCGTTCCAGGCGCAGCCGTTACCGCTCGGCCGTCGATCGTGAGATGAATTAGATCGCTCATTTTATTGTGGTACCGGGAAATTGTGGGGCGGACCCCTTGGTCCGCAGCCGACGCCCTCGTCGGCCTGCTTGGTTTATCCGTCGGCGACCAGCGGGTCCAGGGGGACCCGCGCAGACCAGGGGGTCTGCCCCACTAAGTTTTACCGATACCGTCATGCCATCACCAGGTCGGCAGCGTGTTGATACGGGCACGGCTTGCCGTTCAAGTGCGCTTCGAAATCGTCGGTGAATTTTTCGACGATTGAAATGGTCGGCATTGCGGCCGCGTCGCCCAGGGCGCAGAACGTCCGGCCCAGCATGTTCTTGGAAAGCTCGCCGATCAGTGGAATGTCGCTCTTCTGTCCGGCGCCGCTATGAAAACGGTCTAGCATCTTCTTCAGCCAGTTGGTGCCTTCGCGGCACGGAATGCACCAGCCGCAGCTTTCGTGGGCATAAAACATCATGATGCGCTGCGCGAACCTCACCATGCACGTGTTTTCGTCCAGCACTACGGTACCGCCCGAGCCCAGCATGCTCTTTACTTTGGCCAGCGAGTCGTAATCCATGGAGATGTCGCACTCATTGGCTGTCAATAGCGGACAAGATGAACCGCCCGGAACCACCGCTTTCAATTTCTTTCCGTTGCGCATGCCGCCGCCCACTTCGTTAATCATGCGGAGCAGGTTGAAACCCATGGGAAGTTCGTAGACGCCGGGCTTATTGATGTGGCCCGACAAACAGACCATGCGCGTTCCGCCGTTCTTCGGAGGACCCAGCGCCGCAAAGGCTGCGCCGCCGTCGCGGATAATGGCCGGGATCGCAGAGAGCGTCTCGACATTGTTCAAGAGCGTGGGCGATTGCCACGCGCCAACCACCGCTGGGAAGGGCGGCTTCATCCGCGGAATGCCGCGCTTGCCTTCGATGGAATCGAGTAGCGCGGTCTCTTCGCCGCACTCGTAGGCGCCGGCGCCGGTATGCGTGTAGAGATCGAAATCGAAGCCCGTGCCCTGGATGTTCTTTCCCAGGTAGCCGCGCGAATACGATTCGGCGATGGCGCGATCCATGACATCGATCAAGTAGCGGTATTCGCCGCGAATGTAGATGTAACCCTTGTGCGAATCGACGGCGCGCCCGGCGATGAGGATGCCCTCGATCAACTGATGCGGGTCGTTCTCCATCAGCAGCCGGTCTTTGCAAGTGCCCGGTTCGCTCTCGTCGGCGTTAATGATGATGTACTTGGGCTTGGGCGATGTGCGCGGTACAAAGCTCCACTTCAGGCCGGTGGGAAATCCAGCGCCGCCCCGGCCGCGCAGAGCGGAGGCCTTTACTTCCTCGACGATCTGCTCGGGCGACATCTCGACGGCCTTGAGAAAGGCTTTATATCCGTCGGTAGCCAGATAGGTGTCGAGCGATTCTGAATTGGCGAGACCAAAGCGCTTGGTCAGGATCTTCACTTCGAGCGGGCTGGGTTCGTTATAAAGCATCGGATTAGTTGTGGTCCTCAGCACCGCTCGCCGAGGCGCGCGGCTCTGTTACTGAGCCATGACCGTAAGGGAGTGGTTTTTGCATGCTTACTGCGCCTTTCTCACATCCGCGAGCAGTTGATCCAATTTTTCCGGCGTCACATGATGATGGAAATCGTAATTGAGCTGGATGGCCGGCGCCCAACTGCACGCGCCCATGCACTCCACTTCCTCCAGCGAGAACTGTCCATCCGGAGTCACTTCCTTGTGTCCAATCCCGAGTTTCTTCGAAGCGTGCTCGTACAGGTCGTCCGCGCCCAAAATCAAGCAACTGATGTTGGTGCACACCTGCACGTGGCACTTGCCAAGCGGCTTGCGATGGAGCATCGAATAATAGCCCACCACCTCGTCCACTTGCAAGGGCTTTACCTGGCAGCGGCGCGCCACCTCTTCGATCAGCTCGTTTGAAATGTGACCCACTTCGTCCTGCGCGTATAACAGCATCGGCACCACGGCCGAGCGCGTACGTCCGGGGGGATAGCTTTCCAGCAGCTTCGCGAATCTGGCTTCGAGTTCCGGCGAAAAGGTCATCGGCATTGCACCATTAACGGGCTCCATTAGCGATCAACGTCTCCCAAAACGAAGTCCATGCTCCCCAGCGATGCAATGGAATCGGCCAACAGCCGGCCTTCCAGCAGCGGCGCCAACGCTTGCAGATTGCCGAAGCTCGGCGTGCGCATGAACACGCGATACGGCTTCGACGTGCCGTTGCTCACTATGTAATAGGCGATCTCGCCGCGCGGCGATTCCACGGCTTGATAGGCTTCGCCGGCCGGCACGCGAAAGCCCTCGGTGACAATTTTGAAGTGATAGATGAGCGCTTCCATCTGCGTCTTCATCTTTTCGCGCTCCGGCAGCACGATCTTGGGCGCGCTCGCCTGCCATGCGCCTTCCGGCATTCCCTCCAGAGCCTGTTTGATAATTCGCGCGCTCTGGCGCATTTCTTCCAGGCGCACGCGATACCGCGCGAACACGTCGTTTTCCTTATGCACCGGGATCTCGAAATCGAACTGATCGTAACTCGAATACGGCTCGTCCTTGCGGACATCCCACTTCATGCCGGCGGCGCGAATCATCGGCCCCGTGACACCCAGATCGAGCAAGTCTTCAAGCGGCACAAATCCGACGCCCTGCGTCCGGATCTTCCAAATCGGATTGCTGTTCAGCAGGTTTTCGTACTCATCCACCTTGCTGGGGAAGGCGCTGATGAACTTGCCCACCGCCTGCTGCCAGCCGCGCGGGGGCTCCAGCGCCAGGCCGCCGATGCGAATGTAGCTGGTCATCATGCGCTGCCCGGAGAACATCTCGAAGATCCGTAAAATATCTTCACGCTCGCGGAAGCAGTAAAAAAACACCGTCATCGCGCCGATATCCAGCGCATGCGTTCCCAGCCACACCAGGTGGCTGTTGAGGCGCTGAAATTCGACCAGCATCACGCGCATCCATTGCGCCTTGGCCGGGATTTCAATATCGCCGATCAGCTTTTCCACCGACAACGCATAGACCAGATTGTTCGACAGGTTCGAAAGATAATCCACCCGGTCGGTCAGCGTCACCACCTGTTGCCAGGTTTTGACCTCGCACTCTTTTTCGATCCCGGTGTGTAGGAAGCCGATGTCGGGCACGGCCTTCAGAATCGTCTCGCCGTCCAGTTCCAGCACGATGCGCAGCACGCCGTGCGTGGAGGGATGCTGCGGGCCCATGTTCAAGATCATCCGCTTGCTGGTGCTGGGGGCGGAGATCTGGTCTACAGTCTCGTGGGTCGCGTCGGACGCGGTGATCGAATCGGTATGAAGTGTGGATTCACGCATGGGACGTTCTACTCATCCTGAGGCTCTTACTCATCCTGATAGCTGTACTTGTGTCCGTGCACCGGATAATCCTTGCGCAGCGGATGACCCTCCCAGTCGCTCGGCATCAGGATGCGGGTCAGGTCCGGATGGTTGCGGAAACGAACGCCGAACATATCGAACACTTCGCGCTCGTACCAATCGGCGGTGCGCCAGACACCGGTGACGGAGTCGATTTCGGGTTCGGCTTCCGCGATCCAACATTTCAGCCGGAGCCGCTGGTTGCGGGCGAGCGAATGCAGCAGATAGACCACTTCAAAACGCGGATCGGCCGGCAGCCAGTCCACCGCAGTAATCCCGCTCAAGCGAACGAATTTTTCCTGGTCTTTGAGGTAGCGGCAAACTTCGAGGATGCGGGCGGGCTCTATCCACAGCGTCGGCTCATTGCGCTCGGCATGTCCGGCGGTGATGGCGTCGGGCAGCGCGGCTTCCAGCGCGGCGGCCACCGCATGATCTTTCAATACGTCAGGCAGCATTTCGTTTGGTTACCTGGGCTCCTTCTGCATCATAGGGACTGCCTTCCGCCTTATCCTGCGACCAATCCAGCGCACCCTTCCTCCAGATGTAAAAGAATCCGACCAGAATCAAAACAACGAATACCAGCATTTCGAAGAAGCCGAACATCTTCAACTCGCGGTACACCACGGCCCAAGGATAGAGGAAGATGGCTTCGATGTCGAAAAGGATAAACACGATGGCCACCAGATAAAATTTGACGCTGAAACGCTCCCGTGCGGAGCCGGTGGGCGCCATGCCGGATTCGTAGGGCGAGTCCTTCACCCGGTTTCTGACGCGCTTGCCAAGCAGAAAAGAGATGGCAACCAGGGCCGCCGCAATTACGACGGCAATCACCGATTGGACCACCACAGCGAAATATGTATCAGGATAGGAGGTCGGCATTCGATTGGTCGGATTGTGGAGTCAAAGCCCTAACATTCGACTATAATGAGATCCGGCCTCGGGCCGCAACTTTGGTTTCTAGATTTGGTTCACACGCGATGGCGGAAACCACAACAAAACAGATCGAAATTGTTGTAAATGGTCGGGTTCGGACGGCGCCCGCCGGATGCACGCTCCAAGATCTTCTGATATGGCTGGAGGTTGATCCAGCGCGCGTGGCCGTGGAACTGGACCGTTCCATAGTGCAGCGTCAGGCGTGGGATCGAACCGCGGTTGGCCCCGGCGCAACGTTAGAAATCGTACAGTTTGTCGGCGGCGGCTGAGAGCCTGGCTGCTCCGACTTCGCTGGCCGGAACCAAGCCGCTTTTACTTGCCTATTGACAGTCGCCACAGACCGGGTAGAATTTTAGATGCGCTCTTGTTGCAAACGTTAACGGGGGAACATGTTCAAAACAAAGAAAAGTCGTTCTGAAGCGGAAGACAATACACGCACGTTTGCCTCGAGCGACGTCTCGCGCATTGCCCAGGTCAGCTTGCGGCAATTGCAGTGGTGGGACGAGCGCAAGGTGGTGTCCCCCAGGCACGAGGGGCATAAGCGCGTCTATCAGGCGGAGGAAGTAATCGAAATTACCGTCATCGCCGAACTGCGGCGCAAGGGCTTTTCGCTCCAGAAAATTCGTCGTGTGCTGCGGTTCCTGCAGCGCGAGATGGGCAAGCGGCTCAGCGAGGTCATGCAGGCGCACTCGGATCTTCACCTGGTCACCGACGGTAAATCGATTTACCTGGAGGACCAGCAGGAGAGGATCATCGATATCCTTAAGAACGCCAAGCAGCCCATGTTCCTGGTCTGTGTGAGCGATCAGGTGCGGCGTCTGGACGATTCTCCGCGTAAGCCGGTAAAGGCTGAAGCGGCATCGGCCGGGTCGCGCCGCTCGGCCCGCAGCGCCTAGACAGCGTTCTACTGTGGGGCGGACCCCCTTGGTCCGCGCGGGTCCCCCTGGACCTGCAAAAAACTCCGCTATACTGAAAGTGCGAGGTGTTGATGCCGCGTTGGATACGGTCGGTTCTTTTCGCCGCTTTCGTCATCGTTCTTGGCTCGGTCCTGGGTGGTGTGTTTGGGCCGGGTGTGACCGGTGTTTCGGCGGCCTCCAGCGGTCCTGAGGAAGATCTCAAGACCAATATCAAGAATTTTACTAAGGTGTACGAGTTGGTGGAGGATAACTTCGCCGACAAAGTCACCTCCGACAAGGGCATCTACAAAGGCGCCATCCCCGGCATGCTGCGGACTTTGGATCCGCACTCCAATTTCTTCGATCCCAAAGACTTTCAGTCGCTGCGTGACGATCAAAGCGGTCATTACTATGGCGTGGGGATGCAGGTGGCTCCGCGCAATGGCAAAACCATCGTGGTAGCGCCTTTTGGCGGATCGCCCGCCTACAAGGCCGGCCTTCGCCCCGGCGATGTGATTCTCGCGGTGAACGATAAGAAAACGGATTCGCTCAGCACCACCGAAGTGGCCGATCTTCTAAAAGGTCCACGTGCCACACACGTGCAGGTGACTGTGGGCCGCGAAGGGTCCGACAAGCCCCTGGTATTCGACATCGTTCGAGATGAGATTTCCCGCAACAGCGTGGAAGATGCCTTCTGGGTTCGCCCCGGAATCATGTACATGAAGATCACGCAGTTCAATGAGAACACCAGCCAGGAAATGGAAGACAATTTCAAGCGCTTGGGAGAGGCCAACGTCAAAGGCCTGATTCTGGACTTGCGCGAGAATCCGGGCGGTCTCCTGAACGAAGGTGTCGCGGTGGCCGGGCATTATCTGCGCAAAGGCGAGGTGGTGGTTTCGCATCGCGGCCGCTCGTCGCCTGAAAAGCCCTATCTGGCGCACGGCAGCGCCACCGGCCAGAACTACCCGATCGTCGTTTTAGTGAATCGCTATTCGGCTTCGGCCGCCGAGATTGTTGCCGGCGCTCTTCAAGATCATGACCGGGGTTGGATCCTGGGTGAGACAACATTCGGTAAAGGTTTGGTTCAGACCGTTTATCCGCTGGAGGACAACACCGGCCTCGCGCTCACTACCGCGCATTACTACACGCCGAGCGGCCGTTTGATCCAGCGCGACTACTCCAATATTTCGTTCCTCGATTACTATTACGGCAAGCGCACCGAGACCAAGAACATGCAGGATGTGAAGAGCACCGATAGCGGCAGAACGGTCTACGGTGGAGGCGGTATCACGCCCGATCAAAAGTTCGAACCTCCGAAGTACAACAAGTTCCAGACGGATCTGCTGACCAAGTATGAGTTCTTCAATTTCACCGCGAAGTGGTTTGGTTCGCATCCGCAGGCGCATTTGACCAAGGGCTGGGAGCCCGATGCCAGCGTGGTCAATGAATTTCACGAGTATCTCACCAAGCAGGCGCTGCCATTTACCGAAGCCGACTGGACCGAAAATCACATCTGGATCCAGCAGCAACTCAAGCGCGAAATGTACGCTACGGCATTCAGCTATGAGGATTCGCAGAAGGTCGCGATTGAGACCGATCCCGAAGTGTTGAAGGCCATCGACGCCATGCCGGACGCCCGAGCGCTGCTCGACAAATCGAAGAAATTGATCGTCGAGCGGATACAACGGGACCCTCTAGGCCATTAGCGACAGTTTGAGCACACCACAGATCACCGTCCTCGACGCGGGCGGCCAGTACTGTCATCTGATCGCCAGGAAGATTCGCGATCTCGGCGTGTATGCCGACGTCAAACCCAGCGAGACGCCGGCTTCAGAACTGACCGGGCGCAAAGGGATCGTCATCTCGGGCGGCCCGGACAGCGTTTACGAGCCGGGCAGTCCGCAGATCGATCCCGATATTCTCTCCACCGACAGCGCCGTGCTCGGTATCTGCTACGGCCAGCAGCTCATGACCTACGTGCTGGGCGGTGGCGTCCGCAAAGGTGAAAAAGGCGAGTACGGATTCGCGCGATTCCACAGCAAGCCACACCCGCTATTCGCCAATCTCAACGGCGGCGACTTACAAGTTTGGATGAACCATCGCGATCAGGTGCAGACTCCTCCCGAAGGCTTTGACGTGATCGGGGGCACGGCCACTTGCGCTGTGGCCGCGATCGGTCATCGCACGCGC
>Ga0182024_10005195_pt1 | contig 29336 bp, 22 predicted proteins | sample P32metaG_FD_120480 | JGI IMG/M metagenome (GOLD analysis project Ga0182024, IMG submission 120480) | Permafrost microbial communities from Stordalen Mire, Sweden - P3-2 metaG (Illumina Assembly) | ecosystem: Environmental > Terrestrial > Soil > Wetlands > Permafrost | place: Sweden: Stordalen...
AAACGTCCGGCGTCGGCACGCGGAAGGCCATGCCCGTCAGCTTGCCCTTCAGCTCCGGAAGCACCAGCGTCACGGCCTTGGCCGCGCCGGTAGCCGCCGGGATGATGTTCTGGCCCGCGCCGCGACCGCCGCGCCAATCCTTCTTGCTTGGGCCGTCGACCGTCGGTTGCGTCGCTGTGGCGGCGTGCACCGTCGTCATCAGGCCCTCAGCGAGCCCGAAGTTGTCGTTGATGACCTTGGCGATCGGAGCCAGACAGTTAGTCGTGCAGCTCGCGTTCGAAACGACGGTGTGCTTTGCCGGGTCAAAGGTTTGATGATTCACGCCAATCAGCAGAGTCGGCACCTTTTCCGGGTCCTTTGTCGGAGCGGTGATGATCACGCGCTTCGCGCCGGCCTTGATGTGGTTCTCAGCGCCAGCAAAGTCGGTGAACAGGCCCGTCGATTCGACAACATAATCCGCCTTGTTCTTGCCCCAGGGCAGCTCGGCGGGATTTCGTACCGAAACGCACAGCACGAACTTGCCGTCAACGACAAACCCGTCTTCGCGGGCTTCGACCGTGCCGTCATAACGGCCGTGCGTCGAATCGTACTTCAGGAGGTACGCGAGATTGTCCGGCGGTACCAGATCATTGACGCCGACGAATTCAATATTCGGATTCTTGACCCCCGCCCGGAAAACCAGTCGTCCAATACGGCCAAAACCGTTAATAGCCACCTTCAAGGCCATGACAAACGCTCCAATTTAGTAATGAATTATAACGAAAAAGCCTTCGATTCCGGACGATAGGGGCGGGGGGTGGGGGTGTCAAGGATTTCGTTCAGTCCGCCGTTAAACCTGGCTCAGCTCGACGCGGCGGATCTTTGGCAGCGAAATGATTCTTATGTTTTCACAGAACCTGTACGCAGGCAAGCGTCGTCGGTGTCTTCGACTGACTGAACGAACGAAAAGGTGAAGCAACCCGCTGCGGCGCCGTATCCGTTCCCCGACGTTTAATTAGGCATTCCCTTCTTAGGATGCGGCCTATAGCTTAGTCGATTGACCGACGACCGAGTCAGGGCAACGCAACGTCCACTTCTGCGCTGTCTGCCTCCCTCGCCCCTCTGATCTCAACGCCAAAATCTGCTCGCAGCCGCGTCGCGCCGACGCGGATTGGATCGAGAAATAAGCTGGAAAGATCTCGATGAAACCGGAACCTGTTGTTGAAGATATTCAAAATTACGCGCTAGACATTGTTGATACAGTGCGCGAGCCGTTGTTGATCCTTGATGCGACCCTGCGCGTGCGGTACGCGAATCGCGCTTTCTATCAGACCTTTCACGTCTCTGCTAAGGAGACCGAGAATCATCTCATTTACGAGCTGGGTAACGGTCAATGGGATATCCCCGACTTGCGAACTCTGCTTGAGGATGTGGTTCCCAAAAGCTCCGTCTTCAACGATTTCGAGCTTGAGCACGCATTCCCGGTAATCGGCCGCCGCGTGATGCTGCTCAACGCGCGCAAGCTCCAGGCGGGCCATCACGGCGAGCTGCTCGTGCTGGCGATGGAGGATGTGACGCCGCGCCGACGTGCCGAGGACGCGCTGCTCAAAGCCGGAGCACTGCAGAGCGCAATTTTCAACAGCGCCAATTTCTCGAGTATCGCCACCGACGAGAAGGGCGTCATTCAAATCTTCAACGTCGGCGCTGAGCGCATGCTTGGATACACGGCCGCGGAAGTGATGAACAAGATTACCCCGGCCGACATTTCTGACCCGCAGGAAGTGATCGCGCGGGCCGCGGCGTTGAGCGTTGAATTGGCCACCCCGATTACACCCGGTTTCGAAGCGCTGGTCTTCAAGGCCGCGCGCGGGATCGAGGACATCTACGAGCTGACCTACATCCGCAAAGACGGCAGCCGCTTTCCGGCGGTCGTTTCCGTCACCGCGCTGCGCGACGATCAAAGCGCGATCATTGGCTATCTGTTGATCGGTACTGATAACACTGCCCGCAAGAAGGCAGAAGAGGCGCTGCTGAAGGCCGGCGCGTTGCAGAGCGCAATTTTCAACAGCGCCAATTTCTCCAGCATCGCCACCGACGAGAAGGGCGTCATTCAGATCTTTAACGTCGGCGCCGAGCGGATGCTGGGCTACACGGCAGCGGAAGTGATGAACAAGATTACTCCCGCCGACATTTCCGATCCCCAGGAGGTGATCTCGCGCGCCAAGGCGCTCAGCGCCGAGCTAGGGACGACGATCACGCCGGGTTTTGAGGCATTGGTGTTTAAGGCCTCGCGCGGGATTGAGGACATCTACGAATTGAATTACATCCGCAAGGACGGCAGCCGCTTTCCGGCCAACGTCTCGGTGACGGCCCTGCGCAATGCGCAAGGCGGTATCATCGGCTACCTGCTGATTGGCACCGACAACACCGCGCGCATGCAGGTGGAAGCCGAGCGCCTGTTGCTCGATCAGCGCGTCCGCGACCAGCAATTTTACACGCGATCGCTGATCGAATCGAACATTGATGCCCTGATCGCCACCGATCCGCGCGGCATCATTACCGACGTGAACAAACAGATGGAGGCGCTCACCGGCTGCACGCGCGACGAACTGATCGGCGCGCCGTTCAAGGCCTATTTCACCGATCCGGATCGCGCCGAGGCCGGCATCAAGCTGGTCCTCGGCGAAAGCAAGCTAACCGATTATGAACTGACGGCCCGCGCCCGGAATGGCACCGAAACGGTGGTGTCGTACAACGCGACGACCTTTCACGACCGCGACCGCAAGCTGCAAGGCGTGTTCGCCGCCGCCCGCGACGTCACGGAACGTAAACGTTACGAGCAGTCATTGCAGCAGGCCAATCGCGCCAAGAGCGTATTCCTTGCGAACATGTCGCACGAAATCCGCACGCCGATGAACGCCATTCTCGGGTTCTCGCAGCTTATGCTCCGCGATCAGGACCTCACGGCCCGGCAATGTCAGTACCTGGGAACGATCAACCGCAGCGGCGAGCATCTGCTCGCTCTGATCAATGACATCCTGGAGATGTCGAAGATTGAAGCGGGTCGGACGACACTGAACCCCTCGACGTTTGATCTGCCCGTGCTGCTCAAGGACCTGGAGATGATGTTCCGCGTTCGCACGGATGAGAAGAGACTGTCGTTCTCGGTGGAAATGATCGGCGATGTTCCGCAGTACATCGTGACAGACATCAACAAATTGCGCCAGGTCTTCATTAACGTGCTGGGCAACGCCGTGAAGTTCACCGATCAAGGCGGCGTCGGCCTTCGCGTTCGCGCCGACCGCGAGGCATCGACGGGACGGTTGCTCCACGTCGAAATCGAGGACACGGGCCCGGGCATTTCGCCGGATGAGCAGGACAAATTGTTCCGGCATTTCGAGCAGACCCAAACGGGGCAACAGACAGGCACCGGGACCGGGCTGGGCCTGGCAATCAGCCGGGAATTTGTTCGCCTGATGGGCGGAGAAATCACCTTGAGCAGCCAAGTCGGCAAAGGAAGTATTTTTGTCATCGATCTGCCGTTGAAGGAAGGAGACGCAGGCGCGGTTCCAGCGAAAGAAAAGCCCCAGCATGTTCTGAGACTTCAATCAGGACAGTCGGCGTGCCGCGTGCTGATCGCCGACGACATTGAGGATAACCGCCAACTCCTGGCGCAGCTGCTGGGCCCCGTTGGTTTCGAAATCCGTCTGGCGGTAAACGGGGCCGAAGCCGTGCAGGCGTTTGAAGAATGGCAACCCCATTTGATCCTGATGGATTTCCGGATGCCGGTGATGGACGGTCACGAGGCCATCCGCCGCATCCGTGCCATGACCGGCGGCAAGAAGCCGAAGATCATCGCGGTGACGGCCAGCGCCATGGACGAAAACCGCCAGGATTTGATAAAGATCGGCGCTGACGATTTCATCAGCAAACCGTTCCGGGAATTGGAGCTGTTCCAGAAGATTCATGCTCACACGGGAGTGGAATACGAGTACGCCGAGGATTCCGCGGCGGCGGTCGCGGACGAAGCGAGCGAGCTTACCGCCGAGTCCCTGGCGGATTGGCCGCAAAACCTCATCCAGCCGATGCGTGACGCGGTGATCACCGCGGATCTGGATCAATTACTTTTGAGTATTCAACTCGCCAGTGCCCGTGATCCCAATACCGCCAGGGAATTGCGGCGCCTGGCCGAAGGGTTCCAATATCAGAAGCTGCTGGACCTGTTCGGCGCGGAGAGCGTCCCTTGAATTCACTAAAAGCCCAAAGCATCGCTAAGTCGCCGGCTAGCATTTTGGTCGTGGACGATACAGCGGCCAATCTCCAGGTGCTCGACGGGATGCTTAAAGACCGAGGGTATAAGGTCCGCCCCGTTCCCGGCGGGCGGCTTGCGCTACAGGCCGCGCGGCACGACCCGCCGGACCTGATTCTCCTCGACATCAACATGCCGGAGATGAACGGCTACGCGGTGTGCGAACAACTGAAAGCCGATGATCAGCTCAAGGGAATTCCCGTCATCTTCATCAGCGCGCTCACGGAACCACTGGACAAGGTGAAGGCCTTCGCAACCGGCGGCGTGGATTACATCACCAAGCCGTTCCAGATGGAAGAACTGCATGCGCGTGTCGAGACGCATCTGAAGCTGCGGCGATTGCAGATCGATCTGGAGGAATACGCCCACCACCTGGAATTGGCGCGCGAGCGCCTCAAGCTCGACCTGGACTTGGCGCGCGGGGTGCAATACAGCTTCCTGCCGCTGCTGCTGCCGGAAGTTCCGGGATACGAGTTTTTTGCTCACTACGAGCCGGCGCACGAAGTTGGCGGCGACTATTACGACTTCATCCCGCTACCGCAGCATCGCGTGGCCGTCGTGCTGGGAGACGTCGTCGGCAAGGGCGTGGCCGCGGCGCTGCTCATGGCCAAGCTCAGCGCCGATGCCCGGTTCTGCATGCTGACCGAGCCGAATCTCGCAGCCGCGGTCACGAAGCTTAACTCCCTCGTATGCCAGGCAGCGGTTCCCAATCGTTTTGTGACGCTGGTCGCGGCGATCCTCGATGCCGCGAGCCATACTGTGACGTTGGTCAACGCCGGTCATCCACGCCCTTTGATCTACCATCGCGCCACAGGCTCCGTCGAAGAAGTCATCGGCGACAGGGAAGCGGAATACCCCCTTGGTATCGTGGATGGGTACGAGTACGGCTCTTGCCAGATTTGCCTGAAGCCCGGCGAAAGCGTCCTGGCATTCACCGACGGCGTCATTGAGGCGATGGACGTGCAAGGCCTCCAATTAGAAACCGCGGGCCTATACGCCGCCGTCCAAGGGGAAGCTTATTCGCCGCGGGCACTGGGTGAGCGGGTGGTGAGTGTAGTCAAACAATTCACCGCCGGCCGCAGTCAGCACGACGATATTGCCCTGGTGGGATTCGGCAGGACAGACTGATTCTACCCAAATAGCATCGCTCAACCTGGCACACCTTCGTTCGGCTGACTTGCCTGCGGAGCACGGGGCGGGTTGAATGCCGGCTCTTCAATGGAGGTTCCATGCAGCGGCTCGTGATTCGTCCACCCGTCATTCAAATCGCGATCGACCTGTTCACCATCGATGAGGCCCTGAAGCTTGCCGAGATCGGCGTGAAAGCCGGCGTCGATTGGCTGGAGGCGGGGACGCCATTGATCGTTCGGCGTGGCGCGGACGCGATCGGCGCGATTGCGCGGGCGTTCCCCGAGCATCCGGTTTTAGCCGACTACAAAACCATGGACGGCGGCGGCCGGAACGTGAACGTGACCGCCGAGCAGGGGGGCCGGGTGATGACCGTTTGTTATGGTGCGTGCGAGGAGACGATTACCGCCGCCGTCACCGAATCGAAAAAGACCGGCGTGCTGGTGATCGTCGATACCATCGGCGTGAAGGACCAGGTTTCCGCCGCGAAGCGGATCGAGCAGCTTGGGGCCGACAGCGTGTACCTTCATTATGGCGCCGACCAACGCCGGGCGCATCCCGAGGCAGATTCAACGCAATGGGTGCCGAGCGTCGGGGCGGCGGTGAAGGTGCCGATCGGCGCCGGCACGTTCGGCGTCGAAGACGCCGTCCGCGCCGCGAGCCTCGGCTGCGAGATCATGGTCATCGGACACCCGCTCATTTCAGTAGCCGACCCGCTCTCGGCGCTGCGCGAATATTGCGAACGCGTTCGCGAAGCCTATCGCCCGCGCAGAAACGTGTAGAAACGACTTGGCAACTTGAAATGGCCGGGAGTCAACTCGGAGAAACGACCTTCGAGTGCTCGAGTCTTCGAGTTACGTGACTCAAATCACAGTCGCGCAGCGCCGCGCGACGTGGCGCAGCGCTAATAGCATTCTCGCGTGACGTCGCCCGTGAACTCCCGCCCCCCGGTCCCGTTTTCTGCGGCCGAAGTCGTGAAGCAGATCCTGGTTTGACGCCTTACTGGGACGGTATCCCTGGCATCCACCATCGCTGATTTTTGAAAACATGGTGCAAAATGGGATACGGACTCAACCATACCCATTGTGGAATTTGATTGTTCGAACGCCGCATATTGTGGATTTTTGGCACAACACCGATGCACCATACCCCCGTTTTGGGGCATTCGTAGGGTTCTGCGTAAAGCAAGATGATACAGATGTTTAGCGTAACAACGCAGCAGCCGCTGCTTTCTCCGACGTTGCATGGGGGCGCATAGCATTGCCGCCGATGGAAAAATGCACCCATTCAGCCAGCAAAAAAATGACGTGAAGTGCGAACCGCCTGTCGCGGAATTTGATCTCGAAGTTATTTCTCTGCGTTCTATGCCCTCCGGCCCGCCCTGAGCCTGTCGAAGGGGCCTGGCCTGAGGTTCTCGAAGGCAGACTTTCCGTCTTCTGCATTAGACGCTCAGCTGCATTAGACGCTCAGCGGGTCGGTTTTATTCCGTACAAAATTCGGAAAATGTTAGGTCCGAACGACGGGCGGTGGGTCGGCGTTCGGTGGTTGCGGCTTGGGCGCTTCGCCCACAGCCGCATCGAACACGCCCTTGGCGATCTGCATGAAATCGCGCCGCTTGCCGTCTTTGCTTGCTCGGGTAGGCATGGGGTTACTGTGACATATATCGGGAAGCGGGAAGCAAGGGGATTCGGTAAGATCACGGCATTCGCCGGTGGATGTTCAACTTCGCGTCTGCCGTGTCGCTGCTACTGTGCGTAGCAGCGGTCCTGCTATGGGTGCGCAGTTACTATCAACAAGATCGATTTGATCGGACGTGGTTTGTGCCCATGGGGGACGCCACTCGTGTCATGGATCACGTCGAGGAAATCGCGCTTACACGTGGCACATTGAAAATAGAACGGCGATGGGGTTCTTTGCCTTCGTCGATTTTCGGTCCAAATGACGTGCATGGCTGGCAACGAGTAACGCTCTGGTTTATGAACGGACCTGTAACCGTGTGGGGCTTTGGGTTTCGATCAGACGGCAATTCCACCGGGGGAAGTTCCGCGTTTTGCATGCCACTTTATGTAGTCCCCGGTGCAACTATTCTTTTGCCAATAGCGTGGGGATGGCTCCATTTACGTCGTACCACGCGCTCGTGTAACGCTGGCCCAGCATGCGGCGCCTGCGGCTACAACCGGCAACACCAGCGGCACCTGTCCTGAGTGCGGCACGCCGATCACATGGAGCCTCGTATAACTTTACCACTACCGAACGACGCTGAACGACTCCCGCCGTAACTGCTGTTCCGGTTGGAGTTTCCCCGGCGGAGGGGGAGGAAAAAATCTCCCCTTCGACAAAGCTCAGGGCAAGCCTTCGACAAAGCTCAGGGCAAGCCTTCGACAAAGCTCAGGGCGGGCACACCGAGGCGCGGAGCCACCTGCAATACTTAGGTTGGAAAGAACGCCGCGATGTCCAATGTGAAGTGCTTGGCTAGCTTTGCGATGTGCGACTTGCTGAGCGAGCGCTTCCCGCGAAGAATCTCGGACGCGACACTCTTGCTGCCGAGCAAGCGGCCCAGCGATGTGACGGTCATGCCGCTTTCCTCCATCAGATGCTTGAGCAGCCCGATGGGATCTGATGGAATTGCGGGCCGGTTGTTGCGATCGTATTCCTCGATCAGCAGGTCAAGTGTATCGAGATAATCCTGCTCGCCGGGCGAGAGCGTGCCTTCATCCCGAATCGAGAGACGATCGATCATCTTGCCAGCGCGCCGGTAATCCGCCTTGGTGCGGATCGGCCGGAGCGGAAACGCGCGAACCAGATCAAGATAATGATCGGCGACGGCGTCCGAATGAACTGCGGCACGACTCATTGTGTTTTCTTCCAGTGATCCTTGCTGTATTCGGCGTGCGTCATGAAACGGCGGACGTACGCCTTCCCTCGGTTGTAGTGCATCGCCATCACCAGACGATAGCGATTTCCCTTCACGTTGAAGACGGTGACGATACTGGCACTCTCGACAGTCACGGCATCAGCATGAGGATAAAGCAGCCTGACGTCCTGGATGCTCTGCCACTTCGCGGCCCGCACAACCTTCAGAAACTGCTCAATCCATTCACCCGCATCAGGATAATCGGCCGCAAGTTCGCGAAGCGTCGACTCTTTGATAATCCGCATTCATAGCGAGGGGTAAGATACCAAACCGTTCAACGTATAGCCGTTTACATTATGCGAACAGCATCGGCAAAAGTCAAGGCAAAGGCTGCAAAAACGAACGGATTCGCCATACTTCTGGTGGGTTTACAGGTATGTCGCAAAATGCGGCCACCGCGATCCAGTGGGAAGGATGCGGGGACATAACGACGCCATACTATGTCCCGTATCGGTTCTCGCTCTGAGACGAAGTCGCCGGATGTCTGAACTCGGACTCTTCAAGCTCGCGCAGCCGCTTCATGAGTGGGTCAAGAATCTCAGATTTCTGCTTGGCATCGACGAATCCGACTGCGGTTTCGTGGTCTATGGTCCAATGCAGCGATTCAATGCAGCGACAATTTGCGATTTAGAGAATCGCTTGTTATCCGTCGCGGCAATCAACGCGGGAAACGCTGAGACGCCCAAAGATTTAAGTTGCTGCTCGACAGCTTGAACACGATCCTCATCTGCTCGGTGCCGGTCATCCGGTGGATCGTGGATATCGAGTTCCCATGATCCTTCTTCGTGCCGCGGAGCGTATCTGGAAGCGAGGTGATCAATCAGCAGCGATGTCGATGAAGCGGCGGCTTCGGGTGCCGCCGGCTGACTGCTCGCACAAGATGCCACGAGTGCCGCGATGACACAGGCCAGCAGTCGTCCGTAGCGAAATGCTTTATGCAGGTCGTGCCGGCCGGATCGTGACCGCGAACTCATGTATGCATTCTAACGTCAGCCGCCTGCAAGCGCAACGCGCCTTGTGGCTGTAACCAGTTTCCTCAGCTATACCGGCGGTTGCTGATTTTCGGAGGTTTCACCTTCTGGGCGGCAGCACCGCATTCTGGGCACTGCTCAACACTCTCGCGAAGGTCATAGCCGCAGTTTGGACAGCGCCCTTGTCCACGACGCCGTGCTCGGACGATGGCCTTGAATACGCTCAATCCGATTCCCGTCGCGGGCAACATGGCAAACAGAACGATGATTGGCCAGCATGGCGTCGTCATCTCCCAATACGGCATCGGCGGAGAGTATCGATTGGTGGCAAAGGCCTGGAGCGTGGCGATAATCAGGACGTCCCATTGCGGCTTCTCTTGACTGTCAACCACAACGCATGCGGAGCCGATGCGTCCATGGAAGATCCACCAGTTCCAATCGCGTACGTTAGCGCCGCCGATGTGATACGCGACGATAGAACCCTTTCTGCGGGAAAGCTCTGCAAAATCAGTCGTGTACTTTGCAGAACTGAAATGAGCGTGTTCGGTGGTCGGCCAATGACGAAAACAACCCGCGCCCACTACGCCTCGCTCTATACCACCGGTGATCAGCACTCCGCCAATCGTGCCGGTGCGAATGTCGTAGACCGTCGTGTAACTCCTTATCCACAAGAGGCCAGTCAGCACGCAGAGAATCGCTGACGCGCATGAGGAGAGTACAAACAAGAGACGCATATCTTTGGATGATACCGGCAAACTCAGATGTGTTGGGAATCCAGGCGCAGACCATCCATGGCTTCGGTATCGTCTAAATAAGTCCACATTGAAGCGAAAGTGGCCTTGGTTTGAGAAACCCTTGGTTTTCCGGTCCGTCTGACACAACGGGCACTTTCGCTTCTTCGGCGGTCTATTTAGCGGTCATTTCTAAGCGATTTTGGGCTGAAATCGATGTTTCTGGTGTGGTTGGCAGCGCCTTTAGCTCACATCGCCGGTGCGGCATGCGGCGGCAGCGCGGGTTGGGAACGTGGCTGCAAGACGTAGGTCAGTAAGCTTTGGCGATACGCGGAGAAGCTGATGAGGGCCATGGCGGGGACGATGAAGCCACCGAGGACGGGGATGACTTGCAGGAAGATCATGACGATGAACAGGATTCGGATCATCCAGCGGAGCATGAATCGGCGGCCGAGCGGCAGGTATTGACTGAACGGCAGCACCAGTTCCATGCGGCAGCTCCCCAGCAATTATTTTAACGCCGGTTATTTCCACAGCAGCACAAAGATGCCGGCGAGAATCGCCAGGTTCAGCAGGATCAAGATTGCGGTGATGACCGAGAAGCCGACCTTGCGGCGTTTGTGTTTGAATGCCGTGCGACCCACGACAGCGCCGGGCCATCCGCAACAGAATTCGAGCGTGTGCAGCGTGCGTTCGGGAATGCGACGCCGGCCCAATACGGCCCGGCGTTTATCGACGCCATAGGCCGCCAGCGTGATGACGCTCATCAGTGCGTAGACCGCAAGAAGAACCAGGGCGACGGTCTGCATGCGGCTACGACTTCTGCTCGGCCTTGTACTGCGTCCGGGCGATCACCGCGTCGTACGCGAAATAGTCGCCGGTCAGGCTTTGCGTCGCGGCCTCGCGCTGTTCTCGAATGGTCTCGGCTTGCGCCTCCCAGAGCGGAATCTCGAACGGCAACTGCACGCCCGCCAGTTCAATGACCAGCACCCGTCGAATGCTCGGCAGCTCTGCCAGTGCATCGGGACGTGGATCGGCGCTAGTCGCTCCGGCAAGCAGCTTTTGGGCCGCGGCGCCCAAATCGGCCTGCGCCGCCGAATCGGTCAGCGGATAATTCGGGATCATGCGAGCGCCGACGCGCGGGGAGAATTGGCCGGTGCTGATTACGGTCTGACCACTGGTGCGAGTGGCCTGGGCGAGTCCCAGCGTCTTAGCCGAGACAAGTAGTTTCTGCGCCGCCTGTTTAGCAAGGTCGTACGTTTGCGCGACCCGCAAATCCGCGCCAAGCTGCGGAATCAGCGGGGTCATGTCTTCCGGCGCGTGCGCCGCCTGAGCGGCCGTCAGCCGAAAAACGTACGTGTTGTCCGCGGAATCGGTCAGCGCCTGCGACGGCTCCCACGCTTGCAGCAACGCCGCGCTGATGACGCTCGGCTGGCCGGTGAAGCTGAGGGCGTACGCATTGAAGGGATCGCGGTCGGCAGTCTGCGCACTGCCAATTCCCGGCAGCGCGCCAAGCTGCGGCAGGCTTTGCCACGCGTTCATCCCGTGAATCTCGACTGACACATGCAATCGTGCCTGAACGTCAGCGCGAATTTGCTCGAGCCGGGCGAATGTCGGCTGCGTTGTCGTGACGTCGATCTGGTGAATCGGCACCGACGATTGCGCTAGCGGTTCAAGAGCCGCGGCGGTCTGCATTAGGGGAGCGGTCGTCGGAGCCGCCGCCATTGCCGGCTGCGAAGCGGCGGGCTGCGTGGAGGCCGGCTGCGTTGCCGAAGGATCGGCCTTGCGAATCGCGATCCAATCGGCCGAGAGCTGGCTGGCGATATCTTTCTCAACCAGATCGCTCTGCTTCTTCACGTCATCGGCCATCAGGGTTTCGATGATGGACGCGCTGACTTGCTCGAACGGTTTAAACGCCGGCTGCGTTACCGGGGGAGCGGCGGCGGCCATTGTCGCCGGCGCGGTGGTCGCGGGTCCGGAAGCGGGGCCGAATACTTCTGCCGGTTTCGTTGCGGGCTGCGTGGCGGGCGGGTTCACATATTCCGATTGGTGCGTCAGGTAATAAGCGGCTGCCTTCACTTCCCATTCGTGCTGTTTCTCGGGCGTCAGTTGCAATGACGCGACGATCTGCGCCTTCGGAATCGTGATGTATTGCAGCTTCACGCGAGCCGGCACCTGATAGCCGAAGCCGAGTCCCGACGATGCTTCCGGCATGAGCGATGGCGTCGCGCCAGCCTTGGTCGCGACATTTTTGTACTTCTCAAACTGCTCCTGAAGCTGTTGCGGTGTAGGCGGCGGAACGAGCTTGTCAAAATCTTCGGCCTTGAATTCAACCAGATTCAGCCGAACCCCCTGAAATTCGGTGGCGACGGTGCGGCGCCACGATGGATCGCTGACTTTGACGGACTCGCCGAGTTGAAGCACCTCGGCGCGAATGGTGAGTATCCCGCGCATGGCCTCGACTTCGGTCTGACTCAGCGAGCTGGCCGGGCGGTGCAGATCGTTCACCCAAATCGCGTTGGCCTCGTCGGGGCCGACGCGGATGCCGTTGTCTTCGGCTTCGCGACGAAGCAGCAAATACATCTCCGGATGCTGCTGGATATCGCTGGCGACGTTGGGCGGCAACACGACAAAAGGAAGCGGCATCGGCTGGGGTGTCATGCGCGTTGGCACCTGAGTGCGCATGAGCGCCGCCCACTCGGCCTTGGCTTCGGCCATTTCGGTGCCAGTGATCGCGGTCTTGCCCATGTGCGCGATCACGACTTCCGCCCCGCCTCCGTTGCCCGGACCGCGGTAGCCCAGCGTGACGACGAAGACGATCATTAACAGGATGCTGAAGACCGCCAGCATCTTCTTCTGATTCTTCCGAAAGAACTTATTCATCGAGCGATCGTTCCTTCCAGGGACTGTAAGACCAGCGATTTATTTTACGCCGGCCTTGTTGAGTCGAGCCAGCGCCTCTGACGCCGGGTCGGCCGCGGGAGAATTCTTGAACTCGTCAGTGATCTGCTTATACACCACTGACGCCTCGGCCGGGTTTTTCAACTGCTCTTCCAATTTGCCAACCGCCAGCAGCGATTCGGCCACATGCGGCTTGCCGGGCAGTTGCGAGCAGACTGCCACCACGCGCATATAGCCGATCGCGGCGTCCTTCTGACGATTTGGATCGGACGACGCATCAGCCGCTGTGCATTGCGCGAGCAGATAGATCGCGTCGGCTCGTTGACGCGGATCGTTAAACAAGGAGCCGTTCGAATCGAGCACCTGTGCCGCCTTTGTGAACTCATGCTGGGCGAAAAGCTGGCGGGCCAGGGTGAGTTTTACGTCGGCGCCGACCACGCGGTCTTCCGCCGCCACCGCGGCGCCGGCGGGGCTGCTCTTTTCCATCTGGCCCAGCATGGCGCCGGCGGATTTGGTGTCGCCGCGGGCGGTATAGATTTCAACCAGATAGTTGTTCAGCGCCGCCTTCTGGTCGGCCGATGCCTTGGGGTCCGCCGAAGCGTGCTTGAGCGCGGCGATGGCGGGATCGAGATTGGATTTGTCCGCGGGAATCGCCGGCTTATTCTGCACGGCAAGGGCGGGTTGACGCTGCATCAAGCTGATGTAGCCCGTTACCGCGGCGGGAAAGTTGTTTGCCTTGTCTCCGGCCTGAATCAGTCGCAGCCCGATGCGCTCGGCCAGCCATGGCTTCTGCGTGGTGCTTAGCGCCTTCAGGTAGTTCTCGATCGCTGGCCCAAACTGCCCGGCGTGGAACATATCCTCAGCGGTGCTGAACGTCGGTTCATCATCAAGGGTAATCTGCGGCACCTGCTCCAGCGCCTTGCTCGTCTGGCGTCCGCCCGATGTCGTGAACTGCACGATGCCGTCCTGAATGCCGGTGATCTTCACGTCGCCCAGTTGAATCGGGTTGCCCGTTCCCGACTGTATCAATAGCGCATCGCCCCGCAGCAGTGTCGGCGATAACGCCAGAACCGCCAGCAACGCGGCGATCAACCGGTATGAACCAAGGCGCATCGTGTTCCCAGTGTTATTGCAGGAGAGGGGGGTCGAACCCCTACACCTTTCGGTACAGGATCCTAAGTCCTGCGCGTCTGCCAATTCCGCCACTCCTGCTGGACAGACTAAACGTGGATCGTAGCTAATCAGAAAAAACAGACAAGCGAGGCGCGCCGGCGCCCGCATCTGCTTGACAGGCGTTCCGCTACGGCGTAACAGTACCACATGGAGCATCCCAAAATCCTGCACGACGGCATTACGTTTGACGACGTGCTGCTGATTCCTTCCCGCAGCGACTTCATTCCGAACGACGCCGACACGCATACGAAGCTGACGCGGTCGATCGAATTGAACATCCCGCTGATCTCCGCGCCGATGGACACCGTGACCGAGTCGGCCCTGGCCATCGCGCTGGCGCAAGAGGGCGGCATCGGCATCATTCACAAGAATCTTTCGATCGAAAATCAGGCCCGCGAAGTGGAGAAAGTGAAGCGATCCGAGAACGGCGTCATTGTCGATCCGATCACGCTGCCGCCGACGGCCACGATCGCCCAGGCCCGGCGGATGATGCGGGAGTACAACGTCAGCGGCATCCCGATCGTCGAAGATTCCACGCCGCCCAATAACACCGCCGACAATGCCCAGCGCATGCGAAGCAATGGCAAGCCGCCCCGCCTGCTGGGGATCATGACGCGGCGCGATCTGAAGTTTCAGGAAGACGACAATCGCCGAATCGGCGACGTGATGACGCGGGAGAACCTGATCACCGCGCCAGAGAACACGACGCTCGATGAAGCCGAGCGAATTCTTTACAAGGCCAAGGTCGAAAAGCTGCTGCTGGTCGATAAGGAAGATCGACTCGCAGGCCTGATCACGATGCGCGACATCGACAAGCTGCATCAGTTCCCGCACGCGTGCAAAGATCGCCGCGGACGGTTGCGGGTTGGGGCGGCGACGGGCGTCAAGGATTTCGCACGCGTTGAGGCGTTGATCAAAGCGGACGTTGATGTGCTCGTCGTTGATACGGCGCATGGGCACAGTAAAAACGTTCTCGACACGGTTCGCGAGATCAAAAAGAACTTTAAGATTCAGGTGATTGCCGGCAACGTGGCAACCGCTGAAGGAGCCAAGGATCTGATCGACGCCGGCGTCGATGCCGTGAAGGTGGGCATCGGCCCCGGCGCAATCTGCACCACCCGCATCATCAGCGGCGTGGGTGTTCCGCAGATTACCGCCATCATGAGCGCGGTTAGCGCTGCCCAATCGGCTGGCGTTCCGGTGATTGCCGATGGAGGCATTCGTCACAGCGGCGACATCACCAAGGCGATCGCCGCCGGAGCGAGTTCGGTTATGATGGGCAGCTTGTTTGCCGGGTTGGATGAATCACCGGGTGAGATGATCATTCACCAGGGCCGTCGCTACAAAACCTATCGTGGCATGGGCTCGATGGGCGCGATGATTCAGGGTTCCAAAGATCGGTATGGCCAAGCCGGCGTGAAGGAAAGCAGCAAGCTGGTGCCGGAAGGCGTTGAAGGCCGCGTGCCGTATCGCGGGCCTCTCGGCGATTTTGTGTATCAACTTGTTGGCGGCCTTCGTGCCGGAATGGGATACTGCGGCACGCGAAACATTGAGGAGCTTCGCGAAAAAGCACGCTTTTGCCGGGTGACGGCGGCAAGCATGGCCGAAAGTCATCCGCACGACATCGCCATTACCCGGGAAGCGCCCAACTACAGTGTCGATTTTGCAGCCGAGTCGTAAGATGTGCGATATGAAGCTTGCTGGAGCGGTGCAATCGGCAGGTTTGCTGATTGCGTTGTCGTTGGCCCCATTTGTTGCCATGGGCTGCGCATCGGGACCATCGCAGGACCAGATGGATCGCGATCGACAGGCCGCGGCGCTGAAGGATCCGTTCGGGTATAACCCCGACCCGCATAAGTCCGAAGATACGGTTAGCGGCAATGGCGAATTCGACAAGGATGCGTTCAAAAAGGATTTGGATCATGTCATCAATCCGTAGTGGAGCGAAGGGCGTTGTCGCACTGGCCGGGCTGATGCTCATCGGCTGCTCGACGCAGCAGAAGACCGTCTATTCGCCGGTGAATCAGACGCCGATCATCGGCGATGAAGCGCTGGCCCTCCGTGCCGACTGGCCTAAATCCACCGCAAACTACGCGAATGGCAGCGTTCTCGCTTATTCCACGCGCTTCCCGATCGACAGCAACCTGCCGCATCCGACATCGGGCAACGTCATTTTGGAACCGGCGCTATTTCTCATCCAAGTGGCGATCCTCCCGGCGGAACTTATCGTGAATCCCCCGTACCAGGAACAGATCTGGTCCGGCGAGCAGCTTGCCCCGACCTATACCGCCACGCCGCCGCTACCCCCGCGCGGCGGAACGCCGGTGGCGCAGGTGGTTCCGTATCCGTTCCTCGGACCTCAGGGCACGACGCCGGACACAAACCTGCTCGGCGCGGCGAACACGCCCGCCGCCGGAACAGGCGCAACGCAGCTGCCGTCTGCCCCCAGTTACAATATCGCGCCCGCCGCCGCACCAGCTGCGCCACCGTTTACACCAGGTGGTTTCGGTGGGCCGGGCGCGCATTAATCATTTTCACGGCAGTGCGACGTGACGCGCAATGGAACACGCGTACGTCACGATCTATCGGCGAATTCGCACGCTGATCAGCGCGTTAACGACCCACCCCTGCAGCACGACGCCAAGAAGGAATGCCTGGATACAATTCGTTGCGTCGGCATCCTTATTGGGGATCAGGATCAATGCAATGACGCCGATTATCACGAGTGCCGCGGTGTAGGCGGCCATGACCCATCGTGGCCAACCCTTCGGGCACTTGAAGATCGACGCCAGCGGCGGTGCGACGCCGAGGAATCCAACGGCAGCGAAGAGCGAAAGCGTGTTGCGGGTGACCAAGCCATAGATAGCGCACGCGGCGGCCCCGCCGAGCATAGCGCCAACGCATAGCGCCGCCGTTCGCTGCTCGCGCGATAACGCCATTCTTCCAAATTTGCTTAGACAAAGCAGCAGATTCGACAACGGCGTCGCGATGTATGTCAAGTACGCAAACGCGATGTAAGCGACCAGCAGCGGCAGCGCGATTGCGCCGATCAGCGGACTTTGAGCGGCGGCTGCCCCAATGAGACGGAAGCCAATATATGCGACAATGACGATTCCCCATTGCGCTCGGCCGGTGAGGCGCGACATGAACAGGAAATAGCGCAGCATCAGCCGATAGGCCAGATGCCGCGCCTTGAGCGCTTCCACCATTCCTTGTCGAGCCCACTCCGAATTCGGATCGATTCGCAGCGCCTCGCGAAAATGTTCCAACGCCGGCTTGTGCAGCCCCTGATGCAGCAGCGTCCAACCTTGGTTGGCATGGCTCACCGCGTTGTGCGGATCGCGCGCCAGCGTGCCGGAGATCGCGGCGGCGGCTTCTTCCTTGCGACCCAGGTGCACCAGCGCCATCGCGCGAAGATTCACGCAACCGATGTGATCCGCGTCAATCGCAAGCCCGTTTTCGGCCGCATCGAGCGCCGGCTGCCAGTGACGGTCCGACAGCTCAATCCGCGACAGCATCGCGTAAAAAGTCGGATTGTATGGATCGAGCGCCAGCGCCTGCTTGATCGATTCCCGCGCCTCGGCGTCGCGGTCGCGATCGGCAAAAACTTTTGCCAGCACATAGTGCGGAAACGGGATCGACGGCGCCAACCCCACCGCCCGCTGCGCCTCGGCGGTCGCTTCCTTTAATTGAGACCGCTGCGACAGGCACATCGCGAGCATCGCGTGCGCCCACGCATTATCCGCGTCAGTCGAGAGCGATTGCCGCAGCTCGCGCTCGGCCTCTTCGTATCGGCCTTGCTCGTGAAGTATCAGGGCTCGTTGGGAAGCGATGTCCATCATGCAGCTTTACTCCGCAATTCTTCGGCGAAGGTATCGGCTGAGGGCGACGAAGAAAACCGTGAGAACAATCTAGATCGCGAAGAAAACCCACCAGGTGATGAGCATGAACGCCACCCCGGCGAGGATCGTCAGCTCGGCAGCCTCCCGAGCCGCGGCGAATTTCCCCTGCTGAACCAGACACACGGCCAGCATCGCCCGAGCCTGCTCAAAGCGTGGCTGGATTTCCCGTGACTCGCGCAGCTGCCACTCCGCGTCGGCGAAGCGGCCCGCCTCGTGAAGGATCAGGGCGCGTTGGTAGGCGATGCTCATCGGGACCGCTACTTCACTCTGCTATGTATCAATTCTATCAGCACGAACGTCACGAAGACGGTTCCGCCGGCGACGACCGTGACCCAAAGTTGAGGCTCGCGCTGATTTGATAATGACAGGGACAGAGCTATCGCCGTGAAGATCGCCAGTACAAATAGATATAGACCAATACCTTTATTAGCTGTCGAACGTGCCGGAGCCGGAAGCAACCGATTGGCCGGCGGATCGAACTGTAGGAAGAAATCGCTCCACTCCCTGGCGCACACTAACGCTAATACTGGAGCAAGGCTAAGAGTAACCAGCGCGGGATCAAACTTCTTACTCGGCAGATAATGGCCTATCCAAAAGGCAAGTGACGTTGGTCCCGCGGCCAGCAGCAGAATCAGCAAGGAATACCGCACACGATCTCGATGAATCGGCCAGCGGCCTTTGCGCCGCGCCTGGAGTTGCAACCGATAGAGCCGCGAGCGCGACCGAAGTCCCTCTAAAAATTGCGTGCGAATGTACGGGTTGTCTGGCTCCAGTCGCATCGCTTCAGACAAATGATAGAGCGCCTGTTCCCAACGACCGGCAAGAAGCAGGGTACGGCCATGAATCGCGTGGGCAACGGCGCCATCAGGCGATGCCATGATCGCGGTCTCGGAAGCCCGAATCGCCTCGTCAACCGACTGCGTCACGCTCGACGCCAGGGCGGCCGCCTTAAGTGACTCGGCGTGATGCGGATCGATTGCAAGTCCCTGGCGGGCGGAGGCCAGCGCTTGTCGATACTTCCGCAAATCATAATTGATGAACGCCATTAGGCCGTGATAGTCGGCACTCTGTGGCCTTAGTCTGAGTGCCTCAGTCAGCGCGAGTCTGGCCTTCTTCAAGGCCCGCCATCGCAAATGCTGCGGCTTGGAGTTTATTAGAAATAGAAGTTCGGACCGACGGGCAGATACAAATTGAGTATCGCGATAAAACAGCCATGCCAGTGCGTAATGAGTATGCGCCAGCGCCGGATCAGCGGCTACCGCGGTCTCCGCTGACTCGCGACCCAATTTGAATTTCGATTCGGCAATATGGCACATCGACATCAGCGCGTGAGCGGACGCGCTGTTTGGCTCGGCGGCGAGTTCACGCCCAAGCTCTTCGCGAGCCAACGTGTATCGCCGGTGCCTATACAGAAAAACGGCTTTCTCGTAACCCGCCCCCATTTACATCTTCAGGTGTTTGAGAATGTCGTCGTAGACGCCGCCCTGGTTGGAATAGAGCGCGTAGTTGCGGGCGGTGGCGAACCATTCTTTCGTCGACGGCTTCACCTGTCCGGCCGCGGAAACCAGATCTTTCGTGACCAGCGGCTTCGGGACGCCATCGCGCATCGCGTCGCGGAGCTTTGCCTCGACGGCCAGATCGAGCACCGCTTTCAAATCAGCGCCGGAGAACCCATCGGTCTTCTTCGCGACGGCGTCATAATCAATATCCTGCACCGGCTTGCCGCGCGTGAGCACGCGAATGACGCCGGCCCGCGCCGCGGCATCGGGCGGCGGGACGAAGAGGATGCGATCGAATCGGCCGGGCCGACGAAATGCCGAGTCGATATGCCACGGCGCGTTGGTGGCGGCGAGAATCAGCACGCCGTCGTTGGAGCTTTCAATGCCGTCCATTTCCGATAGAAACTGATTGATCACGTGCCGTCCGCCGGCTGTGCGCATGTCGGCTCGACTCGCGGCCAGCGCATCCACTTCGTCAAAGAACAAAACACACGGCCGGTTCCGCCGCGCCTGGGCGAAAAGCTGGTGCAGGTTCTGCTCGCTGCGGCCGATCCACATGTCGAGCACATCATTGATGCCGACGGAGATGAACCCGGCTTTGATCTCACCGGCGGTGGCGCGGGCCAGATGTGTTTTGCCGCAGCCCGGCGGGCCGTACATCAGAATCCCGCCGCCGATGGCTTTGCCATAGGCCTTATACAAGTCGGCGTGGGCCACCGGATGAATGATCTTCATCCGGATCTCTTCCTTGAGCGCGTCCATCCCGCCGACGTCTTTGAAGTCGATCTTCGGCCGCTCGACTTCGCCCGGAGATTCATCCGGCGGCGCGTCGTAGCTCGCGCGCATCTTCCCCTCGACGACGTCATCACTCTCGGCGGAACTGCCGATGCCCAGCTGCGAGGCCAACTCAAGATCAGTCGCCGCCGGATCGGCTTCCAGCGCCCGCTTGTACTGTCGCACCGCGCGCTCGGCATCGCCGGCGCGCAGCAGCAATTTGCTGTAAAGCAGATGCGCCTTGGCCGGCGCATCCGGCTGCTTGATCATCTCCTCGACGACCACGAGCGCTGCTGAATTCTTGCCTTGCTGAAAGTACGCGCCTGCGAGTCCCAGCTTGAAGCGATCATCCCCGCCTGATTGCGTCAGCCCCAGACGGTATTCCTTCTCCGCGTCCTCGTGACGCCCCAGCCCCATGAGCGTGTCCGCCAGATGCATCCGCAATGGGGTATTATCCGGCGAATGTTTCAGCGCCTCGCGGAGTGCATTTACAGCGTCATCGCCACTGGACATTGGTAACCTCAGTCATTGCAGAAAAACATCGTCTCCGGACGCATAACGATAGAAGCCGGCGCGGGCAGGAGCAAGCGGCGTTAACCCTGGGCACATGGCATACCATGGCATACGCGAATGCTTGCAATGTTGGCAACAGTTGACAGCGACCTCAAACCTCGGCAGAAACTCGCACAACCATGACACTGCGCCTCTTTGTCTCGCCACAGGGTCGGCTCTCGATCGACGATTCGGGCGAGAATTCCGCCAGCTCTCTGGAAGACTTTGGACCGACGGTTACGGCCGCGGCGGAGAGCCGGATACGGGGCGCCTTTGAGCAGGGGACGGCGGCGGGGTTGCTGCATCTGGCGACGGTCGATTTGGGCACGGCGCTGCCACCGTCATTGGCGTTTGCGCGAGGAGTGGCGCAGGCCTATCTCAATCGGCTGTGTCATACGCCCGCGGTGGAAGGAAGCGGGACGCTGCCGGCGATCGATCCAGAGGCGGCCGAGCTGGATGCGATGGTCCAGCAAGCGCCGCCGATGCGCGGGCTGGAATATGTGACCGCGGACGTGCTGGCATACTGGTGGAAAGAACTCGATCAACACGTTCGCGAGGAGACTGCGCGGTTTCCGGGCGGGGCGGTCGCTTACCTGCGCGAGAAGAATCCGCTATGGCGCGCGGTCGGGCGCGTGACGTTTCATCTGGCGGAGAACAAACGCGACGAGCAGCATCCGTTTGCGTTCATGGCCACCTATGCCCACCGGATGTCGGCTCAGGGAGATGTCCAGCACGTGCCGTTGGCGCGGGCGCTGCAGGAATATGCCGGGGCGAAAAACCGCGGCGCGCTGCTGACGCTGCTCGTTCCCATCGAGCGGGCGGCCGAGCAAAGCCACTGGATTCGAGAACTGGCCGACAGCGGCGGAATTTACCAGGCGCTGGCGTGGACGCCGAAGCAGGCGCATCGCTTTCTGCAAGACCTTCCCGCGATGGAAGCGAGCGGGCTGGTGGTGCGTGTTCCCAACTGGTGGAAAGCGAATCGGCCGAAACGCGCGACTGTCAGCGTGAAGATCGGCGAGGCCGCCAAATCCAAGCTCGGAATGGACGCTTTGCTCGATTTTTCCGTGGGCGTAACGCTCGATGGAGAAACGATTGACGAAGCCGAGCTGCGGGAATTGCTGGCCTCCACGAACGGTCTGGTTCGATTGCACGGGCAGTGGATCGAGGTCGATCGCGACAAGCTTAGCGCCGCGCTCGATCACTGGAAAAAAGTCGAGCGGGAAGCGCGCGGCGGAGGCATCTCCTTCTTCGAAGGGATGCGGCTGCTGGCCGGGGCCGATGTCGAAGCAAAAGACGATCCGCAACAGATGGCGGCCATACGCGAATGGAGCGGACTTGCCGCCGGAGATTGGCTCGATCGCACCTTGGCCGATCTGCGCGATCCCGAGCGGCTGAATGCGGCGCCACCCACCGGATTGCAAGCGGAGCTTCGTCCGTATCAGCGCGCGGGAGTGAGCTGGCTGCGGTTCATGACGAAGCTGGGCCTCGGCGCGTGTCTGGCCGATGACATGGGGCTGGGCAAAACGATCCAGATGATCGCGCTGCTGCTGCATGAGCACGAGTCGCACAAACCCGGCGAAGGGGCAGGGAAGCCGAGCTTGCTGGTTGTGCCGGCGTCGCTGATTGCCAACTGGAAGTCCGAGCTGCAGCGTTTTGCGCCATCGTTATCGATCAAGGTCAATCATCCATCGGAACCACAAGCCAATCCGAGCGAGACCCAGAAAAAAGCTGACCTGATCATCACGACGTATGGCATGCTGATGCGACAGGAGGAACTGCGCAAACAGCCGTGGAACCTGATCGTTCTGGATGAAGCACAGGCGATCAAAAACTCGGGCACGCGCCAGGCGAAAGCCGTCAAGGAACTTCAGGCGGTCTCGCGCGTCGCGCTGACGGGGACGCCGGTGGAAAATCGACTGTCCGATCTCTGGTCGCTCTTCGATTTTTTGAATCCCGGACTCCTTGGATCGGCCAAGGCGTTCTCCCGTTTTTGCAAATCGATGTCAGGGGAGCAGGGGCAGTCGTTCGGGCCGCTGCGGACGCTGGTCAAGCCATATATTCTGCGGCGATTGAAAACCGACAAATCGATCATCTCCGACCTTCCCGACAAAACCGAGATCAAGGCGTACTGCGGGCTCAGCAAACGGCAGGCAATATTGTATGAGCAATCGGTGCGCGAACTGGCTGATCAAATCGCCAAGGCCGAGGGCATCCAGCGGCGCGGGATCGTGCTAGCCTATCTGATGCGATTGAAACAACTCTGCAATCACCCTTCGCAATGGCTCGGTGATAAGGCGTATGCGCCCGAAGACAGCGGGAAATTTGCCCGCCTGGCGGAACTGTGCGAGGAACTGGCGGCGCGGCAGGAGAAGGTGCTGGTATTCACGCAGTTTCGCGAGGTCGTCGATCCGCTGGCCGCGTTTCTGGAAACTATCTTTGGCCGGCCGGGCTTGACGCTGCATGGCGGGACGAGCGTGGCCAAACGCCGCGAGCGGGTCGATGCGTTCCAGCAAGACGGCGGCGCGCCGTTCTTCGTACTGTCGATCAAAGCCGGCGGCACGGGCCTTAATCTGACCGCGGCATCGCAGGTGATTCATTTTGACCGCTGGTGGAATCCCGCGGTCGAGAATCAGGCCACCGACCGCGCGTTTCGCATCGGACAGAAACGCAACGTGCTGGTTCACAAATTTGTCTGCCGCGGTACAGTTGAGGAGAAGATCGACGGTCTGATAGCGGAAAAGTCGTCGCTCTCCCACGATCTGCTGGAAGGCGGCGCCGAACGCATGCTGACCGAGATGAGCAACCGCGAATTGCTCGACTTTGTATCGCTCGACGTCAGCAAGGCGGCCGCGGACTAGCCAGACGCTGTCTGCATAAAAGTGAAAGGAGTCGCTCATGTCCTGGTGGAGCTTCAAGCCATACGTCAGTGTTGCCCAGCGGCGCGCCAATGCGATGAAGGAAGTGAAGAAACTCGCGGGCAAAGGGAGGCCGATTTCTCCCGTGCAGCTCGAGGGGAAGAAGATCGCCAACACCTTCTGGGGAAAGGCCTGGTGCGACAATCTGGAGACGTACAGCGACTACGCATCGCGCCTGCCGCGCGGCCGGTCGTACGTGCGTAACGGATCGGTTGTCGATCTTCAGATCAAAGCCGGCCTCGTCACGGCGCTGGTCAGCGGCTCGGAGCTCTACCGTGTCAAGATCGATATCAAGCCGTTGAGCGATTCAACCTGGGCTGGCATCCGCCAGAGTTGCGCGGGCAAGATCGCGTCGGTGATCGAATTACTAAAAGGCCGAATCTCCGATCATGTGATGGGCATCGTGACGAACCAGGCGACTGGCCTGTTTCCATCGCCGAGAGAAATCGAGATGGATTGCTCCTGCCCGGATTGGGCCGGCATGTGCAAGCACGTCGCCGCCACGTTGTATGGAATTGGCGCCCGGCTCGATCATCAGCCCGATCTGCTCTTTGTTCTGCGGAAGGTCGATCATCTGGATCTGGTGGCGAGGGCGGCGGAAATTCAAAATCTTTCGGCGAGCGGTTCCGATGTAAAGACCATTGACGCACAGAATCTCGCGGATGTTTTCGGGATCGAGTTTGACGAAGCGCCTTCAAAACAGAATCAAGCCGCGCCGCCGGCCCCTGTGGTTCGCGTCACCGTGACAAAATCGAAGCGTCGATCAAAGGCTGCTTTCCTTCAAAGGGAATCGGCCTCGGCCAAATATTCTGAACCTTCGCGGAAGACAACCGATGAGGACAAGCCCCGGGTGAAACGGAAGACGCAAAAACGGCGACAAGCCAAGTCGAGTGTCACACCGCTCTGACTAAGAGAAGTGAATGACTTGGCAAGCCGGGTCGCGGCGGAAGGTTCCGCCTCGAGTTTCGTGGCCTAATGAGGCGGCAGTCATTGGTCGCCCGCCGTGGGCCAAGCCGTCAGTCGACAGATGAATGTCGAACCACACTTCCGCATCGAACTGGCGAGCCGCGTCATCCTCATCGCGTGCATCGTGCGAATGTTAGGATAGAATTCGGACGCTGATGCCCGCAACGATGCACGACATACTCGCTCCGGGCGGCTCGATTGCGCGCCGGCTGGGCGAGCGATATGAAGCGCGTCCGCAGCAGTTGGAAATGGCCTCCGCCGTCGAATCGGCGCTGAGTGAGGGACATCATTTGCTGGTGGAAGCCGGCACCGGGGTGGGCAAGTCGTTTGCTTACTTGCTGCCGGCGATCGATTACGCGGTGCGACGGAAGAAGCGCGTCGTCATCTCCACGAACACCATCTCGCTGCAGGAGCAGCTCATCGAGAAAGACATCCCGCTCCTGCAGGCGGTTTATCCCGATGAATTCACCGCCGTGCTTGTGAAGGGTCGCGGCAACTACCTTTGCCAGCGCCGCCTCGAGCAGACCCGCGCCCGGCAGAACAACCTGTTCGAAGATCGCCGGCAGCTGGAATCGCTTTGGACGATCGAAGAATGGGCGCAACAAACGACGGACGGGTCGCTGACCGATTTGCCAGCCGTGCCCGACCCCGGCGTGTGGGATCGCGTGCGGGCCGAGCAAGGCAATTGCCTGGGCAAAAAGTGCAAGTTCTACGAGCACTGCTTCTGGCAGGCGGCCAAACGCCGGATGAACAGCGGGACCATTCTCGTCGTCAATCACGCACTGTTCTTTTCGGACCTGGCCCTGCGGATGGCGGGCGTCAATTATCTTCCAAAATATGATGCGGTCATTCTGGACGAAGCGCACACGGTGGAAGATGTCGCCGGGAAACATTTCGGCATCGAGATCACCGAGAGCGGCGTCCGCTATCAGCTCCGCATGCTTTACGACGTCAAGCGCGGCCGTGGCATGCTGAGTACGCATGGCACTTGTGCCAACGATGCGATTAGCGACATCACTGACCTGCAACACCTGGCCGACATCTTCTTTGACGACTGTGCCACGTGGCACAGAGAGCACGGCAAGGGAAATGGCCGCGTGCGCGAGCCGAGAGTTGTTGGGAACTGCCTGACGCCGAAGCTGCGCGATCTGGCGTTGCATCTGAAAGCGATGCTGCCGCAACTGAGCCAGGACGAGGAGATCTCGGAAGTTTCCGCGGCGGCCGACAAAGTCAACATCATGGCCCAGAGCATCGACGCGGTGGTGACGCAGAGCATCGCCAATGCCGTCTATTGGATGGATACCGGCGGGCCGTCGCATCGAAGAATCTCGCTCCACGCGGCTCCAGTCAATGTCGCCACGGGTTTGAGAACCGAGTTGTTTGAAAAGATCCGCAGTGTGGTGATGACGAGCGCGACGTTGTCGACGGGCAGAGCTCGGAATGTTGTTGAGAAGAAGGAAAAGGAGAACTCGACGAGCAAGCGCCATTTTCCGGCGAAGAGTTCTCTGCATGGGCTGGAAGCCCATGTCACGGGGGAGTCGCGCGACGCATCTTCCGGCGATAACGTTTCCCGAGTTGACGGCGAGGCACTTCTCCGTGACACGGGCTTCCAGCCCGTGCCAAACGATTCGCAACACACAGACGGCGCGCCAACTCAAATCAACCAACAAAAGAACGGTCCAAAAATCTACGAACATCCGCCCGGCATCCGCATCCGCCAGGGCGCGTATCTTCCGCACTGGACAAAAGTCGGCGGCGTTTACGCGATTGTCTTTCGCCTCGCTGACTCCCTGCCGCAGACGGTGCTGAAAGCCTGGCGAGCGGAACGACTCGAACTGATTGAGCGAGCACGTGAGCAACAGCGTCAACTCACCGCTGATGAAACAAAACGTCTCGACGAACTCCACTCCGAAAAAGTCGAGCGTTATCTTGACGCCGGTCACGGCGAATGCTGGCTTCGGGAGCCGCGTGTAGCCGCGATCGCGGCGGAGGCATTGAAGCAATTCGACGGCAAGCGCTATCGGCTGATCGCGTGGTGCGTGATGCCGAATCATGTGCATGCGATCGTCCAGCCGCTTGGCGGGATTTCGGTGCAGACGGTTTTGCATTCGTGGAAAAGTTTCATTGCTGGCCGGGCGAATCGAGCACTTGAGCGCATCGGGCCGTTCTGGCAGCCGGAGTCGTATGATCACTTGATTCGGGACGAAGAGGATTTGATCAATCAAGTAAAATACATCGTGAACAATCCGCAGGCCGCTGGATTGGAGCCTTGGGAGTGGGTAGGGGAGCGGATGGATTGGATCGGAGATCTGAGAGGATTCTCGATCGGATCAGAGGAGAGTGAAAAAGGTGGGCTGGAGAACATTGATCGTTCGCCGGCGAAAAGTTCTCAGCATGGGCTGGAAGCCCATGTCACAGGGGAGTCGCGCAAACCTGCTTCGGATCAAGACGTCTCTCGAAGCAATCGTAAAAGGATTACCCGTGACGCGGGCTTCCAGCCCGTGCCGAGCGATTCTCAGCACGCGAGCGACGCCTCGTTCTCTTACATCAAATCCCGCCTCGGCATTGACTTGGCTCGCACGCTGACACTTGGCTCCCCATTCGATTACGGTTCGCAAGCCACGTTGTATCTGGAGACCGACCTCCCTGAGCCATCCGATGCGCTGCGGTTCCTCCCGGCGGCTTCCGAGAAGATTCTTCACTACCTTCGCAAGACCTCCGGCGGGGCGTTCGTGCTTTTCACCAGCTACCGAATGCTGATCGACGCGGCGAATCGGATGAAGCCAGACATTGAAGCAATGGGTTTCCCGCTGCTGGTGCAGGGCCAAGGCGCGCCGCGGAAGGTATTGCTGGAGCGATTTCGAGCCCTCGATAACGCGGTGCTGTTTGGCACCGCCAGCTTCTGGCAGGGCATTGATGTGCAGGGCGACAAGCTGCGAAATGTGATCATCGTGAAACTGCCGTTTGCAGTACCGGATGAACCCGTCGTTGAGGCCCGCCTTGATGCGATCAAAGCCGCCGGCGGGAATCCGTTCATGGAATATTCGGTGCCGGAAGCGATCATCAAATTAAAGCAGGGGTTTGGCCGGTTGATTCGCAGCCGGACCGATCGCGGAATCGTGGTGATACTGGATAGCCGGATTAAAACCAAGCGATACGGCAAGCTGTTTCTGGAAGCGCTTCCGGAATGCCGAATCGGATAACGCAGGCGGAGGCGACGCATGTGGGGCAACTGGCAGGGGTGGGTAATTTCAGTGCTTCTCTTAATCGGAAGCGGGGCGGAGTTCTATCATTTGGCGACGCCGCCGGCTGAGTCGCAGGCGACGAATCTGATTCCGCAGGCACTCGATCCGATCGAGCTGCCGCTCGGCGCGCGGGACGTGATGCCGCAGGTAACCAGCTCGCGCGACGCCGGCTCTTCGTATCGGCAGGCGGTGCTGCGATATCAGGAAAATCCGAAGCCATATCTCGATCCGGTTCACGCGAAGACTGAAGAGTTGTCGGCGTTGCCGCTGCTGCTGGATGGGCGAGACTGCGGCCGAATGAATTTGTTTGAGAACAAGCCGCAGGAGTTGGTGAATTATGACATCGAGCATCCGTCGCTCGATGCGCTGGCGAACATCACCAACGCCGCGAACACGGTTGGGCTGGGCTTGATGCTCGACGAAAAATACGACGCGGCCAAGCCTTACTTCGAAGCATCGTTTGCCGCGGGCCGGCACCTGTTCACCGAACGCGTTACGTGGCAGGAGATGAGCCTGGGTCTGAGCATGATGAGCGATGGCGCCCAAAACCTTGCGAAGCTCGCTGATCGCACGCATGAAGGCGGCCGAGCCGATGTGCTGCGCAAGTTTCAGGACAACGTCGATAAATACCGGATCAGTTTGCAGGAGACGGTCGCTTCCCCATTGGGCAATCCGGTCGAAAGCTATGCGTCGAAATACGCCGGCGACATATTTGCGATTGCCAAAGACACGCGCGTCGAACGCGTCTGGCGGGTCCTGGCGATTATGCACCTGGGCCGCTATCGCTGGAACGTGGCTGACGACCGCAAGGGCGACCAATTCTGGGCCGAACGGGAACTGGCAATCCTGTCGAACAGCCTGGACCCTAAAAACGCCGATCCGACGATTCTGACGGCGATTCGCGCCGCCCAGGGCCTCACGGTTGAGCAGCAACGGATTAGCGCCGCGGGCCAGTAGAATTCGCCCGATAAAATCAGCTCGCCCAATAATCTTTCCCGCACCCGGCTGTTTGCCGATAGAAACAACAGGCCGGCATACCGCCGGCGCAAGGGAGTCCGCGCGATGGGATTTGGCAAGAGATTCATGGCGGCGACAATCGTCGCAGGCATGGGCGGCAGCGTGTTTGCCGAGTCTCCGGAACTGGCGACGCCGAAGCTCGGGGTGCTGGCGTTTGTTCGCGCCATGGAGCAGGACAGCCCCGAGGCATTTGCGGCTGTCACGCTGGGAGCCGAGCCGGATCGCAAGCTGTTTGTGCCGCTGATTCATATGGTGGGCGCCGCCAAGGATCTGGAGAAGGCCGCCCGCCAGAAATTCGGCAAGGCCGGGCGCGTTGTCGTGCGCGATAGCCCGGCGGCGGGCCTCGAAGTGCAGGTGCAG
>Ga0182024_10005196_pt1 | contig 29335 bp, 27 predicted proteins | sample P32metaG_FD_120480 | JGI IMG/M metagenome (GOLD analysis project Ga0182024, IMG submission 120480) | Permafrost microbial communities from Stordalen Mire, Sweden - P3-2 metaG (Illumina Assembly) | ecosystem: Environmental > Terrestrial > Soil > Wetlands > Permafrost | place: Sweden: Stordalen...
CCGCCGGCAGCGGCGCGATGGGGGCGGCTTCGGAGGTTCCGTAGGCAGCCGCGGAAATCAGCGCTGCGACCGCAATCGCACAAGCAGTCCGTACCATGACCATACTCCCGTTGAAGCAAACTCCAGGCGGGAGGCAGTATAAGGCAGAAAATCGCCGGGACAAACCAAGTTATACAGCGCCCGGCGTCGCTCACGCCCGCCGCGGCTGCGCCGCAAGGCGCAGCTCGGCTTCGCGCAGGCGCCGCGCCTTGCGGCGGTGGATGTGGCGCATGGTCATGCGCTCGGCCATGGTCTTGCACGACGAGCAGAAGCCGAACAGCATGAAGGCCGCCCAGAACACCCACAACGTGAGGTCGAGCGCGGTCGCCGTGAGCACGATGGCGGCGCGGCCGAGCAGCTTGACGATCGCCCGCGTCTTGCTGCCGCTCGCGGCGGCAAGGCGCGCGAGGCGCGACATGTCGCGCGGCCCTTCGGCGACCTTGAGGCTGTCGAACGCGGCCTGGGCGCCGGCCTTGGTCTCGATGCTGCCGACATTGCCGACGAGCTCCACGAGGCCGCCGGCCTTGTCGACCTTGACGACCTCGCGCGCCGCATTCACCGCCAAGGCGGGATCCGACAGCCCGACGGCCCGCGACAGCGCGCCCCAATCGATCACGTCGCGCAGCGAGCGGCCGATCCATGCGGCGAGCTGCGCGCTCAGGCGCCCGGTCCGGCTCGCCGCCTTGACCACCGTGAGGCCGAGGCGCGCCGGCGTGCCGGCGCCAAGGCTCGCATAGGTCCCCGCCGTAATGGCGAGCCCGACGCAGGCGAGGCCGAGGATCAACGGATCGGCGTGCTGGCCGGTCACATAGCGCGTTCCCTCGCGCGTGGCGTCGCGGATGTCGCCGAACACGAAGAGATCGCCCACGGCGGTGCCGGCAAGGCTCACGATGTCGTCGGGTTCGCCGGTGATGAGGCCGCGGGCAAAGTTCCCGGCGGTGGCTGCCGGCGAGGCCGCCGCGTCGGTCGCGGTCTTGACCTCGCCGGCGAGCGCCGGATCGACCGCGACGTTGCGGTCGCGGGCGAGATCGAGGAAGCTCTGGGCGAGGTCGGCATCGCCGGTGGCGAGCGCCGATCGGATCTCGCGTCGCGCCACGTTCTGATCGAAGCTGCGGTCGAGCGCCCGATCGGCGATCCGCACCGGATCGCCCGCGATCGCGAACTGCTCGCGCGCATCGATGCCACCGCCGATCACCGCGACCGAGGCGAGTCCGAAGGCCGCGGCGCCGGCCAGTGCCAGCGCCGAATGGCGGCCCATGCGCCGCGCCGTGCGACGGTGCTCGGCATGCTGCACCGCGTGTTCGAATCGGTCCTGCCGCATGGGCTGCATGGTCGTCTCTGCCGTGCCGTTGCGCCTCAGCCGGCGCGGCGGTTCGTAGCGCCGCGGTGGCCCATCCATTTGATGTAAGCGCTGTTAGCGCTAAGCGGAATGCCGGCCATTTGCGGCTTTTTCACAACGGATTGCTAGGATTCGGCGGCTCGGGCCGCTAAGGTGCCGCCCGAACGGCCAGGCACGGCAAGAACACGGATCATCAAGCCATGGCGGACACGATCGTTCCCCATTTTCACAACGACGCCGGCGTTGCGGTCATCGAGATCGGCGCCAAGGAGTTCATGTGCGTGGGCGCACTGCCGCCGTTCGACCATCCCCACGTGTTCTGCGACATGGGGGAGGACGCCGAATACATCTGCCCGTATTGCTCGACGCTGTTTCGGTACGATCCGACGCTGACGCCATACGCGGCGCGGCCGGAGGAGTGCGCGCTCAACAACGCGCTGCTTTGAGCGTCGCCGCGGAGCGCGTGCCCTGCCGTCTTCGCGCATCGTCATCGTCGCCGGCGCCGGCATCGGCGGACTAACCGCCGCCCTCGCGCTCGCGCGCAACGGCTTTCGCGTCATCGTCCTGGAACAGTCGGAGCGGCTCGAGGAAACGGGCGCCGGCATCCAGCTCTCGCCCAACGCCGCGCGCACCCTGATCGATCTCGGCCTTGGCGATGAGCTGCGGCCGCACGTGGTCGCGCCGCAAGCGCTGCGCGTGCTCAACGGCCGCAGCGGCCGCGAAATCATGCGCATGCCGCTCGGCGCGGCCGCCGAGCGGCGCTATGGCGCGCCCTACTGGGTGATCCATCGCGGCGACCTGCAGGCGGCGCTGCGCGCCGGCGTCGCGCAACATATCGACGTCACGGTCAAGCTCGGCATGCGCATGGAGGATTTTGTCGCGCATCCGAACGGCGTCACGGTTTCGGCGCGCAGCCGCGGCGGCCTGTGGGACGAGCGCGGCCTCGCGCTCATCGCCGCCGACAGGCTGTGGTCGCAGACGCGAGCGCGCATCGGTTACAAGGACCCGCCGCGCTTTGCCGGGCGGACCGCCTGGCGCGCCGTGGTGCGCGCAAACGCGGTCGCGCCCGAATTCCGCGAGCCGCTGATCCACCTCTGGCTCGGGCGCGGCGCCCATCTGGTGCACTATCCGGTCAAGGGCGGCGCCGTCATCAACATCGTCGTCATCACGGCAGATAGCTGGAACGGCACCGGCTGGAGCGAGCCCGCCGGTCGCGCCGAGCTCATCCCGCGCCTCGCCGAAGAACATTGGGCGCCGCAGGCGCGAGCCCTGATCGGCCAGCCCGAGGCCTGGCTCAAGTGGGCGCTGTACGACCGCCGGCCGCTGCTCGGCTGGTCGCAGGGTTGCGTCGGACTGCTGGGGGACGCCGCCCATCCGATGCTGCCATTCCTGGCGCAGGGCGCCGCGATGGCGATCGAAGACGCGGCCGTCGTCGCGCAATGCCTGGCGCTCACGCCGGACGACGCCGCTGCCGCGTTGCGGGCTTATGGCGCGCTGCGGCGCGCGCGCACCTGGAGGGTACAGCGGCTCGCGGCGCGCAACGGCGAGCGCTATCACCTCACCGGCGTGCGCGGTATGCTGCGCAACGCGGCCTTGCGGGTGGTCGGCGGCTCGAGCCTGTTGCGGCATTACGACTGGCTCTACGGCTGGCGGCCGCCTGCAGCCCAGTCGATCATCTGATCGGGACCGTCATCTCACCCACCAAGCGAGCCGTCATGTCAGCGACCGCGTCGACCAGCCATTTGTTCCCCGCCACCATCGCCGGCAGCCTGCCGAAGCCCGCCTGGCTCGCGGAGCCGAACCGGCTGTGGCCGCCCTGGCGTCTTCAAGGCGAGGCGCTGGCGAGCGCGCAGGACGACGCCACGCTGATCGCCATAAAGCTGCAGGAGGACGCCGGCATCGACATCGTCTGCGACGGCGAGCAGTCGCGCCAGCACTTCGTGCACGGCTTCCTCGAGGCGGTCGAGGGCATCGACTTCGACAAGCGCGTCGAGATGGGCATCCGCAACGATCGCTACAAGGCGATGTGTCCGACCGTCGTCGGCGAATTGCGGTTGCGCTCCCGCGTGCACCGGCGCGAGGCGCGGCTGGCGCGCGCCCACACCGCGAAGCAGCTCAAATTCACCCTGCCGGGGCCGATGACCATCGTCGACACCATCGCGGATGCCCACTATGGCGACCGGGTCGAGATGGCGATGGCGTTCGCGGCGCTGCTCAACGAGGAGTCGCGCGCGCTCGCGGCCGACGGCGTCGACGTGATCCAGTTCGACGAGCCGGCCTTCAACGTCTACATGGACGCCGCCGCTGGATGGGGCATCGAGGCGCTGCACCGCGCCATCGAAGGCGTCCCCTGCCGCAGCGCGGTGCACATCTGCTACGGCTACGGCATCAAGGCCAACATCGAGTGGAAGGCGGCGCTCGGCTCGGAATGGCGGCAGTACGAGCAGTTCTTCCCGGCCTTGGCGAAAAGCCGGATCGATCAGGTTTCGGTCGAATGCATCAACTCGCGCGTGCCGATGAGCCTGCTCAAGCTGCTCGACGGCAAGGACGTGCTGATCGGGGTCATCGACGTCGCCACCGACAAGATCGAGACGCCCGAGGAGGTTGCCGCCGTGATCGGGCAGGCAATGACGTATGTGGCGAAGGAGAAAATCGTCCCCAGCACCAATTGCGGCATGGCGCCGATGAACCGTGATGTCGCGGAAAAGAAGCTCGAAGCGCTCGGCAAGGGCGCGGCGCTGGCGCGGAGCAGATTTTTCTGAAAAGGGGGCGTGCGCGGATTTCGCCCCGCTCATTCGCGCCGCTTTAGAAGCTCGCGCAGGACATGGGCGTGGCTCAAGTCGAGTTCGTGCGTGGCGGTAAGCAGCGTCACGGCACGGCCCTTGATCAGCGACCGCAGTTGGGCGAGCTCGTCGTCATGCCCGGCAAGCTCGTCATGATAGCGACGGCGAAATTCCTCGAATTTCTTCGCATCGTGTGCGTACCATTTTCGCAGCTCGTTCGACGGCGCCAGCGCGCGCGGCCAGGCGTCGAGTTTCAGCGCCGCTTTTGCCAGGCCGCGCGGCCACAGCCGGTCGACGAGAATGCGCACGCCGTCGTCCGGCGCGGGCTTTTCATAGACGCGTTTGATCGCGATCGATCGAGATCGCGGGCGCGCCCGAGCCGGTGGCGGCGCGGCTTTGCGCGGTGTCGCTGCGCGCCTGGTCATCGATCGCTGCGCGAGAGCACGTTCATCAGCTCGCTGACCTTGCGCCGCTGCTCGGACTTGTTGCCGGACGCGATCGCGTGATCGACGCAGTGCGAGACGTGATCGGCGAGGATTTCCTCCTCGGCGCGGCGCAGCGCGGCGCGCGCCGCCGAGAGCTGGGTCACGATGTCGATGCAATAGCGGTCGTCCTCGACCATGCGGGCCAGGCCGCGCACCTGGCCCTCGATCCGCTTCAGGCGTTTCAACACCGACGTCTTGGCAAGTGTTTGCATGACCGCTATATACCCCTACCGGGTATCGGTTTCAACTGGCCGTGGATCATGGAGCAATCGGTTCATTCGCACGACGCCGCGGCGCGCGCCGTCGATCCGGTGTGCGGCATGCGCGTCGATCCGGCGACCACGCCACATCATCATAGCCATCGCGGCCTTCGCCATTTTTTCTGTTCGAGCGGCTGTCGCAGCAAGTTCGCCGCCGATCCCGGAAAATATCTGGAGGCCGAGGCGCCGAAGGCGACCAAGCCGCCCGATCCGATGCCGCAAGGCACGGTCTATACCTGCCCGATGCATCCGCAGATCCGCCAAGCCGGGCCGGGGTCTTGCCCGATCTGCGGCATGGCGCTCGAGCCGGAGCAGGGCGGCGCCGAGGACGGCGGCGAACTCGCCGACATGACGCGCCGCCTGTGGATTTCCGCCGCGTTGACCTTGCCCGTGGTGGCGCTCGACATGGGCGGCCATTTTGGCCTTCTGCATCCCTCCGCCCTGTCGAGCCTCGCGCAGCTCGTGCTGGCGACGCCGGTGGTGATGTGGGGCGGCTGGCCCTTCTTCGTGCGCGGCGTGCAGTCGCTGATCACCCGCAATCTCAACATGTTCACACTGATCGCCATGGGCACCGGCGTGGCCTATGGCTACAGCCTGGTCGCGGCGCTCGCTCCCGGGATTTTCCCCGCCGCGTTCCGCGATGGGCATGGCGGCGTTGCGCTCTATTTCGAGGCCGCATCCGTCATCACCGTTCTGGTGCTGCTCGGCCAGGTGCTGGAGCTGCGGGCGCGGGCATCGACCTCGGGAGCGATCCGCGCGCTCATCGAGCTTGCGCCCAAGAGCGCGCGGCGCGTCGATGCCGATGGCAGCGAGGCCGACGTGCCGCTCGACGCCGTCGCGGCGGGCGACCGGCTGCGCGTTCGCCCCGGCGAAAAGATCCCGGTCGACGGCGTGCTGGTCGAGGGCCGCTCCGCCGTCGATGAATCCATGATCACCGGGGAATCGATGCCGGTGACGAAAGGGCAGGGCGATAGCGTCGTCGCCGGCACGCTCAACCAGAGCGGCGGCTTCATCATGCGCGCGGAGAAAGTCGGCCGCGACACCATGCTGGCGCATATCGTCGCGATGGTCGCCGCCGCGCAGCGCTCGCGCGCCCCGATTCAGCGCCTCGCCGACCGGGTGTCGTCGTGGTTCGTGCCGGCGGTGCTGGCCGCCGCGCTGATCGCTTTCGCGGCTTGGGCCATGTTCGGGCCGCAGCCGCGGCTGGCCTACGCGCTCGTTGCGGCGGTGACGGTGCTGATCATTGCCTGCCCCTGCGCGCTCGGCCTGGCGACGCCGATGTCGATCATGGTCGGCGTCGGCCGCGCCGCGCAATTCGGTGTCCTGGTCAAGAACGCCGAAGCCCTGGAGCGGCTGGAGAAGGTCGACACGCTGGTCGTCGACAAGACCGGCACGCTCACGCAGGGCAAGCCCAAGGTCACCGCGGTCGTGCCGACGCCGGAGTTCGACGCCGACACGCTGCTGCGGTTTGCCGCAAGCGTCGAGCGGGCGAGCGAGCATCCGCTCGCGGCGGCGATCCTTGCCGCGGCGGCCGAGCGCAATCTCGAGCCGCTGCCCGTCATCAGCTTCGAGGCGCCGTCCGGCAAGGGTGCGGCCGGCATCGTCGAGGGCCGGCGCGTCGCGCTCGGCAATGCCAATTTCCTGGCCGAGCTCGGCATCGAGGCGGCGGCCCTGCAGGGCGAAGCCGAGCGCTTGCGCGCCGACGGCGCGACCGTCGTTTTGGTCGCCATTGATGGCAAGCTCGCCGGCCTCATCGCGATTGCCGATCCGATAAAGCCGACGACGCGCGCGGCGCTCGAAGCGCTCAAGGCGCAGAACATCGCGATCGTGATGCTGACCGGCGACAACCGCACCACGGCGCTCGCGCTCGCCAACAAGCTCGGAATTGCCGACGTGGAGGCGCAGGTGCTGCCCGAGCGCAAGAGCGCGGTGGTCGAAGCGCTGCGGCGCGCCGGCCGCGTTGTCGCCATGGCGGGCGACGGCATCAATGACGCGCCCGCACTTGCCGCCGCCGACATCGGCATCGCCATGGGCAGCGGCACCGACGTCGCCATGGCGAGCGCCGGCATGACGCTGGTCAAGGGCGATCTCACCGGTATCGTGCGCGCGCGCGTGCTTTCCGCCGCGACCATGCGCAACATCCGGCAGAACCTGTTTTTTGCGTTCCTCTACAACGCTGCAGGCGTGCCGATCGCGGCCGGCGCGCTCTATCCGCTGTTCGGCGTGTTGCTGTCGCCGGCGATCGGAGCGGCGGCGATGGCGCTGTCCTCGGTGAGCGTGATCGTGAATGCGCTCAGGTTGCGGCGCCTGCCTTTGTGATGATGGAACGGCCGGCTGGCGGCGCTGCGACCGGCTACGCCTGCTAGCACCTCAATCGTGCGGTCCGTCGGAACGGACCAGCGGCAACGCCTGGAGGGCTATGCCTTGGCGACCTCGACCAGATTGTCGGAATACGAGCCGGCCCGGCCCAGCGTGCAGTGCTTGTCGGAACTGATCGAATTCACCGAGGTGCCGCCGCGGTTGAGGCTCGGCCAGTAACCGACATTGGCCATGACCAACCCCGGTGCGACGTCCTCGCTGAGCTCGGCAAGGCCTTCGAACGAGCCGCGATCGTTGAAGACGCGAACCGGGCTCCCGGACCTGATGTCGCGTTCGCGCGCGTCCTGGGGATGAATCAGCACTCGCTGTTCGCCTTGCCGGACCCGCTGCCGTTCTTCGTTGCCGTACTGGGTGTTCAGGAACCCATGCGGCTTCGGAGAGACGATGCTCAACGGATAGCGCTTGGCAAGGTCTGGATTCGAATCGGCGGACTCGTAAGGCGGTATGTAGTCCGGCAGCGGATCGATCGGCTCGCCGGGCTGCATCCCCTCGTACATCGAGCGCCACACTGGAACGACGAAATTCGCAGTCACACTCGACTTGAACTCGCACTTTCCGGACGGCGTCTTGAAATTGCCCTCGGCGTGCGGGGCCCGCTTGTCGGGATCTCCGACATTGAGGCGCATGTAGCCCCTTTCCTTGAGTAGATCGAGCGTGATCCCGGCAAGCGCGGGCGCGCTCCAGTCATAGAAGTCGAGCAGCATCTCGTCGTCGGTCATGTCCCAATAGGAATCGGTGAAGCCCATGGTCTTGGCCAGGTGGCGGAACAGCTCGACGTTGGGGATGCATTCGCCCGGCGCCGGAATCGCCGGCTGATTGAGCATCATATACAGATGGCCCCATGTCACCATGAGGTCGTACTGCTCGCCCTGCATGGCAGCGGGCAGCAGCAGGTCCGCGTACCGCGCGGTGTCGGTGATGAAGAGCTCGCTGACCACCGTGAACAAGTCTTCGCGCTGCAGGCCCTGCACGATCTTGGCCTGGGCGGGAGCCTGCGATACGGGGTTGGAGTTGTAGACGAACAACGATTTGATCGGGGGGTCGAGCGCCATTTCGCCGCTTAGCGCCGCGCCGAGATCGAGCTCGTTGATGACGCGGGTGCCCGGCTTGATGAAGTCAGGCCGGCAGATGCGGTCGAAACGCGTCGGGAATTCCCAGATCGGCATCTCGGCGGTGCCGCCACCGACATGCCGCCAGGCGCCGATCAGCGCCGGCAGGCAGGTGATGGCGCGAATGGCCTGGCCGCCACCGCGGCTGCGCTCGATGGCGACGCCTTGCCGGATGGCTGCCGGCTGAGTCGTTGCATATTCGCGCGCGAGCTTGCGGATGTCGGCGGCCGGAATCCCCGTGATCTCGGCCACGCGCTCCGGCGGAAACTTTGCAGCCCGTTCCTTGAGTTCGTCGAAGCCCAGCGTGTACTTTTCGACGTAATCTTTGTCGACAAGGTCCTCGGCGATGATCACGTTCATCATGCCAAGGGCGAGCGCGCCGTCGGTTCCAGGCTTGATGACGACGTGCCAGTCGGCTTGCTTGGCAGTACGCGTGCGCACCGGGTCAATGACCACCACCTTCGCACCCTTCTTCTGCGCCTCCAGGATGAAGGGCCAAGCGTGCAGGTTGGTGCTGATCATATTCATGCCCCACACGATGATGTACTTCGCGTAGGCGAGACTCTCGAGGTCCAAAGCGCCGGTCGGGCCGACGGTCATGATCCACGCGGTTGAGGAGCCCGATTCGCAATAGGTCTTTTCCGCAATCGAGGAGCCGAGACGGTTGAAGAAGGCATCGCCGGCAGTGAGGCCGTTGAGCGTACCCTGGTGTCAGAGATAGGCGTGCGGCATGATCGCCTGCGCGCCATAGGTCGCGATGATGTCGGACCATCGGCGCTTGATCTCGCCCAGAGCCTCATCCCAGGAGATCGGCGCAAAGGCGCCGCTGCCCTTGGGGCCCACGCGCTTCATCGGATGAAGGAGCCGCTCGGGATTGTAGTGATGCTCGGCAAAGCCGTTGAGCTTGACGCACAGGCCGCCGCGCGTCATCGGATGCTCGGGGTCGCCGGTCACGTCGACCAGCTTGCCGCTTTTGACGTGGTAGAGGAAAGCACAAGTATCGGGGCAGTCGTGCGGGCAAGCGCCGCGCACAATTCGATCACCAGCATGCATGGTCATCGTGGTTCTCCTGTGCAGCGAATGAGAAGGCTCAACCTTCAGGCACAAGCCGTCCGTTTCGATTCGACGCCTCGAACCGATCCGAATCGCGAATAGAGATCGAGTGACCGAGCCGTCGCCGCCAGTTACGGCAGCCGCACTCTCATGTCGGGAATGCCGGCACCCTGTCGCGCATCCCGCGTCACAGCCGGTCACTGTCGCCGATGATACGAAGGAGGTGCGTTTTCGGCAATAGGACGATCGTCCAAAACCTGCGGTTTGTTTATGCAGAATCGGCTGTTGTCTGAATAAATATCGATCACTGCGCACATTGAATATGCAGCGAAACTTTTCGTCGTGTGCCGAGCGGCCGGTTAGTGCCCGGGCTTTCCCATGCAGCAGCCGTCAGGTATGGCTGAGCACCCGTAGACAATCGAGAATGACAGATCGTGACCGTCAAAGCCGTTGCCGCAACGAAGAGCTCGTTGTCTTCCGCGCGCCGCCTGACCGAGAAGGGCAGCGGCACGGCGATAAGGATATTGGAGGAAGCAAAGAACATCATCGTCGAGGATGGTTTCCTCGGCCTTTCTTTTCGCGCCATCGCGAAGCGAACAGGAACGACTGTCGGCAACATCGGATATTACTATGGCACCAAGGACGATCTGATGGCGGAGCTTGCCGAGTACATTTTCGACAAGTGGGAAATACGGGTCCAGCGCGACATGCCGCCTTCCCCGAGCGACCAGCTGGCGAAGTTTCGCTATCTCATCCGCTCCATGATCGATCAGAACAAGCAGCGAAAGACGATGTTCCTGTTGCTGGAGATGTGGGCGCTGGCGAACCGCAGCCCGGAGGTAGCTAAGATGATGGACACTTTCTATGGCAGGCTGCGCGGCGCGATCGAAAGGATGATCGGCGATCTCAATCCCAAGATGGCCGCTGGGGCACGCGCCTTGCGGGCGGCCCTGATCACCTCGCAGATCGAAGGCCTGATGATCTTGGTCGGCCCGACCAAGCCCAAGCACCCGGAGCTGATCGGCATCGAGGATGAAGCCATGCTCCAGATCGAGAAAATGGCGTTGCGGGCGTGAGGGGAGCCGAACCTGTTCGCGAGAACGTCGCCGCTATAGGCGGTTCCGGTTTGGCAGACCGCCAAGGTCGTGGCACTGCCGGGCCGACTGTGCGCGCACTATTGCGGCAGGCCGGGCATCCATCCCCCCGCCGGCAGTTCGAGCCCGCACAAGCCCGCTTCGATGCCGTTGCGATGGGCCCAGTCGCGGACGGCGGCCGGATAGCCCGGACTGGCCGGTTCGTCGAGCGCCCAGCCGTCCGGGACCCAGGTCGAATAGCCGTTGATGGTCGCAATCCCACGGATCGCCGCGAACAATATGGCGGCGGTCTGAAGCTGTGCCGCGCTGGGGCCGTCCGCAGCGCTCGGCGGCACATAGAAGGCCCGGCAGGGGGCAGGCGGCGCCGGCACCGCGTCGATCCAGGCGAGCGCCGCGCGCCGCGATACGGTCGGCGGCCAGACGAGGTTGGTCTGCTCGATCACCAGAAAGCCGCACAGCATCACGGTGAGAAGCCGGCGGCCTGCCATGGCGGCGAGCACGCGCGCCACCACGAGCGCGACGAATAAATTCGCCACAAGCTGGGAGCGGAACGGATAGCGGATCGCGCCGCCGCCAGGAAGGAACGCCCAGATGGCGCGCCAGGGCCGCACGCCGAAATAGTCCATCTGCAGCAGCCAGAAGATAACGGCGGCCATGCCCAGCACCACGAGATAGGGATCGGCGCTGGCGAGCGGCCGGCGTGCGCGCATCGCGAGCCAAACCAGCCCCGCGATAAAGACCGCAAGCACGCCGGGGGTGAAAGCGAGCTCGACTTCCCACACCGGACGTCCGGGACGCCCGGCGATCGTCAGCCATTTCAGAATGCCGCCCCAAACGGCATTTTCCGGCGTGACGTTGGCGAGGTCACGCCACTGCGGCATGTTGGAGGCGACCTCCGCGAATTCGCGGCTGTGTCCGGCAAACAGCACCGGAAGGTACAAGTAGAGAAACGGCACGATGGCGGCGGCAAAACCGCAAGCGGCCGCCAGCATCAGTGGCCGCTTCGAGGTCGCCATCTGCCACGCCAGCGACCGTGTTGCCGTCACGCCGCAAACGGCCGGATAGAGCAGCGCCAGAAGCAGCAGGTAGCAGCCGAAGAACCATGCGGTCTGGAAGGCGGTGAGAAACAGCGCGGCATAAAGCGCGCCTGCCGTGGCGCCGAGCAGGATGCCACGGCGTTTGCCGCTCCAGCCCGAAAGGAAGAGATCGAATAGGACGGGCAGCACCATGGCGCAATAAGCCTGCACATGGATGAGCTTGACCGCATCGACATTGCCGAAGGCGAACAGAAAGGCGCCGACCGCCGCATAGCCGGGCGGCAGGCCGAAGTGGCGCACGGCGAGGCGCTGGAAGCCAAAGAAGCCGATCGCCGCCAGCGCCGCGACGACCAGCATGAACGCCGTAAATGTATCGACGCCGAGCATGCGCAGCGGCGCATGGACGAGGCCAAGCAGAAAAAACGTGTCGGTATAGCCGAGCGTGCCGCGCTGCGGATAGAAGAAGTTCGGGTCGGCCCAAGAGGCGGCGCCGGTGAAGACGCGGTGCCAATGCTCGACCAGGGCGATGATGAGATAGCCGTCCTGGTCGTCGCCGAAGGCAAGGTCGAAGCCGGAGAACAGCCAGCGGCGGAACAGCAGCACAAAGCCCGCCGCAAACAGCGCGACCGCCAGCCAGCGTTCGGGTCGATGGTCACGCTTGATCATGAACGAACGCGAGCGGCGACACTCTCTCCTTGCGGCACGCGAGCATCGATCCGCTCGCATTCCGCGGCGTATTTATTATAGTTCGGACCCGGCATCCACTCCGGCGGCCGTTCGCCGCCGCCTGCCTTCGGCCTTGCGTCCATGATCTCAGCACCGTCACCGACCAGCGTGATCCTGCTTCTTGGCCTGAGTTTCTTTCTCGGCCTCGCGTTCGAGGGCTTTTTCGCCCACAGCGACACCAGACGGCCGGGCGGCATCCGCACCTTCCCGATGCTCGCGATGGCCGGCGGCGTGCTCTACCTGTTCGATCCTGTCCATTTCATTCCGTTCACGGGCGGCCTGCTGGTGCTGGGCGGCTGGCTGTTCGTCTACTATCAGAGGCATGTGGGCGAGCACGACGAGCAAGGCGAGCCGAGTGTCGGCCTTGTCGTGCTCATGCTCAACGTTCACGCTTATCTCCTTGGCGCGATCGCATTGGCATTGCCGCATTGGATCGCGGTGACGGTCACCGTGGTGGCGGTCCTGCTCCTCACCGGCCGCGACCAGCTGCACAATCTCGCTCGGCACGTCGAGGTCAAGGAGATCATCACCGCCGGCCAGTTCCTGATTCTCGCGGGGATCATCCTGCCGCTGTTGCCGAACGAGCCGGTGACGACGCTGACCAAGATCACGCCGCGGCAGGTCTGGCTGGCGCTCGTGGTGGTGTGCAGCTTTTCCTATGCGAGCTATCTGGCGCAACGCTACTGGGCCGCCGCGGCGCGCGGCTTGTGGATGGCGGCCTTGGGCGGCCTTTATTCCTCGACGGCCACCACCGTCGTTCTGGCGCGACAGGCGAAAGCCCAACCCGCGCTGATGCGGCAGGCGAGGGCCGAGATCACGCTCGCCACCGGCATCATGTACCTTCGGATCCTGGCGATCATCGCGATCTTCAACATGGTGCTGGCGCGCCTGCTGGCGCTGCCGCTTGTGGGCCTGGCGCTGGCAGCGTTTTTGATCTGCGCGCTGCAATACCGCTTGGCAAAGCCGGCGCCGGCGGCAGGGGAGCCGCAGGGGGCGACGCTGCTTGCGGCGGGCGCTAACCCGCTGGAGCTCGGCGCCGCCGCCATTTTTTCGATATTGTTCATCGCGATATCCCTGGTCTCGAACTGGGCCGCGGCCGCGTTCGGCACCTCCGGCATCTATTCGCTGGCGGCGATCGTCGGCTTCACCGACATCGATCCTTTCGTTCTCAACCTGGCGCAGGGCGGCATAGCGGCAGCCTCGAACAGCGCGCTCGCGGCCGCGATCCTCATCGCGGCGTCGTCGAACAACGTTCTCAAGGCGATCTATGCCGCGTGCTTTGCCGGCGGACGAGCGACCGCCCCCAGTGCCGCCGCGCTCATTGTCCTGGCCGTTGCCGGTATCGCAATGGCAATCATGATCGGTATGTTCCGGCCGTAGTCGACCTCGGCGCCGCTGCGGCAGGCAATGATCCTGCGACCGGGTGGCTCAGCGGATCAGCTGGTCGCTTTGGAAGGCCGGCGCCGTCTGCTCCAGCACGCATTTCTTTTCCGCCGCGGTGCGCTGCATGAGTTTCTTCTCCGACAGCACGATCTCATAGTCGCTGCGGTAGGTCAGGGTCCCGATCACGGTGCCGCCGGCGCCTTCGCCGGCCTTGTCCATGAGTGCGCGCAGCTCGGCCTCGCGCTCGACGAGTTGCTTCCAGCGGGTGACGAGGTCCTTGCAATGAAGCGCCGCATAGACGGTCGGATCGACACCCAGCGTACCGACGCCGTCACGCATCGTGCAGCCGGCGAGCGCAACGCCGGCAAGGCCGCAGAGCAGAAGAGGCCCGACGGCGGAGCCGAGCAAGGTCCTGGGATCGCCGCGAAATGCCATCGGAAGCGCCCGGACAAGGACCCAAAAGGGTCCAGCCGCCCCTCAACCTGCGCGAATTCTGCCCCGCGTTTGCAGCTTCCTGCGCCGCAAATAAGGCAAGCCGCCCTAGGACATAGCCGATTGAGATGCGCTTTGCCTAATGGGATCGCGCCGGCGGGGGACTGATCAATTGTCCGTCGCCGTCCCGCCACACGAACGGCGGCGGCACGATCGGCTCGCCGTCGCCATCGATCCACCGGTACGGCGGGGCGCTGATCGATTGCCCGTCGCCATCCTGCCAGGTGGCCGGCGCCGGACCGATAGGGCGGCCATACCCATCGAGCCATACGGCCGGGCCGAGCGGCGTCCCGTCGGCGTTCACCAGCGCAGCAGGGGGCGGGCTGATCGTCTCTCCGTCACCGTCCACCCAGGTCGGCGGCGGTGGTTTGCGGTCCGCGGTCCGATAGCGGGAAGGCGGCGGCTTCATGGGTTGCCCGTCACCGTCGAGCCACGCCGACGACGATGGCGCGCGCGGCTTGCCGTCGGCAGTCGCCGCCACGGACGGCAGCGGCGTGTTCGGCCTTGCGTCGTCTGGCGTGGGCGCCTGCGCGGCGCGAGCTGGAACCGAAGGCGGCGTAGGCGGGGCCGAATTCGCCGCCTGATCTGTCCCGTTCCGAGCCGGCAACGCCAGCGTCGCCTGGTGCTGACCTTCTTCGAAGGTGACCTCGCGCGCCTGGATGGCGCGCAGCGTCCAACCGCCGTGACCTTCGCCGGCCCTCAGCCGCACGATGTCCTTGGTGGCCGGATCGAGGAAAATGCCGACGCTCTGGCTCTTGCCGACGATCGTGCCGACGAGCGTCAACTGCGGGCGATCCGGCGCCGGCGGTCGCGGCGGTGGTGGCGGCGGCAGCGGCGCGGCAGGCGCTGCGATGACGGCGGGTGGCGGCGGACGTCGCGATGGCGAGAACAACGGCCGCTCCCGCGTGTTCTTCAACGATTCCAGCGGAATCGCCCAAAGCGGATTTCCGCCCGACACATGAGCTGCCGCCTGGCCCGGCGTTGCCACGGCGGAAAATGGCTCGGCGAGCGGCCGATTGGCTTCGATTGTGGTGCGCTCGAGCGGGCCGGTCGCGGCCGGCGCCGAGGAATGAACGCACACAACAAGGCCAAGGACCGGCAGCGACGTGATGCCGGCTCGCAACAAGCCGTCCGGCGTCCATCGCGATAATTCCCGCACTACGCCCACCGGCGACTTCCCCATCGACCGCACCTAGAAGCGATGCGACCTTCCGACCCGACTATACCTGTTTTCGCTCGGTTTTTCAAAAGGCGCCGCGTGCGGCCCGGTCCGCCGCGGCACGCAACCCGACGTCGGATCGCCCGCGATCATTTCGTCCTATGCGAGCGTCTTGGCTTTGTCATCAGGACGCGGAAGCCACAATTGGCGTGCGGTGCAAAAAAGTTCCACCGCGCCTGCTCAACTTGAGGTTCTGATGCGGCTTTACCGTATTTGACATTACATGTTTCAATTCGTGGTGTAGTATCTAACCTCGTCGACCGAGACGGAAATCGAGACATCGGTACTGTCAGGTTTGGCGCGCTGGAGGGGCGACCTCCCAAAATCGATTAGTCAGGCGAACGTTCGAAACGACAGTGTCGCTGGTCTTGCATCGGACTCCGAACGGTGCCGCATAGATTGAGAGCAGGGAGAGAAAACATGAAAACGTCAGTTTTGTTTGGCCTCATCAGTGCGCTGTGCCTGATGCTGCTGTCCATGCCGGCCAATGCTCAGGCGACGCGTACTTGGGTATCCGGCGTCGGCGACGACGCCAATCCGTGCAGCCGCACCGCGCCGTGCAAGACCTTCGCCGGCGCCATTTCAAAGACGTCTACGCCCGGGGAGATTGACTGTCTCGATCCCGGCGGCTTCGGCGCGGTGACGATCACCAAGTCGATCACTATTGACTGTTTTGGCCTTGGTAACGGTGGAGTTTTGGTGTCGGGAACTAACGGCATTGTCGTCAACCTTCCAAGCGCGACCAGCAGGGTGGTGCTTGATGGTTTGGACATTGAGGGAGTGGGCACCGGCGTCAGCGGCGTCCTGATGAATGGCCTGGGAGAGCTCATCATACGCAATACCGTGATTCGTAATTTCTTAACTGCTGGAGTCAACCTGCAGGGTACGGCGGGCACTCCTAACACGCGCGTCCTTGTACAGAATTCGTTGATTACCAATAGTGGCACCGGCTTCAACGTTGCCGGCGCGTCTGGAGCCTCCAACAATGCCCAAGTGATAAACACTCTTATCGATTCGAATACGACCGGCATATCGGTGACCGGGCCCGGCGCGTTGGTACTGTCAGCCTCAACAGTGACTGGACAAGCTACTGCTATAAGCGTTTCCAACGGAGGCCAAGTTATCTCGTATGGGAATAACGTCATCCGGAACGCTGGCGCCCCGACCTCGACGCTTCCGCTACAATAGCCGAGGCTAGACCACGGGGTAGATGCACAGCGCGGTGCGCTAAGAAGAAGCGATCCGGGTCGACATTTCGGCCCGGATAGAGTCTGGACTCGACGTCGCTATCGCAATAATCAACACAAGAGTTTGATCTTTGACTGCGCTTCCGGATTTCCGATGCGTCTTCTTGTCGGGTGTCACGAAGTCGTTCTTTCCGGCGGTCTCCTCCGCTTCGACAGGGTAGCCGCTGTCCTAAGCCGTCTGGGACACGATTTGGCCTTCGCTACATTGGCCGATTCTCCTCGTGTTCATCGACCAACCAACGTCCGAATACTCTCACTCAAGGAGGCTTCGGAAACTCGCTGGGATGCGGTGATGATACCTGGAGCCGGTTTCCCTGCGGAGACCATTGCTCGTTTCTGTGCCTTCCGAAGGGACCGGTTCGGCGTACGAGTGCAGCATATCCTAAATGATCAGCAACGACGCCCTCTGTTTAAAGCCGTCAACAGCGCTTTCTCACCGCAAATTGTGATCTTTAATAATCATCAATGGCCGGCGGGGTCATTCACGGAATTCTCCGCAGATCGCTTTCATGCCCTTGTTGGCGCGGTCGATACAGTGAAATTTCGGCCGAACCCCCAACGAACCAGACCGGTCGATCGTTGGGTTGTCGGCGGCCAAGCGGGCAAAAATCCTGACGCGCTAGTCGACGCTCTAGACTTTCTTGGCCCGGATGTATCGATTCGGTTATTCGGACCCGACGCAATGGGTTTGGCTAATCGGTATGCCGACCTTGTGAAGTGCGGACGGCTTCAACTTATAGGTCCGCTATTCGGTGATGATTTGCCGCGATTTTATCATGGCACCGACTGCATCGTGTCACCAGAAACGACGGCCGGGTGGGCAAGCGTAGCGGCAGAAGCTATGGCAAGCGGGGTGCCGGTCATCTGTACACGACACGGTACAACTGCTTTTGCGTATCACGAGAAGACTGCGCTGGTGATTGATCATCCGAGTTCTGTGAACCTCGCGGCGAGCATTCGACGGTTGCAAAACGACCTCGTGCTTTGTGAAGATCTTTCCAGTCGTGGTCGCAAGGTTATCGAGTCATACTCTTGGGACGCTTACACCAAAGATCTATTATCCATTATTGAGCTCGACAATCGCAGGCACTACTATTGCGCGCCAGAACTTGAACTGTTTGGCAAATGGCCCGTCGCGGAGCGCGCACGTGGGCTCGAACTTCTTCTGATGCATGCTAAAGGTGCGAGCGTCGTCGATTTCGGCGCGGCGGAAGGCGCAATCTCCCGTATGTTTCTCGATCGGGGCGCTAATTTGCTTCACGGCTTCGAGCTGGATGCCCGACGGATCCTGGCTGCCAAAGCGCTTTGTGCGGACTGGAACGAGCAAGACTTTCGCCAAGCCGATCTCTCAGACTGGCGTCAATTCACGAATAATCACGCCGAACTACTGAGGAAAGATTATGATATTGTTCTTTACCTTGGCATCCATCATCATCTCCCGTTGCCGTCCCGTTTGACGACGCTGAAAGAGGCTATTCGCCTCGCGAAAAGGTTCTTTGCATTTCGAGCGCCAGCAGCGGTGTACGAATCGGATGGAGTAGAGAACTTGTTGCGCGACGAAGGTTTCATCCGTGTGAGCCGAGATTTATCGCAGGACAGCGCCGGCCTTCTCGGTCCTTGCAGCATCTACGAACGGGCAAGTGCTCCGTATCGCCGTACATCATGATGCACAAGATGATGCACAAGCAGTTTGTTTCCTATCCGAAATCGGGCAGAACTTGGATCAGATTTATCTTGTCACGATTGGATTTCGAACATTCCATTCAGTTTCATCATGATCGATTTGAGTTCAACGACGGCAGCAGGCCAGCGCATGACTTCGATCTTTCTGCCCGTCTCAAGTGCTATGCAAAAGTCGAAAAGTTGATCTATCTCGAACGAGACCCCCGTGATGTGATGGTCAGCCTTTATTATCAAGTCATGGGGAGGTTTGGAGACTTTTTTGATTGCCGCGGAAGCCTTTCAGAATTCATTAGAGACGATTATTTCGGGGCCGTAAATCTAAAAAAATTTCGCGATATGTGGGAAGTGATTACCGAACGGCGCGGCTTTCCAACAATTTCCTATGAAGCGTGCCATGGGGACATGAACGGTGTCTTGCAACATGTGCTTAGCTATTATGAATTCAAGGTTCTTGAACCGCGATTATCCGATGCAATTCGCATGGGATCGTTCGAGAAAATGCGGGAGGTCGAAGCGTCAATGGAATTCGCTCAGCCGTGGTTGCGATATCGCAATAATTCGCCCAAGGTCCGTGAGGGAAAAGTTGGCGGCTTCCGCGCGGTTCTCTCTGAGCCGGATGTCGAGTACCTCAATAAGGTTTTCGAGTTGCGATCGTGATCGATTTCGATAGCCTAGGCGCTAAAGATGCGCCGCACGCTGCTTGATCCGCTCCGGTATTGGCCGTTCCGTCGCGGACGGTGGTCGCAACGATCACCATTTACTGCGCTCATTTCGACAGAGGACTTGGCGGCAGCCGTTGCAGCTGCGACCGGCGCTTGCCGGGAAGACATCTGGGTGCAAATTATTCAACAAATGCAGGCAAAATATTTTTTGGAGCTTGGTGTCTTTCGAGGGGCCTTTGCCGAGCATATTTTGCGGCGTTGTCCGAGTATCACGCACTACTACATGCTGGATCCTTGGGCGCACCTCGATGACTGGAACAAGCCCGCCAACGTCGATCAATCCACGTTCGACGAGATCTACGCATCGGCGATGCGACGGACCGAGTTTGCGCGCGAGCGGCGCATCGTGCTGCGCGGCAAGACCACGGAGATGATCGATCGAATCCCCGACGGGAGCCTCGACATCGCCTATATCGACGGTGACCACACGCTTCGCGGAATCGCGATCGACCTCATTCGCACCTATCCCAAGGTGCGTCCCGGTGGAATCCTGGGGGGTGACGATTACACTCCCACGATCTGGCAGCACGCCGATAATTTCGAGCCTAGCCTGGTCTGCCCGTTTGCCGCATATTTTGCAGAGAGCCAGGAAGCTCCGATCGTCATCCTCCGGCACAGCCAGTTCGCAATTGTAAAGCCGCAGGAATCAAAGCGCTCTTTCCGGGTGATCGACACGACCAACAGCTACGGCGCCCGCTCGCTGCTGCCACAGATCAGCAGGCGGATTTGAGCGGCGCCTGCGCGGCCAGAGCCTGCTGTGCCGATGCGCCGACCGAGGCGAGCGCAGTTTCCGGGATCGACCCGAAATAGAGCGAGCGATAGACCGGCGCTTGAAATGGGCAGCCGCGAATGCGCATGTATTCGGCGTGCAGAGCTTCGCCCACCTCGCTCGTCGCATTGGTGGCAACGCCGCCGTGAACCTGGTGGAACGTGCCTTCGCCGAGCAGCGTCACCACCGTGGTGCCGGGCAACGCCACGGCGCGCGCGAGCGTATCGAGATTGACGAAGCCGCCGCCGGGCGAGCCAAACCGTTCATCGAAGCCGCCGAGCTCGTCCCATAGCGTCTTGCGCATGAACAGGGCGTTGCTTTCCTTGATCGCGCCGAACCATCCCTTCGCCGACGATCCGGCAAAAACCGAGATCGCGAACAGGCGATAGCCGTCCTCGGTCCAGCGTGCCTGTTCGAGCAGGCGATCCTCCTCTTCCTGGTCGTAGCCGCGCAGCACGCTTTCCATCTGCACCGACGAGCCGAGATGAAAGCCCAAGGTCAGCACGATCGCGCGCTGTGCGAGGTTGTCCGCCATGGCGGCGAACCCGATCATTCCCGGCGAGACCAGGCGCGCGCCGTCGATCAGCACGCCGATCAAGGCGCCGCGGGCCTGCGCGATCCCGGCATTGACGGCGCCTGCCGGCGAGGTGGAGGCGGCCTCCGGCGCGATCCGCAGCACCCGCAGATCGGCGCCCCATTGCCGGCATTCATCCTCGTCGAACGGTTTGGTCGAACCGTTGTCGACGACGATGATCTCGTAGTCCGATACCTGGACGCCGCGCTGCATCGGCGGCGACAGCGATCGGATGGTGCGCGGCAGCTCCCTCGGCATGTTGTAGGAGCAGACGACGATGCTGATCTTGGGAGCCATCAGAGCACGTTGAACGCCATCATCCGTCCCGCCGACAGGCCGCGCATGTGCCGCATCGGCAATCGGCCGATCCCGACATCCGAACGGCCGGAAACAGCCGCGCGATCAGTTCTTGACCAGCGAACAGGCCGGATTGGGCGGCCCGAAAGCCTGCTCGCCCGGGATATGCGTGAGGATCTGGTAGTAGTCCCAGGGATATTTCGAATCTTCCGGCTTTTTCACCTGCACCAGTACTAGGTCGTGCACCATCAGTCCGTCTTCGCGGAGTGTGCCGTTGCGCGAGAAGAAGTCTTCGACCGGCGTCTCGCGCATCTTTGCCGCGACCTTGAGCGGATCGTCGGTGCCCGCCGCCTTGATGGCGTTGAGATAGTGGATGATCGAAGAATAGACGCCCGCCTGCCACATCGTCGGCATGCGGTTCATCTTGGCAAAGAAGCGCTTCGACCATTCGCGGGTCTGGTCGTCCATGTCCCAATAGAACGAAGTGGTCAGCACCAGCCCCTGGGCGGCCTTGAGGCCGAGCGCGTTGACGTCGGTGATGAGCACGAGAAGGCCGGCCATCTGCTGGCCGCCCTGGAAGATGCCGAACTCGCCGCCGAGTTTTATCGCGTTGATATTGTCGGGCGGGCCGCTCGCCAGCCCGATGATCTTGGCCTTCGAGGTCTGCGCCTGCAGGATGAATGACGAAAGGTCCGGGGTTGCGAACGGATGGCGCACCGCGCCGATCACCTTGCCGCCGTTCTTCTCGATAACCTCCGACGCGTCGTGCTCCAGCGAATGGCCGAAGGCGTAATCGGCCGTCAGGAAGAACCAGGTATTACCCCCGCGCTTGACGACCTCCTGCGCGGTGCCGACGGCAAGCGCGTGCGTGTCGAACACCCATTGCATGGTGTAGGGCGAGCAGAACTTGCCGTGGAAGTCGGCCGTTCCGGTCGAGTGGACGATGAGCAGCTTCTTCCTCTCGTTGGCGACGTTCTGCACCGCCAAGCCGACGGCCGAGACCGGCACGTCGACGATCAGGTCGACCTGGTCGCGGTCGTACCACTGTCTTGCGATGCCGGCCGCGATGTCGGGCTTGATCTGGTGGTCGGCGGAAATGACCGTGATCGGCTTGCCCAGAACGTTGCCGCCGAAATCCTCGACCGCCATCTGCGCCGCGGTCACGGACCCGGGCCCGGTCGCCGTTGCCGCCGGCCCCGACAGGTCGGTGAGCACGCCGATTTTCACGGTGTCGTCGGAAACTTGCGCCCTGGCAAAGCCGCTCGAGAACGCCAGCGTGGCGAAGCAAACGAGCCAGATCCGTTGCATCATGGTCCTCCCGCGATCGCAAAATCGTTGTTGGTCGCTAGACTGCATCCGCGCCGCGCGCGTTGCAATCATTGCAAGGCGCCCTGGTGCCGGGCGTAACCGCAGGATGGAAGTCGCAGCCTGACGCATCAGGGGTTGAGAAATGCCGCGTTTTTCGCACGACGGAGTGGAGATTGCTTTCCTCGACACCGGAGAGGGCGAGCCGATCGTGCTCGTGCATGGTTTCGCATCGAACAAGGAGGTGAACTGGGTCGCGCCCGGCTGGGTGACGACGTTGACGCGGGCAGAGCGCCGCGTCATTGCGCTCGACAATCGCGGTCACGGCGAATCCACCAAGCTTTACGATCCTGCCGCCTATCACAGCGCCATCATGGCCGCGGACGTGCGCGCGCTGATCGATCATCTGGGCATCGGGCGCGCCGACGTCATGGGCTATTCGATGGGCGCGCGGATCGCCGCGTTCCTGGCGCTCGCGAACCCCGAGCGGGTGCGCTCGGCCGTGCTTGGCGGGCTCGGCATGCATCTCGTCGAGGGCGTCGGCCTGCCGGACACGATCGCGAACGCGCTCGAAGCCCCGACGCTGGCCGACGTCCGCGATCCGACGGGTTACATGTTCCGCGCCTTCGCGGAGCAGACCAAATCCGACCTGCGGGCGCTGGCCGCCTGCCTGCGCGGCTCGCGCCAGACGCTGAGCCCGGCCGAGGCCGGCCGCATCGCGCTGCCTGTCCTGGTCGCGGTCGGCACCAAGGACCCGGTTGCAGGCTCGGCCACCGAACTCGCCGCCCTTATGCCTGACGCGCGGGCGCTTCCTATTCTCGATCGCGACCACATGCTGGCGGTGGGCGACAGGGCCTTCAAGGCCGGCGTCCTGGAGTTCCTGGCCGCGCGTCCCTGATGGCCTCGGCCGGCGGCCGACTGGACGCGGTCAATGACCCATATTGTCATCCATTGGCTCATATTGACCCCATTTACCGCCCCCTTGGTTTTGGCGGCCGCGGGGCCAATCTATGCTAGAAGGACGAAATCGCTTTTCGCCGCGTTCCGGGAGGCCTCCGATGGCGCAGTATCAGACGAAGCCGGCGCTCGACACGGTCGATCCGGTCTGGGCGCGCTTGCGTTATGAGGCCGAAGAGATTGTGCGGCGTGAGCCCGAGCTTGCGAGCTTCATCTATTCGACCATTTTGCACCACGACACGCTCGAAGCCGCCATCGTGTACCGGCTCGCGGAACGGCTGGACCACGCCGCGCTGTCCGGCGGCCAGATCCGCCAGGCCTACATGGACGCGCTGCGCGACACGCCCGAGCTCGGGGACATGTTCCGCGCCGATATCGTGGCAACCGTCGACCGCGACCCCGCGACCCGCCGGGTGATCGAGCCGGTCCTTTACTACAAGGGCTTTCACGCCATCGAGACCTATCGGCTGGCGCATTGGCTGTGGGACAAGGGCCGCCGCGATTTCGCGCTCTACCTGCAGAGCCGCGTGTCGGCGGCGTTCCAGTGCGATATCCATCCCGCCGCGCAGATCGGCCGCGGCATTTTCCTCGATCACGCCACCGGCCTGGTGGTCGGCGAAACCGCCGTGATCGAGGACGACGTCTCGCTGCTGCACGATGTGACGCTGGGCGGCACCGGCAAGGAAGCCGGCGACCGCCATCCGAAAATCCGCTACGGCGTCATGATCGGCGCCGGCGCCAAGATTCTCGGCAATATCGAAGTCGGGCATTGCGCGCGCATCGCCGCCGGCTCGGTGGTCGTCAAGCCGGTGCCGAACAACGTCACGGTGGCCGGCGTGCCGGCCAAGGTAGTGGGTCGGGCCGGCTGTCCGGAGCCGGCGCGTACCATGGACCAGATGTTCCAGGACGAAGTTTGATCGCCAAGCGGCGTTGTTGTCATCGTTGTTGTCGCGCATCTCGCGTGCTATGCGACAGGGACCGGGAGAAGCGCGGTGGACCTTCAGGAAGTCAAGAAGCTCGATGCCTACCTCAAGCGGCTGTTCGGCAATCCGCGCCTGCGCGTAGTGCCGCGGCCGAAGAAGGAGGATTCCGCCGAGGTCTATCTCGGCGATGAATTCATCGGCGTCGTGTTCATCGACGACGAGGAGGACGAGCGCTCCTACAATTTCCAGATGGCGATCCTGGGAACCGATCTCGATTAGAGAAGACGCAGGACGGACGACAGGTCATTTGCCTTCTGTCGTGGGTCGCAGCTGCGCCACCAGCCGGTCGAGGCCGGCGGCGGTATTCCTCCAGTCATCAAGCCAGTCGCGCGGGAAGCGTAGCGTGATCTCTGCGGCATCGAGCGCGCGCTCCTGGATGCAGGTGCCGGGCACGACGCGGCCCTGGCGCGTGCAGCGGGCAAAGAACTGCTCCGGATTGGCGGCGAGGTAGACCAGGTCCTCGCCCTCGTAGGGCGTGCCGGCACGAAACTGCAGGATGGCAAGCCCGTCCGGCCCGGCGGTGGCCTGCGCTGCGACGTAACGCGGATAGATGGTGCGCAGCCGCTCGAGCGGCGGCAACACGGCTCCGAGGCCGGCGAGGGTCACGAACAGGCGCCCGCTGGCATCGGCCGGCCCCTGAGAGGCATCGCTCGCGAGATCGACCGCGGGCTTGGTGTCGGGTCTCGGGTCCGCTTGCGGCGGCGTGAGCGAGGGCCACAGGAAAGCGAGGTCGATGCGCTCATGTGGCCCGGCATGGCGCTGCACCTTGGCGCGGATCGCCGCCGGCGGCACGTCGAACAGGACGCCGGCGACCGTGACCGGAACCGCCGGCGCGTCGAGCGCCACCGGCGCCACCGGCCAATTCGGCCACAGCGCATAGGCGACGAAACCTATGGCCGCGGCGATCAGCACGACGAGCAGCGAGAACGGCAGCACCGGCGCGCCGCGCGCTCTGAGCCGCATTTTCTTTGGTCGAGGAATTGCGTGCACCGTCATGGCGTTCCGGCCGCTTGGTGAGAATCACCATTGGATAGGGCAGGCACGTTAACCCTTTCTTAATCAAGCCATGGCGGCGGCCCGCATCCTCTGCGATGGCTTCGGCCACAGGAGGGGCCCGATGTACGAAGCCGCGCTACCGGCCATTTCGCCACAGACCGTCGAATCCGTGTTCTCGCTGGCCTGGGGATTTGCCGTCGCCGGCCTTTGCGCCAGCGCCTACCGGCTGTGGTGGCAGCATTTTCCGAGCTTCCGGCTGCTCGAAGTCGGGCCGGTCGCGGCGCGCTTTGCCGCCATCCCGCTGCTGATGTTCTCGGCCCCGTTCATCATCATGCGCAATACGCTGCGCGGCCGGCGCATCGAGGGCCGCCGCGCCGAGCTCGTCATGGTGGCGACCGTCATCGCCGGGCTCTGGAGCCTGATGTCCGGGACGGTCGTCGTGCTCGCGCTTCAGGCGCTGCTCAACTCCTAATTCGTCAGGCCCGGCTCGACCCTGCAATCGCGCAGACGCTGAGACTTCCGGCGCCGGCGCGACTTGCGAGATCATCGCCGATTGCCGATGCTTAGCGTGGGCGCGCGGGTCAAGCCCGCGCATGGCGCGAGAAAGCAACCGGCACATGATCTACGAACTCGACGGCCAGCGGCCGGAATTTCCCGCAGAGGGCCGCTACTGGGTCGCGCCGAATGCGACGATCATCGGCAAAGTGCGGCTGAACATCGATTGCAGCGTCTGGTTCGGCGCGGTGCTGCGCGGCGACAATGAATGGATCGAGCTTGGCGAGCGCTCGCAGATCCAGGAGAATTCCATCCTGCACACCGATCCCGGCTTTCCGATGAGCATCGGGCCCGATTGCGTGATCGGCCACAATGTCGTCCTGCACGGCTGCACCATCGGGGCCAACAGCCTGATCGGCATGGGCGCGATCGTACTCAATGGCGCGCGCATCGGCGCGAACTGCCTGGTCGGCGCCGGGGCGCTGGTGACCGAGGGCAAATCATTCCCAGAAAAATCCCTTATCGTCGGGGCGCCGGCGCGGGCCGTGCGCAGGCTCGACCAGGCAGCGATCGACGGAATCGCTGCAGCGGCGGATATTTATGTCCGGCGCTTCAAGCTATATGCGAAGGAGCTCAAGCCGATCGGATGATCCGGCCTACTTCGCCGCAGCACTCTCGGGGCGACCGGCTGCGGCGATGTCGGCGATCCGGACCGTGTCGCCGGATGCTATGCCGTCCGGCGGGCTTTCGATGACGCGATCTGCCGGCGTGAGGCCCGAGCCGATTTCGACTTCCTTGCCGAGATCGCGCGAGATCGTGACTTTCCTGAGCACGACGCGATTGTTGCTGTCTACGACGGCGACGCGCAGGCCGTCCTGATTGAAGATGAGCGCGCTCGCCGGCACGTTGATCGCCATCTCGGGGTGAGCGAGCTCAAAGCTCACATTGGTGAAGCCGCCCGTCATCAGCTCGCCCCTGGCGTTGTCGACAACGAGCAGCATCCGGGTGGTGCCGGAGGCGACGTCGACGGCTTGCGCGGAGGCCTCTACCGTCGCTGGAAAGGTCCGCTCCGGGTACTCGGGCACCGAGATATTCGCCTTGGTGCCGAGCAGGATGCTGGGCACGTAGTTTTGCGGGACGTTGACATAGACCCGCAATTTGCTGGTCTCCGAAACTACGAACATGGGCGCCCCGCCGGCGCCGGCATTGATCAGCGCGCCGACGTCGGTGTTGCGCGCGGTGACAAGGCCGTCGAACGGCGCGGTAATGCGCTTGTATTTTTCGAGCACGCGCAGCCGATCGAGATTGGCCTGAGCCGATTTCACCAGCCCTTCCTTGTTGGCGGCATCGGCCAAGCGCTGGTCGAGGTCCTGCTTCGAAATGGCGCCGGAGGGAATCAAAGTCTGGCCGCGCTGCAGCGTCGCCTGCGCCAGCCTGGTATTCGCCAACGCGCTGGCGAGGTTTGCATCGGCCTGCATGATCTGCTGGTCGAGGTCCGGCGCGTCGATCTCGGCAAGGAGCCCGCCGGATTTGACCGCAGCGCCGATGTCGGCCTTCCACTCCTTCAGGTAGCCGCTGACGCGGGCGTAGATCTGGGCTTGGGTATAGGCCTCCAGCCGGCCCGGCAGCTCTAAGGTCGTGCGTTTGCCGCGGGTATCGGGGATGGCGACGGCGACCACGGGCACCGCCTGGCTCTCGGTCCATTCGCTCAACTTTGCGTCGGCGACCTTGCGGGTCGTGATGCCCATGATGACGATGATTGCGGCCAGTGCCGCAATCGTCGCGGCGGCGACGGTCAGCCGCCGGCGTGACAGGATGCTCGGACCAGAATCAGGCAGCAGCATGCGATTCCCCAATCGCCGCGGCGGTTACCTTGCCGCGGCGGTCGTGTAGTATGCTGAATACGACGGGCACGAACATCAGCGTTGCGACAGTAGCACAAATCAGGCCGCCAACCACGGCCCGGCCGAGCGGGGCGTTCTGTTCGCCGCCTTCGCCCAGACCGAGCGCCATCGGCAGCATGCCGATGATCATCGCCAAGGCCGTCATCAGCACCGGACGAAAACGGACAAAGCCGGCTTCAATCGCGGCCAGCACGGCGTCGCCGTGCTCATCGAGCCGCTCGCGGGCGAAGCTGATGACAAGCACGCTGTTCGCGGTGGCGACGCCCATGCACATGATGGAGCCGGTCAGCGCCGGCACCGACAGGGTCGTCCCGGTGGCAAACAGCATCCACACGATGCCGGCGAGCGCGCCAGGCAGCGCAGTGATGATGACGAACGGATCGGTCCACGACTGGAAGTTGACGACGATCAGCAGATAAACCAGCACGATCGCGCCCATGAGGCCGAACAGCAGCCCGGAAAACGCGTTGTTCATGGTCCGGACCTGGCCAAGCATGACGGCCTGCACGCCCCGCGGCCGGTCCTTGGCGGTCTCATCCAGCACCTTCTGCACATCGGCGGCGACGGCGCCGAGATCGCGTCCCTGGGTGGTGCCGTAGATCTGCACGACCGAGGCGATGTTGTATTGCGAAAACACCGCGGGCGTGCTGACGCGATTGATGTTGGCTATGGCGCCCAATGTCTGCGACGGCGCTCCGTTGGCGGTGATCGGCAGATTCTTCAGCGCATTGAGCGAGTCCATCTGGTATTGCGGCGTCTGCATGACGATGGCGTAGGACACCCCGTTGTCGGGGTTGAGCCAGAAAGTCGGCGCGACCTGGCCGCTGCCGGCGAGGTTGACGACCATGCTGTTGGTGACGTCGCGTTCGGTGATGCCGACATATTGCGCGCGGGTGCGGTCGACGTTGACGTTGAAAGCGGGACTGTTCAGCGACTGCTGAATGCGCGCATCGACCAGCCCGGGAATGTGTTTGAGCCGCCGCAGCACGAGCTGCGCGTAGGCGAAATCCGCTTCGATGCTGGCGCCGCGAATTTGCAGGTCGATCGGCGCCGGTGCGCCGAAGTTGAGGATCTGGCTGACGATATCCGACGGCAGGAACGAGAATGTGGTCCCCGGGAATCGCAGCGGCAGCTCTTCACGCAGCAACCGCATATAGGTAGCGGTCGGGCGGTGCTCCTCGCTGAGCTTGATCTGGATCTCGCCGTCCTGCGAGCCGATGGTGCCGGTGTTGTTGTAGGTCATGTTGATGCCGCTGACCGGGAAGCCGATATTGTCGACCAGCGTCGAAAGCTCCTCCGGCGGAATGATCTGGCGGATCGCCTTCTCGATCTCGACGAATTGTGCGGCGCTTTCCTCGACGCGCGTGCCGACGCGGCCGCGCACATGCATCAGGATCTGACCGGCATCGACGAACGGGAAGAAATCCCGGCCGAGGAAGGGAGTAAGCGCAAACGACGCCAGCACCACGGCGAGGAAGCAGGTCGCGAACGCGCCCCGGCGGCGCAGCGCCATCGTCAGGAGCTCGCGGTAGCCCAGCCGAAACCGCTCGAAGCGGGCCTCGAACCGGCGCTGAACGTGGACGAACGGATTGCGTGAGGGGGGCAGCGGAGCTTTGATGCCATGCTCGTCGACATGCAGGGCGTGCTTTTTCAAGAGATAATTTGCCATCGTCGGCACCAGCGTGCGCGACAGGATGAAGGACCAGACCATCGCCGACATGACGGCTTCGGCCAGGGGCACGAACAGGAACCGCGGCACGCCGGTCAGGAAGAACACCGGCACGAATACGATGCAGATGCACAGCATCGAGACGAAGGCCGGCACCACGATCTGGGCGGCGCCGTCCATGATGGCGGTTTCGACGTCCTTGCCCTGCTCGAGATGCCAGTTGATGTTCTCGATGGTCACCGTCGCTTCGTCGACCAGGATGCCGACGGCGAGCGCCAGGCCGCCCAGCGTCATGATGTTGAGCGTCTCGCCCAGCGCCCACAGCGTCGCGATCGA